>Ga0180433_10008911_pt1 | contig 12387 bp, 12 predicted proteins | sample SS_ome_8_FD_132980 | JGI IMG/M metagenome (GOLD analysis project Ga0180433, IMG submission 132980) | Hypersaline lake sediment archaeal communities from the Salton Sea, California, USA - SS_1_D_1 metaG | ecosystem: Environmental > Aquatic > Non-marine Saline and Alkaline > Hypersaline >... | reverse complement strand
AATCTATGATTTCAATATTATCTTTATCTATAATATTTATCTGGTCTATCCTTCCATTTATTTTTTCGCTATCTATCTCAAACGTAAATTTTTTTTCAACGATAGCCCCATCAGGATTTTCAGGCATCAAATTATCATAAAAATTTTCAAATTGTTCCATTGCCCTGCTTTTTAGGTCTCTTCTTGCGAACTCATATTCAAAATTGACTCTATCAAATGTCTCATTTACCAACTTCACAAGCTTATCCCTGCCATGACCTTCTTTGCTTTCAAAAAATTCCCTTATTATGCTGTGATAAATCTTCCCGACTTTAAGGGCGAGATTATCTTCTTCTTCCAGGTTATAAAAATACCTTACTTTATATTTAAACGGACAATCCATATAAGTGCATATGCTGCTATGCGAAAATGATACTGCAAAAAAATTGAAAGGATTTCTCTTGTTTTTTGTAGGTTTAATAAAACTCCACCATTCCTGCGGGTGATAAAATTGATTTAAAATGGCAAAGTTATTCAAAAATCCTGCACGGTCAACATTTAGTCCCCTGTCTGCCCTGTAAGCGGCAACCATTGCCCGCTTCCTGACAAGCCAGAGATTATTCAAATCGAAATACGGCATTTTTTCCATACGTTTTATCACGGTATCTTTATCTCCTGCTTTACTCCCTGCCTTCCCTCTTTCTTCTGCATATCCGCAATTTTCAAGTCGCCTATCTATTTTTTTATATCCATGATTCAGCTCTTCGGAGATAGTTCTGATTCCCTCAAAAATTATCGATTTTACAATACTGCTTGAAGTAACATACAGGTACTCCTTTGCCCTCGTAATTCCGTTATAAAAAAGCTTCATTTCCCCATAAAGGTGTTCCCTTTTTAATTCTCCTGATTCAAGTCTGCCTGTACCATTTAAATAATTAAAAATCTGCATATCGAATGCCTGTGTAGCAACCAGCTTTGCAGGCAGATAATTTTTATTAATAAATGGTATAAATACAGCCCTGAACTCCAGCCCCTTACACTGGTGGAAGCTCATTATGTTAACTGAACCCGGCTGGATAAGATCTCCCGTGCTCCCCTCAATTTCTTCTGTAAACTTCCCCTCGATTATATTGTCAATAAAATCGATATATGATTTTACCCCGTTCAGTTCATTTTTTGAACTGAAGTCCTTAACATTATTCAAGAAATCGCTCAGGTTATTCCAGTCGTTTTTATCTTCAGCGCCGCCAGCCCTTTCCGCCATCAAATGCTTTAAAACGCCTATCTGTTTATCACGGATAAGAACCAGCAAAAATTCGAACACATCCCTTTCTTCCATTATTTTCATTAATTTATTTACAGCTGTAACGAAGTCTATAATTTTAGAAATTTCCGAATTTTTATTGCCTTTTCTTTTTCCGCCTTTACATAAACTTTTGAAATATTCCCACAAACTATTAAAACCTATTGGACCATCGCCAATATTATCCCAGTAAGACTCTGCCGCTTTTTTAAAAAATAATGGTTCCATATTCACGATATCGGACAGCATTATGGTTTTTAGGATACTGTCAATCCTAATGTATGAATTATCATTGACGCCTTGACCGCTGCTCTTCTTTTCGCCGCTTTTGCTACCGCCCACTTTATCTGAAATACCTTCTATTTCCTTCACGGTAACCATAAGTCTCATCAAGTTAAGCAGATACTTAACTATACCGTTATCAAGAAGATTCCTTGTCCCCCTTCTTACAAAAGGAATCCTGTTCCGTAAAAGGGCACTCTCAATAATATGCGTTTCATAACCGGACCCCTTTATTATTATCGCCATTTCCTCAAGTTTTACGCCTTTACTAAAAAACAGGTATTTAATTTTGTTACATATGAAATTAGCTTCCTCAAGAAGTGTTTGAAAACTTTTAACCTGCAAATCTCCAGACGAATCATTACCTGAGCCAGGAGATTCTTTTTGTATCCTGTTACCCACCAGGTTAATAAATCTTGAGCAAGCTTCGTTTATGATACCCGTACTCCTGTGGTTCTCCTTTAGCAGACATATGTTGTCGGGATTTAGCCCGAAATAAACTGACTTAAAAATATCAAGCGTAGAGCCCCTGAAAGTGTATATCGATTGGTCGTCATTCCCGAAAAAGAAACAGTTGGAATTCGAGATATGCTTGGCTATTTCAAATTGGGCTTTATTTGTTTCCTGTAATTCATCAATAATTATATATTCGTACTTATTCCTGTAATAATCCCTTACTCCTTTATGCTTTTTCAATGTTTCAACCGCTTCGGTAAGCAACATCCCATAATTGTAAAGGTTGCATTTCTTAAGTTCCTCTATATACCCTGAATATATGCCTGTAAGCTCCGAAAGTAGCGGATTAAAAAACGGCGTAAATTTATCTGACAGTTTTTCAGGAGTAAGCAAATTCTCCTGGGCTCTCAGTATGAAATCAAAAACTTCCTGGACAAAACTGCTTTCTATATACTGATTGCTTTTTATATAATTAAAGGTCTTAGGATATTTTTTACTGTCAAGCTTTTTGATAATCCCTTTAAGAAAATCCCATTGCTGAACAGAGTTCAGTATTTCCAGGTCTCCGAAGGGGTTGCCTGTATTTTCATTACCTGATTCGTTATTTTTGTCAGAGCTTTCACCGTATAAAAGAATTCTTGATTCCGCTATGAATCTCGTACAAAAAGAGTGAAACGTTTCTATCGGGATTTCTGCTATGCTTCTGCTAATTAAAGAGGCCGTCTCTTCCCTTATTAATTTCGACCATCTTCGGTTAAAGCAAAAAATAAGTATTCTTCCCGGGTCTACTTTTTTTGTATCAATAAGGTACCTTACCAGCTCCACAAGTGTACGTGTCTTGCCCGAACCGGGAGCCCCGATTATAAGAGAGCCGCTCTTCCCTTTCTTAATAATATCTATGAGACTTTCATGCAACATCTATCACTTGGCGTTAATCTGTTTAAGTTCAATTAATATTTCCTTTAGAAGTGTTAGCTGAAGTCTTCTAAAATCAATATCGCTGGAAAGCTTCGCCCATTTTCTCGGGTTTCCTTCAGGGATATATTTATCAAGTTCTGATAGTATATCTGTCATCTCTCACGCTTCCTTTCAAGAATGGACCTGTTTCTAAATTCCCGTAGCTATCATAATTGTACTATACACTTTTATGGTACTATTTTTAAATAAATTTAAACAAATACAAGCATTTTTAACCGAATTGGATTTCTCTCCATATATCATATAAATAATTATGGAGCGGGCTACGGGAGTTGAACCCGCCTCTCGAGCTTGGGAAGCTCACGTATTACCGCTATACTAAGCCCGCATTGTAAAGCTTTTTAATCTTTACCTGATTCTTCTTTGTCGGCCGGTTCCCCAGACACCTCGAACCCACTTTTAGTTTCACCTTCTCCGGCACTTTCCTCCACCCTTTTTGCCCTGCCTTCTTTTCCTGGAATAAGCTCTACTATAGTAAGATTAGTTTTTATAACTTTTATGCCCAGCTTATCAGATACCATACTGCCTGATTTATCTATTATTTCCTGCATCTTCACAGGGATATCTACATTTTCTTTTAACCAGGCATTCATATTTATTACAACTCCTGCCGATTTAGGCACGACTTTTACCTTTACTTCCTCAAGCCCGTCTATCCCCAGTGCTTCATTTCTTACCTGTTTTGAAACAGTATCCAGGGTTACCATAGCATTTCCTGACTCCGAACTCGATATATTTGCTACCTTTGGCCTCCTCCTGTAAAATTCCATAACCAGTAAGAATACGCCTATTGCAAATACGGCCAGCGATGCAAGAAAACCGACCGGTTTATTTACGCTATACCCGGGACTCAAGACCCTTGAAGCTATATCCGACCAGTTAAAATACCCTGTAAAAACATCTATCATTAAGACAGCCGATAAACCTGTAACAGAGACCAGGATCAAAATAACAATGATTTTATTAAATATATTCATTAAACGCCTCCTAAACTGACTGCTGATAAACAACTCAAAGATTATAATAGCACATTTAAAAAGTCAATAAACCACGGATATCAAATCAGCTGAAATTCCTAAAGCATAAATCAAAAAAAATAAATTAAAAAAACTATATAACCGCTAAATTTTATGCTCCCCTTGATCAAATACTAACTTTTTTAGTTACCTTGAGGCATTGCATATGCTAAAATTCTGCTTATAGATATTCAAATGTTTATAAACTTTGACCGGAAGGCAAAAAAATGAAGACTCTAATTATTTTAAATCCCTCTGCAGCAAAAGGCAGCGCACTTGGATTAAGAGACATAATCGAGTCTGAATTTAAAAAAAATAACATGGATTATCTTCTTCACATAAGTAAAAGTTCCGATGATATTCTAACAACCGTGAAATCAAATCTTAAAAAAGATTTTTCCAATTTCATAGCAGTCGGAGGAGATGGAACAATCCACTACGTAGCTAACGCACTTGCGGGGACCGACAAAAAAATAGGAGTAATACCTGCCGGGTCGGGTAATGATATCGCTAACTGTCTCGGTATAAGCCCCGACGTAAAAAAGTGTTGTCATATTATTCATAAAGGTAGGATTAAAAAAATTGATACCGGACTTATAAATAATAAATATTATTACCTTTGTGTCGCCGGCTCAGGATTTGACTCACAGGTAAATTATCTCGCAAACAATACCCGGCTCCCCCTTAAAGGGCCTGCCAGGTATAATTATGCGGTATATAAAACTCTTATTACTTTTAAGCCAAAAAAATTTTCTTTAAATTATGACAGCAAAAGCAGAAGGTTACACGGGATGATGATTGCCATCTCAAACATGGCTTCATATGGGGGCGGGATGAAGGTAACTCCAGACGCAACTCCTGAAGATGGCCTCTTCGATGTTTGTATTATAAAAAAAATGAGCAAGATGCATTTTATAAAAACCTTCCCGAAGGTTTATGAAGGAAAGCATACATCCGACAAAAACGTCGAGATCTTTAGAACCAGCAGCATAAAAATAGACAGCGACTACCACTTTAGCGTGTTTGCAGATGGAGAATATATCTGTAAACTTCCGGCTACTTTTGAGATAATCAAAGAGAATCTTAATATCATAGTTCCTGATTGACATCAATACCTTACCCAGGCACCATCTTTTACAACAAAAATAGTCGATTTTGGCTCAAGTCTCTCACCGTTAGAGTCAAACTCTATATGACCGGCTACCCCGTCAAATGATATACTCCTCAATTCGTCAATAAAATCTCCAGGCATGATGGAATTTGCCTTTTTAATAGATTCTATTACCACGAAAACAGAATCATAGCAATAAGGTGAGTAAACGCCAGGTCCATCGATACTTATATCATCTGTATCCATCTGGGCCAGATAGTCATTAAAATCATGCCAGAAGCTTACTGCTTTTTGGTCCTGTGAGTATTTTGCAAGTGATGGAGGGTCCGGTATTACTACAATCAAACCTTCCAGATTCTGAGCATCTGTTAAAACAAAAATACTGTCATCCATTCCAAGTGTCTCTGTAATAAATCTTGATTGCAATCCTGCTTCTCTCGACTTTTCCATAATTGTGGCAAGCTCGCTATAGTTTCCACAAAAAAATATCGTATCCGGTCCCTCTATTAAAAAGTTATCTATTATGACACCCAGGTCTTCCTCCTCAATATCTATAGACATCGGCTCTACTCCGATAAGTCCTACACCGTAATCGGATAATAAACTCCACAAAAAATCTACAAGCTTTATGGAATATTCTTCCCGATTGTTTATAAGTAAAACTTTCTGAGGTTTGATTTCGTCCCTGATAAAATTAGCAATATTTAGCACCTTTTGTTCGTTATTCATTATCATCCTGAAAAATCGGTCTCCTTCTCTGAAGACATCAGTTTTTTGAGCAAAAGGTGAAATTAATGGAATGCCATATTCTTCATAAACCGGTAAGGATGCTTCTGTCGTACCATCAAAAGTAGAACCAATTACAGCAGCCACACCTTCATCCACCATCTCCCGTGCAACCAGAAAGGCCTTCTCGGGATTCCCTTCATCATCCTTTACAACTACTTCAATATCATAGTCGAATCCGCCTACCTTTACAGGTGACAGCTTCGAAGCTGCAAGTTCCATGCTTGTAAGCTGCTCCTCGCCAAATGATTCATACTCACCTGTAAATACCCCCTGGCAGCCGATTTTTATTATTCTTTCCTTTGAATTGCATGAACCAAGATTAGCCAGCATTAATACAATCAATAAAATCAGTAAAGCCGCTGAAAAGACCTTAAAAGTCCTGAAAAACCGAAGTCCTTTAAATCTCATTTATTATCTCCAAAATTACCAGAAAATTACAAATACAATAAATAATACAGAAAAACAGTAAAAAAGATTATATCAGAAAAAACTAAAATAAGAATTATTTTTAAAATTAAAGTATGTTAAAATTTAAAAAACTATTTTTAACCTGTAATAACCTTTTAGAGATGAAAGCTCCGAATTTTATCGAAAAAGAAAAAATTCTTGTAACACTGGAATACTTCAAATCACGCATACCTGAAAAGATTGATTTTGGATTAATACTGGGTTCATTTCTTGAAAAATGCACAGAGTTCTTACAAATAAAGAGCAAAATTACCCTGGATATAAGCGATGTACCCCACATGAAGTCTCCTTCCGTACCGGGCCATGGAAAAACTATCGTATTCGGAAAAATTTATAACAAAAATATCCTGATATTCTGCGGGAGGCTTCATCTCTATGAAGGTTATAATATAAATGACGTCGTATATCCCGTAAAAATATTATCCGGTTTATCTGCCGATAACCTGATAATTACTAACTCTGCCGGTGGATTGAACCCCCGTTTTGCTATTGATGATATTATGATAATAAAAGACCATTTAAATCTTATGTTCAAAAATCCGTTTTTTGGTTATAAATATAGCACAGATTACGATTATTTCGTTGACATGAGCTTTCCTTACGATAGAAGGTTGTCCGACACTGCAATAAAAGCAGCCAGGGATATCGGGCTTAGAATAAAAAAAGGGATATATGCAGGAGTAATGGGGCCGGTTCTTGAAACAAAAGCAGAGTCATGGCTCCTTTACAAACTTGGAGCTGATGCTGTAGGGATGTCAACCATCCCTGAAGTTACGATGGCAAACTTTTTAAATATTAAAGTACTTGGAATATCCCATATAAGAAATTTATTATCTCAACCTATCCAGAAAAATATAAAATTCAACCACAAAAAAGGTTCCGAAAAAGAAATATCAATAGGTAAAATATTTGCTGAATTAATTGAAAATATTTTAAAAAAAGCATAAATTATAATAATCAGTAATAAACGAAGGAGGCAAAATGAGTAAAGTGGCGGTAGTCACTGATAGCACTTCTGATATTCCAAAAGAAATAGCGGAACAGCTTAACATAACAATCGTTCCGCTCAGGGTCACATTTGGAGACGAAAGTTTTCTGGATGATGGAAAAGAAATAACTATAGATGAGTTTTACAAAAGAATCAGGACATCCGATAAACTTCCTACGACAACCCAGCCAACACCTAATGATTTCATAGAAGTATACAGTAAACTTCTGGAAGAGAACGACAGCGTAATCTCCATACATATCTCAAAAAAAATGTCGGGCACCATTAATTCTGCAGAGCTTGCAAAAAAGCAGTTACCGGGAAAAGATATAGAAGTAGTAGACTCACAGTTAGTTCATTTTCCACTTGGTTTCCTGATTATTAAGGCAGCAACCTTATGCAGGAAGGTAAAACTAAAGAAGAAATTTTAAAAGGCATAAACGATTTCAAACCAAAAATTAAAGTATTATTCGTTCCAAGCACTCTCGAATACCTTAAAAAGGGCGGCAGGATAGGAAAAGCGAAGGGCCTTATTGCTTCACTTCTTGAAATCAAGCCCATACTTACTCTTCATGGCGGTGAAGTATCCCAATATAAAACCACTCGAAGGTGGAACCAGGCAAAAACCGAATTAATAAATTCCATGAAATCAATGATTAATGAACCCGGAAATCTTATAGTATCCATAGGAGATTCAGACGCTAAACAGGATGCCGTCGATATGTATGAAAGGATAAAAGATACTTTTAACCCAAAAGAAATCATTAGAGTCGATATCGGAGCAATTGTAGGCACCCATCTTGGGCCAGGAGGATTAGGTATAACCTTTTATGAGGAATGAAAAGAGTTCTGAAAAAAATAGGCCCATCAGGGAAAATATCAGAAAAATAGTTGATGGTAAAAGGAAGAATCTCCCCCAGGATTACAGGGAAAAAAGCAGCAGGATAATAGCAGAGCAGTTTCTTAAAACTGACTATTACGCTAGTTCTAAAAATATCCTCATTTATTATCCTATAAAAGTCGAGGTTGACACTAAACTAATTATCAACAAAGCTTTAAAAGATAAAAAAAATATAATTCTTCCCAGGGTCCACAATGATAAATTAAAACTCTTTTTCGTAGAAGATCCTTCCAGCCAACTTGAAAAGGGCTCTTACGGCATAATGGAACCAATCATCAATCTCTGTAAACCGGCAAAAATTCATGATGCCGACCTTGTCGTTATACCTGGAGTAAGTTTTGATAAAGATCTTAACCGGCTGGGATATGGCGGCGGATACTATGATAAAATTCTCGAAAACCTTCCTAAAAGAACAAAAAAAATAGCGCTTTGTTTTAATATACAGTTGGTAAGCAAAATTCCTGCAATGGATCATGATGTAAGAGCCGACATACTTATTACAGAAGCAAGAACCTATCATCCAGGACAATCTACAGGTTTTTTAAATGCGTAATACTAAACATAAAAATGAGTATAAAAGAAGATAACAATAAAAATAGAATAGCAATTCTTATTGCAGCTTATAATGAAGAAGAGCATATTAAAGTCGTCATTAAAGGTTGCCTTAAATACCACCTTGACATAATTGTTGTAGACGATGGTTCAACCGATAGCACGGTTAAAAAAATAAGGTCAGTTCCGCCGCCAAAAGATTGCAAAATAGCAATGATAAGGCATAGAATAAATAAAGGTAAAGGTAAAGCTCTCAGAACGGGCTTCTTCTACACCATTAAAAAAAATTATTCTGGAATTATAACCCTTGATGCAGATGGACAGCATGATACGGAAGAAATCAAAGATTTTTTAGAAATGATAGAAAAAGAAAATCCTGATTTAATAATTGGAAACCGTATGGCTGACACAAGAAGTATGCCATTTATAAGACTTGCCACCAATATCATTACATCATGGATTATTTCGGTAATATCTCACAGGAAGATAAGCGATGTCCAGTCAGGTTTTAGATATATAAGGACTGATGTTCTCAAAAATATTAAACTCGAAACAGGCAATTTCGATACCGAACCGGAAATAATAATGAAATCAAGCTGGTCCGGTTATAATATAATAAATATGCCTGTAAAAACGATATATCATAAAAATTTCACCAGTTATGTAAATCCCGTCACCGATACTATCAAATTCTTCAGGCTTGTTTTTAACAGCTTCAGATGGAAAAAGGAAATTTATAAAAAAATCAGAAAAAACAGCTTTAATCATTAAAGGATCAGGAAGACGTAAATGCCTCGTTCTCATACCAGACTTTAAATTCTTCTATATACTCTATAACATCCTGGTAAAAAATCAAAAAAAGTATAATTATTATAAGAATTATAATAAAAGCTATCGCGACCTTTTCAACCAGTGTAAAACTTTTTTTTATCTTCCTGTCTTCAATCATTAACAATAAATTATTTTGTTATTTTGTTTGCCTGATTCTATTTTCTATGAAATCTTCAATGCTTTTCGCAGGAATTCTCCACGAGCTCCTGCCTTCCCTTATTTTGAAACCTTTTAAGCGCCCTGTTTTTAGAAGATTCCATATATTGTCAACCGAAAGCTTTAGAATTTTTGCAACCTGCTCGGCCGTATATAAAACCGGCTCACTGTAGCCCGCTTTTATCTCACCCCTGACTGCAAATTCTTTAAGGAAATCATCCAGATCATCTTCCCTTATCCTTATGGCCTTACCAAGTCTTACCACAGGAAGTTTCTTTAGCATAATCATCCTGATTACTTCCGATTCACTTATCCCTATTAGACCGGAAACTTCTTTAATCGTTAATAATTTTTTTTCTTCAATCATTTTTAAAAAATAACCTTTCCCAGATTTTCTATTTCTTTCTGTAAATTTAATATATTAAAAGAACTCCTGCCGCACTTTATAAGATTCCTCCGTTCCTCCGGTATGAAAGATATTTTATTATAAACAGGCATATCCAGCATTCTGCTATATTCATTTATATAGAGACCGCTATAATTGCCTACCCTGTTAAAAATAATTCCTTTTTTCTGATCTTTTGGAAGGAATTTCTTAAAATCCGATACCCTGGGAAAAAGCTTCATATCGGGCGACAAAACAAGTATCGAAGTTGTGGAAAGATTTAACATTTCAAGAGAAATATTGTCATAACGGAAAGGGACATCGGCAATTATGACATCATACTTATTTCGTGCAGAATAGACTATGCTATTCAGCATATCGACATTAAATTTATCACTCTGGTAAATAGACAGCGGCGGCTGAAGAATGTCTATTTTGTCACTACTATTAAGGCCCACTATCGAGCTTTCAAAGCTACCCTCCCCACTGGCGATTTCTTCCATGAATACGCTTAAATTCGTTGATAGATTCAAGCCAAGATTAATAGTAAGGTCTGAAGGCCCTTCACAAAAATTTAAATCCATAATCAATATTCTACCTTCGATTATATTCTTAATATACCACGCGAAATTAAATAATATGCTTGTCTTGCCTACTCCCCCCTGAATAGAATAAAAAGTGATTACCTGTTGCGATAAAAGCTTATAATTATCTTTGATTGTCAGAAACCTTCCGGAATTTAAATCATCTATTATGGTAAGAATTTTCTGCATAACGCCTGCATTCCTGACTCCATACAAATATATACCACCAAAGACACCCATTTCTTTCTTGCCTTCATCTATTATAATCAGCTCGCTTAAGGCGTTATTTAATATGTATTCAGCAGTATGACCATAATTTTTAAATTCTGCCGATAATATAACAAATTCCGGTATATATTCTTCTAAATAATGTTCGATAAAGCTTGTATTATTTAAAAAAACGATACTGTAATTTTTAAGCTTTAACGATGAAATCTCTTCCGAAAGCTTTTTATCAGGAACAACAATTAAAATTATCTTAGTTTCGCTATATCTATTTACCATGTCATTAGAAAATCTATTTCTCTTTGCTAAAGCCAGATTGTCCCCTGTAGCATAAAAAATAAATCATATTTCGATATTAAACCTGTGAATAATGCATATAAATATAATAAAATCATAACAATTAGTTGTCAATTGGTTATTATGGTTAAATAATGGTTAATACCAGTTTTTCTGGATTATAAATAACAGAAACCTTTTTTAATCTATCAAATAACTTCTCATTACGGCAGGTAAATAAAAAATTCCAATAAATCTAATTTTTAATCTTAGTTAAAAATGAAATTCCTATATTATTTTTATCGATGACTTTTTATTGTTTGCCAGAAATCTTTATATTCAACCCTTTAAAATCTTCGAGGTTAAATCAAAGTCATTATCGTACCTTAGACTTATATCTTTGAGGTGTGATTTATCGCCGGAAATTATCTTTATATTTTTCCTGGGTATACCGGTTCTATTCGATATAAAGCTTACAAGCTCTTTATTGGCCTTACCTTTTTCCGGAGCAGAATTGAGCTTAATTTTTATCCTGTCTTTATATATTCCAAATACCCCGCTCACGGAAGAGCCGGGTGTTACAATCAATTTAATTGTTTCAGTCTTCATCAGTTTTAAAAAAATCGTTAATTATGTCAGGATTCGCTATATCAATTTTTTTCTTCATTCTTTTCGGCTTGTAATCTTCTTCCGATTCCTCTATTTTTTCAGTAGAGCCATGGGCGCCTTCTCTATCTATACTTTTTTGATCCTTCTCTTCTTCTTCTTCGAAACCTTTTGGATAGTCTTCTTCCTCCACACTGTCCCTGCTCTTTTTGAGATATTTCTCCTCTTCCTCTTCTTCCCTTTTAAATCTATCTATCCCCGGAGCTTCCTCCGGTTCCTCTTTTTTATATGTTTTCCCGATTCCCCTGTAAATCTCGAAGTCATCTTCTCTCTCCCCCGAGTATCCCGATTCTTCTTCTGTTCCTCCCCCAGTTTCTTCTTCCTCCGCTTCTTCTGCTACGGTTTCTTCTTCCTCCGCTTCTTCTGCTACGGTTTCTTCCTCTTCTTCGGGCTCTTCTATACCATATCTTTTAGCCCCGAAGTCCTCTCTTTCGATTGTTT
>Ga0180433_10008908_pt1 | contig 12387 bp, 14 predicted proteins | sample SS_ome_8_FD_132980 | JGI IMG/M metagenome (GOLD analysis project Ga0180433, IMG submission 132980) | Hypersaline lake sediment archaeal communities from the Salton Sea, California, USA - SS_1_D_1 metaG | ecosystem: Environmental > Aquatic > Non-marine Saline and Alkaline > Hypersaline >... | reverse complement strand
GACAACGTGACGATCGAGGCGGAGTTGATCACGCCGATAGCGATGGAGAAGGAGCTGCGGTTTGCGGTTCGAGAGGGAGGCAGGACGGTCGGCGCAGGCGTCATCGCCGAAATACTGAAGTAGCGGAACGAGCCGGCGCTGATACGGCATTGCAATACGAGAAGAGACGATCGTGCGAGAGAACATACATCTCGAGTGTACGGAATGTAAGCGGAGAAACTACACGAGTACAAAGGATAAGAAGAAGTCAAAGGGACGGCTCGAGCTGAAGAAGTACTGCAAGTTTTGCAGGAAACATACGCTGCACCGCGAGGGCAGATAAGAGCGGACCGGCATGCAGGCCTGTAGCTCTAACGGTCAGAGCACCGGACTCCAAATCCGGGGGATGGGGGTTCAAATCCCTCCAGGCCTGCCAATTTGTATAGAGTGCCGTCCTAATGGCGGAGAGGTCGAACGATGTTCAAGAAGATTCGCGCCTTTCTTGAAGAGGTGCGGGGCGAACTTAAGAGAGTTTCGTGGCCGAAAAGAGACGAGTTGACTCGGTCGACGTCGGTCGTGCTTATCATGATCGTGTCTACAGCACTCATCATTGGGTTGCTTGATTTCGTATTCTACAGGTTAATACTGATATCTTTGGGAACGCGGTAGTCCGGTAAGACGGACGAATTGGAGAGTGAAATGGCGGAAAAAAAGTGGTACGCCATTCATGCACATTCCGGTCAGGAAAACAAGGTCAAGGAGAACCTCGAGAAAACCGTCGAGCGTGACAACCTTCAGGACCTGATTGGCGAGATACTCATTCCGTCGGAAGAAGTTGCGGAAATAAAGGGCGGCCAGAGAAAGGTCACCACGAGAAAATTCTTTCCCGGATACGTTCTTGTGAATATGGCGCTCAACGAGAAGACCTGGTTTATCGTGAAAAACACGCCCGGTGTCAGCGGGTTCATATCCGCGGGACGGAAGCCGGTTCCGCTTGGGGGTGAAGAGGTGGACGGCATCATCGAACAGATCCGGGGTGAGCAGGAGAAACCGAAACCGAAGGTGATGTTCCAGCCGGGAGAGCTGGTCAAGATTGTCGAGGGGCCGTTTTCGAATTTTCTTGGAACGGTGGATGAGGTGAATCCGGAGCGCGGGAGAGTGAAAGTGCTCGTCAAGATATTCGAGCGGATGACCAGCGTCGAGCTTGAGTTCTGGCAGGTCGAGAAAGGATGAGTCGGGAGACGCAGCTATAATGGCTAAAAAATTGGTGGCGAAAGTCAAGCTTCAGGTACCGGCGGGTCAAGCCAACCCGGCGCCGCCGGTGGGACCCGCGCTCGGGCAGCACGGCGTGAATATTATGGAGTTCTGCAAGGCGTTCAACGAAAAGACCAAAGATAAACAGGGGTACATCATACCGGCGGTGGTATCGATTTACGAGGACCGAACGTTCAGCTTCATTACGAAGACGCCGCCGGCGGCGGATTTGCTCAAGAGGGCGGCGCAGATCGCGAAGGCGTCGGGGGAACCCAATTTGAACAAGGTCGCCTCGGTTACCAAAGCGCAGATCGAGGAGATCGCGAAGATGAAGATGGTGGACCTGAACGCATCCTCGCTCGAAGCGGCGATGAAAATGATTGCAGGAACCGCGCGCAGCATGGGAATAGAGATAGCGGATCAGTGAGAGGTAACCATGGCAGTCAAGCGTAGCAAACGATACAAGCAGGCGGCTGAGAAGGTTGAACCGGACAAGTACTACACGGTCGAGGAAGCTGCCGAGATTCTCAAGAAAAGCGCCACGGCGAAGTTCGACGAGACGATCGAACTCGCGTTCAAGCTGGGGGTGGACCCTCGCCAGGCGGACCAGATGGTCCGAGGGACCGTCGCGCTGCCGCACGGGACGGGCAAGAGCGTCAGGGTCGCCGTGTTCGCTAAGGGCGAGAAGGCGCGCGAGGCCGAGGAGGCCGGCGCCGACGTTGTAGGTGCCGACGATCTTGCGGAGAAAGTACAATCCGGCTGGATGGACTTCGATGTGGCGGTGGCGACCCCGGATATGATGAGTGTTGTCGGGAAACTCGGCCGGATACTCGGTCCGAAAGGGTTGATGCCCAGCCCGAAAAGCGGGACGGTAACCTTCGACCTCGCTCAGGCGATCAATGCAATCAAAGCCGGCAAAATCGAGTACCGGGTCGACAAGAACGCTAACATTCACGTCCCGGTGGGTAAGGCATCGTTCGATAGCGGTAAGATCGCGGAGAACGCCCTCGCAGTCATCGAGAGCATCATCAAGGCAAAGCCGGCTTCATCGAAGGGTACGTACTTGCGTCGGGTATGCATGAGCAGCACGATGGGGCCGGGATTGCGGCTTGATCCCGTCGAGCTGACCGCGCGATTTGCGCGGAAGTGACCTTTCGTCCGCCGCACGGAATGATACGGGTAATCTGTTCGGGGCTCTACTGTGTGTCTTACCGGCGGGGACAGCATGGAGTATCTGTGGGGAAAGTGTGCGAATGAAATGTGAACGGTGAGGCAAGCAGCATGGGCGACAAGACACGACTTTTCACTTCTGAAAGCGTAACTGAGGGACATCCGGATAAAGTTGCCGACCAGATTTCCGATGCGATACTGGATGCGATATATGAGCGGGATCCTCACGGGCGTGTGGCGGTCGAGACGCTGGTCACGTCGGATATTTCCGAACACCCGCCGAAAGGCGTTGTGGTGATCGCCGGCGAGATAACCACGACGGCGAGCGTTGATATACCGGAGATTGCTCGGCGTGTGATTCAAGATATCGGCTATACGGAGGAATCCGACGGGTTTTGCCACAGCACCGTCCGAATCGTCACGTATATTCGGCAACAATCGCCGGACATCTCGCTGGGAGTCACCGCCACGGACGACCACGAGCAGGGTGCCGGTGACCAGGGTATGATGTTCGGGTATGCCACCGACGAGACCGCCGAGTTGATGCCCCTTCCCATCGTACTGGCTCACAAGCTGACGAGACGGCTGGCGGAAGTGCGCAAGAATGGAACCCTCCCGTTCCTGCGGCCCGACGGTAAGGCGCAGGTGACGGTCGAGTACGTTGGCCGTAAACCGACACGTGTCGTGAACGTGTTGGTGTCGAGCCACCACACACCGGACGTCAAGGACATGAAGGTGCTCGAGAAGGCGCTTACCGAACACGTTATTCTGAAAGTCGTTCCCAAGGAACTTCTGGATGACCGGACGGAACCGTTCCTGGTGAATCCGACCGGTAGGTTCGAGATCGGCGGACCGCGAGCCGATAGCGGTGTCACGGGACGTAAGATCATTGTTGATTCATACGGCGGTAAGGGTGGACACGGGGGCGGGTGTTTCTCGGGCAAAGATCCGACCAAGGTCGACAGGTCCGGTGCTTACATGGCAAGACACGTGGCAAAAAATGTGGTGGCCGCGGAGCTCGCCAAGGAGTGCGAGGTGCAGATCGCGTACGCGATCGGCAAAGCACGACCGGTGAGCGTGTTGGTGGACACATTCGGCACCGGGATCGTCGATGAAAGGGAACTGTCGCGGATAGTGCGCGAGGTGTTCGATCTGCGGCCCGCCAAGATTATCGAGCATTTACTGCTGAAGCGGCCGATATATCGGAAGACCGCCGCCTACGGCCATTTTGGCCGGGAGAACGATCCGGATTTCACCTGGGAGCTGAGAGACCACGTCGAGATGCTTCGCAAACTGGCTTAGGTATAGAGAGGAATGTGACCGCATGGACTGTGACGTGAAAGACAAAGGGTTGGCTGCAGAAGGGAAACGGCGGATCGAATGGGCTGACCGCGATATGCCGGTTTTGAGCTCGATTCGGGAACGGTTCGGGAAGGAGAAGCCGCTGAAAGACCTGAACATGTCAGCGTGTCTCCATATTACGGCCGAGACGGCAAACCTTGCCAGAACGTTGCAGACCGGCGGTGCGCAGGTGAGGTTGTGCGCGTCGAATCCGCTTTCGACGCAGGACGACGTCGCCGCGTCGCTTGTGCATGATTACGGCATCGCCGTGTTCGCCATAAAGGGCGAGGATACCGACACCTATTACCAGCACATAGAGTCGGCGCTCGCTCACGGTCCGCAGGTGACGATGGACGACGGTGCGGATCTCGTGTTCGCGATACACTCGAACCATACAGAACTGTGTCCCGCTATTCTCGGCAGCATGGAGGAGACCACGACCGGTGTCATACGGCTCCGGGCGATGGAGAAAGAAGGCGCGCTCAGGATACCGGTCATTGCGGTGAACGATGCCGACACGAAACATTTGTTCGATAACCGGTACGGTACAGGCCAGTCTACCGTTGACGGTATTATCCGGGCGACCGATATGTTGATGGCCGGGAAGACGGTGGTCGCTGCGGGGTACGGCTGGTGCGGTCGCGGGTTCGCCATGCGGGCGCGCGGCATGGGCGCGAACGTTATCGTTACCGAAGTGGACCCGTTACGTGCGCTTGAGGCCGTGATGGACGGGTTTCGGGTCATGTCGATGGAGCATGCCGCTAAGGAAGGCGATCTGTTCTGCACGCTCACCGGCGACATGAACGTGATACGCGAGGAGCACCTGCTCGCGATGAAAGACGGTGCCATACTGTGCAATTCGGGCCATTTCAACGTCGAGATCGACCTGAAAGCGCTCAACCGCCTTGCCAAAGAAGTGCGGAAAGGCGTACGCGGATCTGTCGACGCCTACGTCCTCGAGAACGGTCGGACGGTGTATCTGATCGGGGAGGGGCGGCTGGTCAATCTGGCGGCGGCGGAAGGGCATCCCGCATGCGTTATGGACATGAGTTTTGCGGTACAGGCGCTCACCGCCGAGTATGTTGTGAAACGAGAGACCCCGCTCGAACCGAAAGTGCACAACGTCCCTGACGAAATCGACAAGATGGTCGCTCGATTGAAACTCGAATCCATGGGTGTCACCATAGATACGCTGACCGACGAACAGGCCGAATACCTCTCCTCGTGGAAAAGCGGTACCACGTAGCGCCGCCGCTTCCCGCACCCATGCCACTGTAAAGACCGGCGACATCAACATTCAGCGCGTCGCGAAGGCGGCGGTTGCTCCACACGGTGGTACGCCAGGGCGCGCCGTTCGCTTAACTGCGCGCCGCGCTCCAAGGAAAGGTAGGGCGGGCGTCTCGCCCGCCGTCGCGACCGCTCTTACGAAACCCGGCCGGATCCGTTAACTGTACGCCGGTGAGCTGCGGTAGCGGCCAATGCGGCGATGAGAACGAGCATACCTGCGGTAAGCATCGCGGGGACGTAACTGGAGCTGTCGGTCGGGTCGGCACCGAACTGCCATTCTGTATAGTTATCGCAGCCGTCACCGTCGTAATCGTCGAGCGGACCTTCATCGAGCGAACCGAAATAGTACAGTTCCCACTCATCCGGCAACCCGTCGCTGTCCGCGTCGGTAGACCACTCGGCGTCCCACGGCCACGGGTCGTCACCGTCGCAATCGGGGTTTAACGGGTCGGTCTCGCCGGGGTCGAGCAGCAGGTTGATGTTCGGATCCTCCTCGAGGTCTGTGAGCCCGTCGCCGTCGGTATCCGGATTCGATGGATCGGTCATCCTGCCGCGTTCGAACCCGTCGTTGATACCGTCGCCATCCGTATCGTAGAGGTCCGGGTCGGATTCGCCCGGGTCGAGGTCGCCGTCATCGTTGAGATCCTCGTCGCCACGAACGAGCCCGTCACCGTCCGGATCAATCGGGATGACTGCCACGAGGTACCCTTCGCTCAGGATATCGTTCGAGCACACAAAGTACGCCCGGTGGCGCGTCGTGTCAATGCAACCGTCGTATATCGTCCGACCGAGGTCTATCCTGACCCACGTCTCGTTCTTCCCGTCGTAGATATCAACGTAATCGGTGAAGCCGGCCTCGTAGGCGTACAGGGTGTTGGTCCACTCATTGATCATGAGGTTCTTGTAGCTGCGGTCCGGTGGCACGCCCACACCGGGGTAGAGGTCGCCGCCCCCGACACGGTGCGGCTGATCCGTATCGCCCCGCATGTACCACAACGGATAGCTGAAATATGCCCGGTCAGTCACGTTGTTCGCGCACGCGACCGGCGCAGAACGCGGTCTGGTTGAGCGTTCGAGCATATCGAGCCGGAGCGGCGAACCGTGAACCTTGAAAAAGTAGCCGTAATCGCCGGCGTGAGAGGACAGAGAACCGTAAAGGGTGCCGGTTCTCTCTAACACCGCGTGCCCCTTCCGCGTGTCCCACCACGACCATGAATACCAGAACTGGTACGGATCGAGTTCAGGCGGGCAGGGCAGCGGGAGCCGCGCGAGGAACGTCATCCTCTTGGCGTCAAAGATGTCCACCGAGACGTCCTCGGGTAGGTCGGTTTCGCCACAGCTGTACTGGTAGAACACTCTGTGCCGCCCTTCGTCAACCGCCATGATCTCATAATCGTCCGAAGCGCCGACCCAGCGTACCGTCCGCTCCTCAAATACATTGAAGGTGCGGAGAACACGCCGAGGTCGTAGTGCACAAGCATATCCGCATCGCGCGTCCACATCGTGACCAGCAGCCGGTCTATATCATCGAAAAATGCCGAGCCGCCGTACATTTCGCCGTCTTCCAGCGGGTGCTCGGCAGCGAGCTCCTCCGTGTCGGCGTCCAGGACCACAATCCTATCGTCACCCCAGCCCAGTTCCACGAAGGCAATAATGACGTTATGCCGGGCTGAGTAACGCGGTTCCCACCAGGAGTTGCTTGGCACGGCGACCTCGCCCGTTACGGTGAGGGCATCGGCGTCGACTGAGTAGACCCGCCAGTCCGTGCCCCCTAGGAGCAGCCCCCAGGCATACACGCGGTTGGTCGCTGCGTTCGCCCAGCAATGGCCCGGGCGGATATCAAGCGGCAGCGAGAGCACCTGGTAGTCCGAAGGAATCGGCGTCGTGGAAGCCTGGCGAGAGCTTGCCAAACAGGAGACCAGCAGCGTGAGTATGAACAATGCGTAGGCTTGTCTATCTTTCATAAGCTGTCCCTCCGTTCTCGGGCACCTTGATCAAGCTCCCAGTTGCCCGGGCATGCGACCGCAGTGTAGGGGAGGTCGTCCTGGCCTCACGTTCCGCTGGTCGAATCTTCGACAACCCGCTCCCCTGCGCCGTGCGGGTAACGTGGGGCACGGCGCAGCGTGCCCCAACGTCCAAAGCTCCGCGTATTGTGACCTAATCGTGCTTTGGTGGGCCGCAATCCGTGCACACGTCGACACCGAGCGCTTGCAGCTTCTCCTCGAGGGTCGTATCTGGGGCGTTGTCCATCAACGGCTCAGGCTGCGGGAAGCGTGTCAGATCGAACCCGTTCGCGAGCAACTCCTCGATCGACATCTCCGGGGACGTCCCCGTGCCGCTGCCTTCCCGGCCCCCGCACGGCGGGATCGGCTCACCGTCGTTATCGAGCGGGTCGGGCAACACCACGATCATCTTATCATTGGTGAAATCGGTCGGAGTACCTGGTGAGAATGAGATGTTATGGGAACAAGGACAGTTTCGTGTTTCTCATGGCAGGCACCTCCCCGAGTTCTTCTGTTGTTCCCGACGAGATCAACCGATACGGTGAGTTGGGTGCCACGACCACCCCCTTTTGCCTGCCTTCCCCGCCGTGTGCTTATAGTATAGCAAGAAGAGGCCTATTTTGTCAAGAAAATACTGCAAATCGTCCTTAAGACTTGCCATTATTGCAGATATATTTTCCAAGATGCTTTCTGTATGCGCTATTTCCACACATTTGCTATACGTTTCGCCACATTCGGCAGCAGACCGTTCGATCGCTGGACCCCGAGGCTTTTCGAATTGGGCACTTTCCGAAGCGGCGGCAGGCGCGACATACGCCACGGTGAGGCCAGGGCATCCTAGTGGCTCGTCACATTCTTTTTTGTGGATAGGTGCCGCTGGACGTTATGCTGCTATCAAGAACGGCACAGCTCTACTCATAGCTGGCACTGTCACTACCTCCCAGCCCCGGAGGGGCGACAGAATTTAGCCCAGGGCGACGCGAAGCGAGCCCTGGGTTACCGACGTCCTCCAACTCCAAGCCCCCGAACGGGGGCGACAGAAATGTCTCCCGACAAGCTAATCCCGAAGCGTCCAAGTCATTAAATCAAATGTCATAGCCCACTAGCGGGCGAACACACGGGTTCGCCCCTACAAGCGAATGTGAAACGTCAGCGTGCTCGTGCAGACGCGCCGGTGGCGCGTTTTCTCACCAGCATCTTGAACTCGCCGTGCTGGACGCGGTCGTCGTGCTGGTTGAGGAGCGCCATGGTAAACACCACGAGGCCTGCGTCGGGTCGTTTGGTTTCGCGCTTGCGAGCTACGCTCTCGGCGAGACGGAGCGTATCGCCTATGAACACCGGTTTGTTGAAGTCCCATTTTAGACCGAGGAAGGCGACAAACTTGTCGTCGTAGAGTGCCTTAATGCGGCTGGCAAGTCCTGAGGCTATCGCCACACCGCGCTGTCGGCTCCCGGCCGTCGCCCTGGCGACCAACGGTATCTCGCACTATATGGTCTCGCAAGGAAGAAGTCAACGCGGGCGTCGCGCTGCGAACAGCGCTGTTTGAACTGCGGTAGATCGCTGTCCGTTCGTTGACAATCGGGCAGGTCGCGGGTATAATTATCGCGACGAGCGGAAGGACGAAAACAGGACCGTCGGCGTTTCTTGAAACCGTAGCTATCTTTAGCCGAGAAGGTATCTCGCGATGAAAGTTGCCGTAAGCGGCAAAGGTGGTGCCGGTAAGACGACGTTAGCCGGGGTGATGGCGCGTCTGCTTGCCGAACGAGGCAAGAACGTGCTGGCGATAGATGCCGATCCGGACGCGAACCTGGCGTCGGCACTGGGTTTCCCGCGCGAGTTGGCGGCGGAAATTGTCCCGCTGGCGGATCTCAAAGACCTGATTCGCGAGCGTACCGGCGCGAAACCGGGCTACGGTGCAATTTTCAAGATGAACCCGGAGGTTGGTGACATACCGGAGAAGTACTCACGCGCTTACCATGGCGTGCGGCTGATCCTTATGGGCGGCGTTCAGACGGGCGGCAGCGGATGCTTCTGTCCGGAGAGCGTTGTGCTCAAACGGTTTATGGAAGAGGTCCTCATATACCGTGACGATGCCGTTATCATGGATATGGAGGCCGGGCTCGAACATCTGGGCAGGGCCACCGCGCAGTCTGTCGAGACGCTTATTGTCGTGGTGGAACCCGGTCAGCGAAGCGTGGGGACCGCAGAAGCGGTGAAACGGCTTGCACAGGATATCGGGCTGAAATCGGTCAAGATTGTGGCGAACAAGGTGCAGAATGACGAGGATAAAGAGTTTATCGAGAACGCTTTTGGTCCCGACGAGCTGCTCGGGATAATGAGCTACGATCCCAAGATAATCGAAGCGGACAGACGCGGTATCAGCCCGCTCGATAACGACGGCGACCGGCTCAGGGATGAAATCGCCGGCATACTCGGCGCGCTGAACGTCAGCGTGTAGAACGGGTGCGGGACGATGGGAAAAACGATTGCGATCGCAGGGAAAGGCGGTGTCGGCAAGACGGCGGTTGCCTCGCTGCTCGTGAAGTACCTGAAAGATAAGGGTGCCGTGCCGATACTGGCGATCGACGCCGACCCGAACATGAACCTCAACCAATCGCTCGGCCTCGACGTCGCGGAGACGCTCGGCGGGATAACGGAGGAGATGCTGAAGGGCAAGGACGACCTGCCTGCCGGCATATCGAAACCGGATCTGCTCACGCTCAAGACGCAGCAGTGCATCGTCGAGTCGAAAGGGTTCGACCTTCTGGCGATGGGTCGGCCGGAGGGCCCTCGGTGCTATTGTTTCGCGAACAGTATACTCCGTGACGTGATCAACATGGTTGCCGATCAGTACCCGTACCTCGTTATCGACAACGAGGCCGGGATGGAGCACATGAGCCGACGGGTGATGAGGGAGATCGACGTGCTGTTGATCGTCACCGACCCGACGGTGCGCGGCATGGAAGCCGTTCGGAGGATTCGCGATCTTGTGAAAGAGCTCGAGATACGGGTTGCCGACATGAAGCTCGTGGTGAACCGGGTCCGGGACGGTATTCCGCCTCGGGTGCAAGAGCTTATCGATGATGTCGGGATCGAGCTTGGCGGTACCGTGCAGGAGGAGCGGATAATCACCGACTTCGACAGCGAGGGAAGACCGCTTATCGAGCTCGATTCGGCGTCCCAGGCTGCGCGGGACGTTGCGGATATAGCGCAGTCTGTCGGTCTTTAGGGGTTTGGTCTGCTCGTGATCTATTATCTCTTCGTAGCTCTTTTCATCGCCGCGGTGGCAATTTGGGTCTGCGTGGCGATCAAGGAGAGAAGAGAAACCGGCGAGAACGTGCCGCACAATGAAGAATAGTGACGAGGCGGGCCCGATCGAGAAAGTTCTCGCGACCAAAATCGACAAGAAGGGACGGCGACGTGTCGAAGAGTCCGTAATAAGGACCGGTATCCTCACGATATACGTGAACGGGTCGGAGCTGGTTTCTCTCGTATGTACGCCGACGCATCTGAAATCGCTCGTTGCAGGCTTCCTGGTGTCGGAAGGGTTTCTGACTGCGAGAGACGGGCTCGGTGAGATTACCATAGTACGTGGAAAGACGTATATAGCGGACGTCATCACCTCCTCGGCGGTTCACGGAGAGCTTTCCGGAAGAAGGATGCTCGTGACGTCAGGATGCGGCAGTGGCGGGACGGTCGCCCGCATCTTGGAAGAAATCGGGAAGCAGGGACCGCTGGCGGAGTGCACGTTTCGTGCTGCCGATATATCGCGACATATGCGGGAGCTCGGCCGACGAGCTGCGCTGTTCACTGAGACAGGCGGCGCTCACACGGCGGGATTGTTCAATCAGGATGCGCTCACGTACGTCATGGAGGACGTTGGTCGGCACAACGCGCTCGATAAGGTGATCGGGGCCGCGTTTCTTGACGGGGTGGATACTGCCTGCGCCGGGCTGGCGAGCAGCGGTCGACTCTCGGTGGACGCTGTGAGCAAGGCGCTTGTCTGTCGGGTACCGCTGCTCGTTTCACGTTCGGCTCCGACGAGCATGGCGGTCGAGCTTGCTCAGCGGGCGGGACTCACGCTGGTCGGGTTTGTCAGAGGCAGCCGGATGAACGTATACTCCGGCGAGGAGAGGATTCTCGTCGACTGACAGGAGCTTTCTGGCATTCTGATGAAGGATAAGACACGTCAAAAGAAGCAAACCGCCACAACCGAACACGGGTCTGCGAAAATGGTTGATGTCGGCGACAAGCCTGTAACCACACGTACGGCGACCGCGGAGGGGATGGTTCGGCTCTCGGCGGAAACGATGAGATTGATCGAGGAGGGACGTCTGCCCAAAGGGAACGTGTTCGACGTGGCGCGCGTAGCGGGCATTATGACGGCGAAACGTACCGCTGACCTGATACCGATGTGTCATCCAATTGGTCTGGACGACGTCAGTGTGGATATCGTCGTAGAAGGGAGCAATTCGCTGCGGGTCAGCGCGTGCGTCAGGGCTGAGGCGAAGACCGGCGTCGAGATGGAGGCGCTCGTTGCAGTGGCGGCGGCTGCTCTGACGGTATACGATATGTGCAAAGGTATTGACCGGACCATTCGCATTACGGACATCCGCGTTGTGCGAAAAACGGGCGGTCAGAGCGGCGATTTCGAAGCTGCGAAATGATTAAGGTTGGAATTCTGACAGTCAGTGACAGGAGCGCACGTGGTGAACGTGCCGATGCGAGCGGCGACGCGCTTGCGGTGCTTGCTGCTCAGATTCCGGCCGAAGTTACAGTGCGACAGGTTGTTGCGGACGAGAGGGGAGAGATTATCGCCGCGTTGCGCGATCTTGCAGGGCAAGCGGACATCATCTTCACGACCGGCGGAACAGGCATCGCGGCGCGTGACGTAACACCGGAGGCAACCAGAGAGGTGATAGACAGGGAGCTGCCCGGTTTCGGCGAGCTCATGCGCGTGAAAGGGTACGAATCGACGCCGCGCTCAATCCTCTCGCGGTCGATCGCCGGCGTGTTCGGCACGACGCTGATTGTGAATATGCCGGGAAGTACCGCTGCGGTGCGCGAGTGCTTTGAGATACTGCTTCCGAGCCTGAAACACGCGGTAGAAATTCTGCATGGCACTGCAGACGAGTGCGGGAGGAGCTGAACGCTCCCTCAGTTAGGTAAGGTATATGCGAGACTTTCTCAACGAGATCGATAAGCGGATAGTGGTGCTCGATGGAGCCATGGGGACGGAGCTGGGCAGGCGGGGTATGCCTGCAGGGTACTGTCATGAGTTGTGGAACGTGGAGCAACCCGAGACGGTGCGCGAGATACACCGATCCTACATCCAGGCCGGTTCGGACGCGGT
>Ga0180433_10008906_pt1 | contig 12388 bp, 23 predicted proteins | sample SS_ome_8_FD_132980 | JGI IMG/M metagenome (GOLD analysis project Ga0180433, IMG submission 132980) | Hypersaline lake sediment archaeal communities from the Salton Sea, California, USA - SS_1_D_1 metaG | ecosystem: Environmental > Aquatic > Non-marine Saline and Alkaline > Hypersaline >... | reverse complement strand
TCCCACCTGGTCCCAACGGTCACCTCACGTCCTGGTTCCACAGGCGGTTGTGGCTGTTTCGTCCTGGGTAAGACATAAACTGCCTGTGCACGAGTGGCGGAATAGGTAGACGCAACATGCGATGTACGTTCACTGTAGCGTAGATTTAGGCTGGTTAAATCGGGCCAGCATGTAGGGTGCAGATCCCTACCTCGTGCAAATTATTCAGTCGGAGATCAAGGAGCATGTTTATGGATGACTTGGTAGAAAAAGCTATTATGCTGGCGACCGAAGCTCATGTTGGGCAGAAATCGTTTCGTGGTCGTCCGTACATTCTCCATCCTTTACGCGTCATGGAAAAGATGGACACCGACGTGGCCATGGCTGTGGCTGTTCTTCACGATACAGTAGAGGACACCAAAATCACTCTGGAGGAGCTTCGCACTATGGGTTTTCCTTTGGAGGTGGTAGAGGCTGTAGACGCCATGAGTCACCGGGAAGGTGAATCTTACTGGGACTACATCGAGCGTGTGAAGTCTAGCTCGGTTGCAACTCGTGTGAAGATTGCAGACCTGGAAGACAACATGCGGGTGGAGCGTATAGTCCATTTCACCAAGAAAGACGAGAAGCGCCTGCGCAAATACCGTGATGCGTACAACGAGCTCCTGCAGCATGGTTGGAACACTGGTGCGGTTGTTCCGCCTTACGGCGACAAACCAGAGGAGCCTGCGGTACCTCCGGAGGAGTGGAACGCATGCAAAGATTCCGACTAATCGATACGCAGCTTCATGGTGTCCCCTCCGATTCCGTTCCTACCATCACTCCTGAGATTGCTCGTCAGCTTGCAGATGAGAGCTACAAAGTCAGAACAGCTTTCCGAAAGCGTATTGTAAAGATGTGGAAGATACCGGCTAGTGAGCGTAGGAAACGCTGCCGTAGCCCACTCACGCCGGAAGTGATCGCGGCTGCTCACGCTGAGATGGAAGAGGTAAGGGCTGATGTTGCACAAGAGCTCAAAGATATGTGGACAATCTCTACAGAGCAGTGGTACGCTCGCTCCAAGTGACACCATACCCCCAACCTCAGGAGACTTTTGATGCCCAACAATGGCAAGGCGTCGCGTAAGCCTTTTCAGCGACAACCCTATCGACGTACTGTTAAACTCAATGGGCGTAAAGGTCGCCTGTTAAAGATTGGCGCGTTCTGGGGCCGTAAAGACAAAAACGGTCGTATGTACCTTGCCGGTAAGGTAGGGCAGATGAACGCTCTGGTTTTCGAGAATTCGTACAAAGAAAAAGATACGCATCCTGACTATTTCTTGTACGTACCAGTGGACCCCTTGGAAGAAGACCTGAAAGATACTTTGGATGTGGCAGATAGCCCCAAACAGATCAATACACTGCCACTTCCCGGTGGTCGTACTCTAGCCGCAGACTCAGATGACCCAGTCGCGCCGCGGTATCTTATCGTAGAGGATGCGCCCTATGATGAGTCAGATGCTGATGATGACGACTGGGAGCTTTAGGAGGGCGTAAATGCGTACATTAGACCCAGTAGAGGCCCTGTCAGATGCTTTGAACTTGCTGGACGACTTCAACAAGCATGAGCATGACTTGGCTGGTTCGTCGACTGTTGCTCGTGATATGGGTTACACTCCTGCTGACGTACCCAAAATGAACGAGTTGCTTCAGAAAACACGGGCGTCCATCTACAAAAATCTTCGTAGGCAGATGGAAGTGTTTGTCGCCGAAGTGCAGAAGTAAGGAAACTAGCGTGTCTTCCGAGACTACAGAAACTCAGCAAGAAGATCTTGCCTCCGTGTGCCCTTCATGTAAAAAAGAGGGGGTCAAATTCAATTTCAATGGGAGCTTGGTAAACCGAGAAGTCATCTGTCCAGTATGTGGGTGGAAGCACGTTATAGAGGATGACGCAAACAACGATAGTATGCCAAAGATGTGTGGCAAATGCTGGAATCCGGATGTGATGCTTCATGCGTACATCCGGAATGCCAAAACTACATGCTCTGAGTGTGGCGAGGTCGTACGGTATGATAGCGCTGTCCCCATCCGCTGGCCAGTCAAAAGGATTAACTTCAAAGGATGACGTGATGCTTCAATTCGTCCGCTTTTTCTCCGAGGAGCAAGCCTGCAGCATGGGCGGCACGGCGTTCATCGGCATGATTTCCATCACCGGTCTCGAGAGCTCTGACGCTCCGTTACAGGAGGGGTGGGGGACCGTCCTGCGCCTGAAGTTTGATGACGTTGAGAAGGAGTGGCAGGGGTATATCCCTATGACTGAGGAGCAGGCAGACGCTGTCATCGACTGGCTCGCTGTCAACGAGGACCTTTTGAAGGGTATCTACGTACACTGCGCTCAAGGTATCTCCCGTTCCGCTGGTGTGGCGCGTTTCATTGGGGATACCTACGGACTGCTTGTTGATTCACAGAAGTCCAAGGACTACAATCGGCACGTGTACAGCTTGCTGACGCAGAGGCTCAAGGAGCGCAAAGGTGGTTGATGCTTGGGCAGACCGCCTGAAGGCTATTCAGGGTGACGAGCCTGAGCCTGAAGAGGACGACGCCGAGTGGCAGGACCGGCTCAAGGCTATTCAGCTTGAGATTGCGGTTCCTGAAGAGGCAGAAGACCTCGACCCTGAATGGTACGCGGGCTACCGCGCTGCCATGTCCAAGCTACCGCAGTCCGACCCAGAGGACGACGAGCGCACTCGTAGAGTAGAACGGGCTGAGCAGTCATTCGCCGCCGCAGCCAAGAACTCCCGCGTTGCTGCCAAGAAGAAAGCAGAACCCAAGCCACCCGGTACCTACGTCACGAACACCAGTAAGTATCCAATTTCCATTCTTGGTGGCAGCACGTACTCCCAGCAGATAGTTATTCCTCCTGGTGAGTCCATGCGTGCTGATTCCTACGTGAAGGACTTGGACGGTTACGTTGGGAGCCAGATTAAGGGACTGGCAGATAAGGGCATGGTAACGGTGGAGGTTCTTTCCTCTCCACCACCTTCTGCACAGCCTGATTTCAAAGAGTACGATCTGGTAGCCCTTGGCCCAGACGGGACGCTCATAAAGCTCGGTCCAGATGATTTGTCGAAGCAAGCTGTTGGCATGGTAGTTGACCAAAACAAGACCAGTGGTGGTGCAATGCCCATTGTGGTCACAACTCTTAGAGATGGAAAAGGACGTCCCGTTCAGGTGGCTGTAAGTGGACGCTACTTCGACGTAGAGGTTTCTGCGGCGGTAATGGCTGGGGATCAATTCTGGCGTTCGTATCTTTTTAAGAAGCAGAGTGGAAAGTAAGCTCATGGACCACTATGCAATGTTGTCTCAGTCTTTCCGCACGCTAGGTGCAGCGTTCACCCCTTCTGACGGATGGAAGAAATTGTTTGCCGCCTACAGCCCTCAAGAGGTGGTCTCGTTAGACGGCCATACGATGATTAGGCGCGCTTACCACAACATCAAGCACATCGAGCACTGTATTGCTGAGTTGAACTGCGTTCAGTTAGACCCCTTTACTCGAGCTCTAGTTGAAACAGCCATTTGGTACCATGATGTGATTTACACGACCCGCGGTAGCATCTCTATCAGTGATGAACTTGCGAGTGCTCACTGGGCTCACACCGACCTTATGCAGTCCGGTGCGCGTTCTTCCGTTGCAGATAGTGTGTACCGACTCATTCTTTTCACAGAGGACCACTGGTGTCCAATATCCGAGGATGAGCGGCTAGTGTCCGACTTGGATCTTTCTATTCTTGGTGCGCAATTCCATGTGTTCTGTGAAACGTATGAGGAAGGTATCCGGAAAGAATATGGCTGGGCGCACGACGCTGATTACTACTTGGGACGCAAGGACTTCGTCTCCAAGTTTCTCGCTAAGCGGCATAACAGCGAGACTCCGATCTACTACACCGATTTCTTCCGCAAGAAGTACGAAAAGCGTGCCTGGGACAACCTTCTCTGGCTTGAGCAGCACTGCGAAGCTAAACTGCAAGAGATAGCTAAGCAGCAAGTCTGACCAATATCGCGCTTTCTTGTTACTTTATAAGTTGGGTCCAAATTATTCCCACTGTAAAGCAAACAAGAGGAGAAGCGCAATGTCCGACAATTCTTTACTGCCAGAATTCCACGTCTGTCTAGCCTTCGTCGACAAAGAAGGCAACGAAATCCCAAAAGAAGAGTTCCAGAAACCGGAGTACGAAGGGGGCGGATTTTTCCAGAAATGGGCGGATGGTGATATCCGTCGTGACGTCGTGGTACACCCCGGTGACTGCATCACCTCGAGTGACTTGCATGCCGCAGTCACTGACAGGTTATTTGGGTCTCCTAGAAGCGCCATGGCTGTAGCCGACAACTTTGCAGACAAGGTCTCGTTTCTTCTTACCCAGCTGGCTCTTTCCACGCACCTACTCGCTTTCAAAACACTAGATGACGACACTCAACCTGCTATCATCTCCCTCAACGAAGGGGCTATGGAACATGTAGAGTTGCCGCAACCTTGGGATGGTGCCATGTTCGACCCGAGCACCAAACGCTCTGGTATGGAAAGGAAGAAACCCAAGAGAGCACTCTACCCCTGTTTGTACCCGAACGACTCTGAGCAAGCAGGTGTCTTTCTGGTGGAAAAGCTCGAGGCTTCAAAGGACAACTTCACAGAATTCCTGCGTGACCACTTCCGGAAAGTGTTGTCGCGTCTACTTACCAAGGATAACGAAGTAGTACTTCAGCTGCTTCGTACCGCTGCCGCTGCTCAAGGGGACTCCACCCTTGCCGTGAAAGAGCTAACTGCTGCGGCATTCGCACAGTCCAGAGATATGCTCTGGCGCTGGGCCTACCCAGTTTCTTCTATAGTTGCTGACGCCTCTACATTGGCAGGCATATCCGACGACACACTAGTTTCAGCTATTAAATGGCGCGACGTTTCCGTAGACCCGCAGAGCATCCTTCGTGGAGATGTAGGTAGGTTTGCTGGTGTTTTTACGCTATGCTTAGGGTCACCTCATGACCCACTTCAAGTAAGTAGCGTAGAAAAAGAACTGTTTTTATGCTCATTACCATCTCGGGTGGGCATTCGCGGCGTGCGGGAACAGCTAACAGGTCATCCTGTCGACCGACGTATTCTAGGCGAGAGCTCAGTAGGTGTCTACTACCTCGAACAAATCTACACTGTTGTCGCAAATTCCAAAAGCGTTTCTCGTCTGGTACTGCTAGATTAAATGTTATTTTCTAGGTAGGGAAGGGTATTACACCCTCAGAGGTATTACTATGCCCCCTACTGCAGACGGTTACTACAAGCTCACTAAATTCCAAGACTTCGTAGACACGGTCGAGAGATTTCCTCCTATCGACACGATCAAGTATTCCCGTAAAAATCCAATGGAACGCACCCCTGTCTACGTAGTTCTGTATTCTGTCGCCGAGACTAAAGGGTACGGCGGCGCCCACGTTACCGAGAAAACGTTCGAGAAGCTGCAAGCTCACTTTGCGGGCAAGTTGGCTTTCGTAGAAACGCTGTAAAAAGTTCTTGACCCCAGAGTCGAATGGACTTACTCTGGTCGCTCAAGGAGATAAAGAACCATGTGTCTGATCAACGACGAGCAGGTTAGAGTCGAAATCCGCAGAGCTATTCTTAGCTTCACTGAGAAATCAGAGAAGTTTACTGGATGGCAAATCTATCGGCGGATGATCGACAGACGCACCCCAGCTAGAGGTGCGTTTGGGCACTCAGACGTCACATCGTACGTCAGAGAGCTCTACAACCTGCACGATCCGGTGTTCACGGGATACGGAAGTTATCCGGTCCCAGAGGGAGGGCCATTGTTGTTCTTCCCCGTACCGGAGGAGGTCGTTGAACATGGGAAAAAGATCCTCTTCGACATCAAAAGCACAGCAGCAGAAAAGCAAGAAGCTTCCACAGAAAGCTCCCCCACCGCCCCCAATTGAGGAGCTCTTCGGAGAATCCCGTCGGTACAAGCGTATCGGCACCCAGGGTCCTCGAGTGGGCGGATGCGAGTTGGTTGCGGTCTATCGTAACCGAATCTCGGGCTACGTCACCAAGACTATGTCTAAGGTGGGGAACATCCGAGAAGCGTGGCATGGTACCCCTCGGGTGTCCACTGCCAAGTACGTTGCGGTAGATGGGCTCCTTGCTCCAAAAGCGCTCTATCATAGGGGCCTACGTCACCGCCCTGGCGGTGGAATGCTTGGGCCAGGTATCTATACATCGCCTGCTATCGAAAAAGCTGCAGCACATGCAGGTACTCGATTGGGTAAAGGTTTCTGTTGCATCTTTAAGTGTTTAGTAGCTCTGGGCAATCCTCACTATGTGGACTGCGTAGGTGACTACAGCAGTTATCGCGACTCACCCATCTACGACTCTGTGGTAGCCTTCGCCGACAAGACTATCACAGGTGTTTATAGCGCTACCAACACTCTTCGCCATACCGAGTGGGTGGTGTACAACTCTGAGCAGGTGACTATAGACAAGGTGCTGCTGTACTGGAAGTCACCAGAACAACGTCCTTACGTAAAGTCACGGCAACAGCTAGCAGACGAAAGGGCCAAGCGTCATATGCGCGGCCACCCCTGCCTGCGTAACGGCAAGATTTGCGTCTACGCTTACGGGAACCTTCAACCGGGCTGTATCGAGCTCAGTAAAAAGAACTGCACCGAAGACGATGGTAAATACTGCACTTCCTACCGTTCTTCCAGGAAGTGAAAAACACTGTAAACTATAACGAGACTTTCTCAGATCAAAAGGAGACCTGAAGATGAAACGACTGTACGCTGTAGTGATCCTGTTCACCTTTCTGCTGACCGCCTGCCCAGACCCCAACCCTACTACCCCAAAGGACAAGTTCGCTCCTGGGTACAATACTGTCAAGTACGGCAAGCTCGTACTACAGACCGCCTACACCGGGTTCAAGGGAGTGGTGTCTATCAAGCAGAGCGAGTGCAACGACAAGGTGTGCGCAAAGCTCCACCCCGACAAGACGTCCGAAGCCTACAAGACCTGCATGGGTCAGGACCACTCTGCTGTAGCTGAGTACAAGACTTGCTACGGCAAGTTGGGTCAGGCGGACGCCATCATCGATAAGGCGTACCCGTTGGTCATGTCCATCTTCAAGGACGTGAAGGAGATTCTTGACCTTGCCGTTGCCTACGAGATCGCCAAGGAAGCCAAGAAACTCAAGGGTGACGACGAGGCTCTCCAGAAGTTCTGTGACACCGTTTATCCTGGCAAGAGTGGCGACGAATACCAGAAGTGCTTGAAGGGTGAGCAGTTGGCCAAGTTCAATTGGGAAGCTGCAATCAAGGGTCGTGCCTGTACCGGCTACCACGCCTTTGATTTCATTCCCGCTCCCTACAACAAGTACACCGACCCCGTTCGGATGCTCTTGAAGGGCTATGGTAACTGTCAGTAGCAATCTTTGCGGAGTGGGGGAGAGGCCGTCCCCGCTGGGCTCATATCCCAGAGATCACAGGTTCGAATCCTGTCTCCGCTTTTAGAGGGAACAGACATGAAGTTTCATACCTACAACGGTGAAATCCACAAGGGAACCAAAGACGACTGCCCGGTGTGTAAGCGCCTCAAACGCCGCAAGGTCAAGCTCAAAAAGGGCAAGTCACTCTGTGCTTGTGGAAATCCAATTTCCAAGAACAATAAGACAGGTATGTGCTGGAAGTGCTACCAGGAGTATGTAAGGGAGCACCCCGAGCTACTTCCGCCACCAGGTAAAGGCGGCGACCAGTATCGTTATAAAGGGGTGCGTGCCACCAACAAGCGTAAGTGTGCTGGTGAGGGTTGTGGCAAGAACATCAGTCCCAAGAACAAGTCTGGGTTCTGTATTACCTGCTTCAACAAATCTCGAGCGGTAGACGCCAAAGCTAGAAAGGCTGCTTTGGGCCGTTGCAATGTTTGTGGAAAGATTTTGTGCAAAGAGAATCAGACTGGTTTCTGTAGCAAGCACTTCAAGAACTCTGAGAAGTGGGAACAGCAGCGACAAGAACACACAGCCTGGGTCGCGGTCAATGTTTGTGGGGTTGACGCCCCCGGTCATTCTGCTACAGATACCTAGCCGCTGTGACCATCCAGCCCAGGTGGTATCGAGGACCTTCCCGGTCCCGACACAGCGGATTTGGGTCTATGGGGTAATGGCTATCCTGCTGGACTGTCTATCCAGAGATCCGGGTTCAATTCCCGGTAGGCCCGTTGACTTACCCTTCCGTACGCTGTAAACTCCTTCTTACGGCCCCATCGTTCAACGGCAAGGACGCGAGAGAGGAGTTGCTCCCATTGGCCCCGTATTCGAGTGGAACAGAAGCAAGGTTTTCGCCCTTGTCACGCCGGTTCGAGTCCGGTCGGGGTCTTTCCTTCTTTACTCATTGCGGTTACACTGCCAATACCCTCTTGGCGGTTTGCTGATTCCATGCTTCTTGCAGTACTTCGCAACGCTCACGTCAGAGACGCCAAGTCTCCTAGCAATGTAGCTTGTGGGGTACTTCCATACCAACTGCTTCATCTTTTCTGCTGTTGGCCACTTTGTGCGCTGTTGTGCCTTACCTGTGCACTCACTACTGCAGAACCTTTTATTTTTGGTTGGTGTGCCGCAAATTTCGCATGGGTGTATCTGCTTCGGTTTTACGTGAGACTTCTTTCTTGGAAGCGCCGCAAGGATTTCTTCTTCAGCGTAGAGGGTGAGGCCAACACGGCTGGCCATATCAGCTACAGTCTCACCACCTTTGTCTACTCGATATTTTATAACTGGCACGTTTTTGTACGCACACCATTTTCGGTAGTAATCAAGTGGTTCCGGAAGTCGCCCATTCTGTTTCTCTGCCGAGAACACACTACGGCAGTGTATGGAACAGAACGGACCAAACAGCTGCTTCCTACCCCTGTGTTTTATTTGGTTGGGGCGTTTGTACGTGGATTCGCCGCACCATACACAAGTTACAGGAGTAAGTTGGATTCTCAGGGCGTCCTCTCGCGCATGGTCCTCTTTTGTCAGGATACGCAGATTGCTCCAAGAATTGTTGTTGAAGTCCCCATCAATATGGTCTATGGTTTCCGTCTTGGGATCCAGAGCACGTCCAACGATCACTTCAACAAGGAATTTTGGGTATGATACAAAGCGCTCCTGTCCAGTTTCCAGATGGACGGCCACAGTACGACGCCCAGACGCTTTGCAGGTGTATGGACCATACACATGAGATATGTACTTCAAGTATTTCATCGATATGAACCTCCTATACTATATTGTAAGTTGTTTCATCCTTGAAATCGGAGTTCGATTCTCCGTGGGGTCATCTTTTCTGGAGGAGTTACCATGTTGAGACTAAGTGAGCTCAAGAAGGTCCTCAAGATGTCAGCGTCTGTGGGCCCCTCCCGTGAACCACATTGGAGCATGGATGAAGCTGTGTGGCATAGGATGGAGGAGCGGCAGGAAGCCGCTCACCAGTACGTGAAGAGCAGACTTGAAGCCATCAATGCCCGTCTAACTGAGACAGATGATGAGTAAGCTCAAGGCGCGTACCTTCATAAATTCTGACTGCCAAGCTTGCTACAGTTGGAACAAGTTGCTGCTTCGCGTAGAGATTGGGGTCTTGTCCTTCAACCTCTGTAATCAGTGCCGTAAGGATCTCATCGAGCTTCTTTCGGGTAAGAAGCCTTCCAAGAAAGTTGCTGCGAAACTTCAAGGCATTATGGAGGAAAGTTAAGATGAGCTACATCGACGCGATGAAAATGACCAGTAAAGGTAGTCAGCACTGCGCCGGTTGTGAAGAGCTTGCAAAGTACATGCTCATTCACGCGTGGGGTGCATTGTGCATGCCTTTGCCCACAGATTGCACCAAGACGGATCGCTGTGTTACCTTGGATACTCAGTCTTGTGAGAAGTGCGGTAACAAGCTTTCCATGAAGCTCTCAACTCCTACTGACTAACATCTTGCCGGGGGAGGGTTCACAGTGAGCAGGCAAAAGCTATTCAGTGTCACTCGCAAAGACCTTGAGGTAGACTTCTTCCGGGCTGGTGGGAAGGGCGGGCAGAAGCAGAACAAGACGTCTTCTGGCTGCCGAATCCGTCACCGCGCTTCCGGTGCTGTTGGTGAGTCTCGAGAGGAGCGTTCGCAGCACGCTAACCGTAAGAAGGCGCTACATCGCATGGTCAACTCCAACAAGTTCCAGCGATGGGTAAAACTGCAGGCTGCGATGGTGGAGCAGGGTTTCCGGGACATTGAGGAGAAGATTGACAAGGAGCTTGATTCTCCTCGAACCAAGGTCGAGTACGTCACTACTTGGACTTGCGATCTGTGCGGTAAGAAAGAAAAGTTGACCACCACCGACCCGAACGCCGTTCCGGATTGGGTCTACGCAGACAACGATACTCCAGCCCACAAGAAGCAGACGCACCTGTGCAATAACTGCGGCGATAAAACTCTGGAGGGCTGGGCAGAATGAAGCGTGCCATACGAAGACATCATCGTCAGCGCCTCTTGAAGAAGCGTGCGGATTACTGGGGCGGTTGGCCTCGGAAGTTCCCAGGACGCATGCGCCTTCTGGTGAACACCCCCACACCTTGTTCCTGTCCAATGTGCAGTAATAACTGGGAGCGTCGGTACTGCGGTGAGGTAACCCGACAAGAGCGTATCGCAGAACTTAATGAAACGGAGCAAGTAAATGAGTAATCTTACCAAAGAAGAGCAGCAACTAGTGTCTGGATTCCTGATTCGCGTACATTGCGATCCCGACGGACTAGACGACGTAATGGAAGAGCTTGATGTAGCATTGGATGTATATCATACTTGTGGTTGGGGTGTGGGGTTGCGGAGGGACGGCTATATTCAGTATTTTGTATTTTCGCACCGAAGTACTTACGATATTGAAGATACCGCAGCATTCTTCACAGACGCTGAGAAACGGGAGCTTTGTGCTGCCATTGCCGAGAACAAGAATGTTGATCGCGTTGAGCTCGGCGAGGATGTAGATCTAAGGGAACTGTTCTCCTCAGCGTTTGCTTTCCAACAGGAGTTCCGGTGCCTAAATATCGCCGCGAAATAGCAATCCCTCTTGGTACAGTACTTCCCACCGACATGTTTGAAGAGGCGCTTCGTTTCTTTGAGGAAGCGCAAGTAGAAGAAGAGGGTGTAACCCGAGAGATTATTTTGTCTCCGGAGGCCTTCGACCACATTTTGGAGTTGCAGAAACGGCCTCCGCAGGCACCCCCGGCTCTTGTCGAGCTTTGCCGTTCCAGGGTTGGTTGTCCTGACGAGGATGAGTGATGCTTTTTGAGTGCTGGGAAATGGTTGATGGGTCTGTTATCTTGGGCACTGTTGAGAGCAACAGGAGAAACGCCCCACCCAACGAGCGCTGCCGTCTCGTACACTCGGTAGACCTTCCTACATTGGAAGAGGCTCAAGCTGTTCACCATCTTCGGATGGGGTGGGAGCCCTTCAAGCCGATGGGGAAAGCTGAGCCCTGCCCGACGTGCGGGGCTTTTTACTATCCAGAGCACACAGGAAAATGCTATCGTTGTGTACTGGAGGCAGAGAAGCGCCTACGGTTGACCCGTGGCTGTGTTGAGCTCACACCCGAGGATTGGGATGCCACCTTAGATGAGTTGGTTGCTCCCTCGCCACCTTCTGAAGCACTGTTAAAGCTACTAGAGGAAGGCTAGCTGTGCCGACATATGATTTCACTTGTTTGGTGTGTGGCAAGGAGTCGGAGGCGTGGTTGAAGATCAAAGAGCGTAACAAGCCTTACACGTGCCCACACTGTGGTTCAAAGAAGACTGAGCGCCTGATTTCCAAGAACACCACGTTCAGCTTGCAGGGTGCTGGTTGGGCTGCCAGCGGTTACTCGAGTCGTGAGATAAAATGAGTGTGTGGGAAGCTAGGGTAGCTCAAATAGTAGACGACTCACTGCCTCCTGAACACCTCATTGACTGGCAGCGGCGTGTGATGCTAATTTTGGGTCAGTCTATTCCAAAAAGTCATGCCCTTCCAACCGACCGACGCCCAGGGGAGTTCCTTCTCCCCACTTCTCGGTATGTACGCCCCGGTACTTACATCGGTTACGTTACTCCTCCGAAGTTTATGAAGGTGCGGACGTAATGAGCGACGCTTGGGAAATTAGGCTCAAGCACGTACTTGGGCATGAGACTGAAGAGGAGTCTGTAGAGTTCGAGCAACCTACTTTTCGTAAGGAGCTCGAGGCTACCCCACCTGGTATAGGGAGGAATCCCTTCCGAGGTTCTGCTCGTAACCCTAGCAAGTTAAAGGGTACACGTAGAATCGGCGATTCCTACTTCAACACCGTTGACGACATCATGTACGTGTGGGACGGGGCCGTTTGGATCCCTGTCGGCAGCGCTCCCCAAAAATCGAAAGCAGAGGAGCGC
>Ga0180433_10008905_pt1 | contig 12388 bp, 17 predicted proteins | sample SS_ome_8_FD_132980 | JGI IMG/M metagenome (GOLD analysis project Ga0180433, IMG submission 132980) | Hypersaline lake sediment archaeal communities from the Salton Sea, California, USA - SS_1_D_1 metaG | ecosystem: Environmental > Aquatic > Non-marine Saline and Alkaline > Hypersaline >... | reverse complement strand
ATATAAATATGTATAATAATATAAGATTATATGAAAGATTACCTATGAACAAAGAAAAATAATAAACAACCTTGATTTCAAATGGAAAAAAAGAAACCTAAACAAAACTCAACAAAAAGACCTTCTAAGAAGAGTAGGCAAGCTATGTTTTTAAGCATGTACTTAGATTATAGAGGTCATATTGGACGAATCTGTAAAGAGATAGGGATAGATAGAGCAACATATTATCTATGGAAAAAAGAGCCAAAATTCGCTCAGGATTTAGATAGCTTAATAGAATTTATTAACGATTCAGTTGAAGATAAAATTTTGCAAGAGATAGATGCAGGAGAAAAAGAGTTAATCAAACTATGGGCAAAAACGAAAATGAAGCATAGAGGATTCGTTGAAAAGCAAGAAATTGAACACAAAGGAGATATGTCAATACAGATTAATTTAATAGAAAAAGAGAGTAAAAATAAAAAAGATGAAAATTGATATAAACTTATCAACTATTCAAATGAAAGGTATGAAAATTTTAAACGATAAAATTCATACTGAGATATTTTACGGAGGTTCAGCTGGTGGTGGTAAGAGTTTTTTAGGTTGTCTTTGGATACTTACACAATGTTTAAAATATAAAGGAAGTAGATGGTTTATATCAAGAGCAAGACTAAAATCACTTAAAGAATCTACATTATTAACTTTTTTTGAAGTTTGTAAATTATGTAATTTAGAACCAAACAAACATTATAATTATAATGCAATAGCAGGAGTTGTTAAGTTTTTTAACGGAAGCGAGATATATCTTAAAGATTTGTTTCTTTATCCATCAGACCCTGAGTTTGTAGCTTTAGGAAGTACGGAATATTGTGGCGGATTCATTGACGAAATGGGAGAAATAACTGAACAAGCGTATAATATAATAAGAAGCAGATTAAGATTTAAATTAGAAGAGTTTGATATTATACCTAAACTATTTATGGGAAGTAATCCATGTAAGACATTTGTTTATAGAGAATTTTATAAAAAGTTTGTAAACAATGAATTAGAAGATTATAAAGCATACGTTCCAGCTTATGTTTATGATAATCCATTTATATCTCCACATTATATTGAAAATCTTAAAAAGTTAGACAAAATAAATAAAGCTAGATTACTTGAAGGTAATTGGGAATATGATGATGACCCTGCAACTCTTATAGAATATGACGCTATTTTATATATGTTTAAAGCAAATTATATATTTAGTAATACTGATGAATTTTATATAAGTTGTGACGTTGCACGATTTGGTAAAGATAGAGCAATAATAATGTTATGGCAAGGATGGTACATTAAACGTATTTGGGATTTTGGTAAATGTAGTACAAAAGAGTTAAGACAAAAGATTGAAAGTATAGAAAGACAGTATCATGTGCCTAGAAGTCATATAGTAATAGATTCTGATGGTGTAGGTGGTGGTGTAGCTGATGAACTTGATGGTTGTAAAGCTTTTGTAAACGGTTCTGCAATGATAAAATCTGAATCTGAAAAATTTGAAGAAAAACGTAAAGAGTTTGAATATAATTTTGCTAATTTAAAAACTCAATGTGCATTCCATTTAGCTGAAAAGATAAATAAACGTGAAGTTGGTGTATATGAAGATATATCTACAGAAATAAAAACATTTATGATAGAAGAACTTGAACAAATTAAACGAAAAGATATAGATAAAGATGAAATGAAAATAAGATTAATTACTAAAGATGAAATTAAAGATAATATAGGTAGAAGTCCTGACGTATCTGATAGTATGATAATGCGTTCAATTTTTGATTTACTTAAAAATAAAAATTCAGTTGAGATGTTTGCTTTAGAATGGTAGTTTGTAAAAGGTGCGGAACTTGTTGTCATTATGAGTATAACGGTAGAATTAAGCCTTGTAAACATTTGATAAAACTAAGTTCAGGTAAATATTTGTGCAGAATATATAATAAAAGGTTGGGAACGGTTATAGACAAATTACCAAACGGAGATTACGTTGTTTGTAAAAATCGTTTAGACAAAAAGCAACACTATAAAGATTGTCCTTATAATGAAAAAATACGAATTTAAAAATAAAAAAATAGAAAAAGAAATATTTATGTGGATAGATTTTTTATTATATATAAGAACAAATAAAGAATTTTATCAATATATAAATAAATTTTCAAAAGATGAATATATGTCATTATTATATACATATTTTCAGGAGTTTAAATATGAAAGAATGGAACTTCAAATCTAAAAAAGAGAAGAAAAAAGAAAAAAAAGAGAAACAAATTAAATATGGTTAGAACTGAAATATTAGAATTTTTAAAAAACAATAAAGGATTATATACATCAAAACAGATTTCAAAACAATTAAATCATAATTATCGCTCAGTACAAAGGGCATTAAGTAAAATGTTATATACAAAAGAGATAGAAACAATAATTGAAATGCGAAAATGTAATAATCGTAGCGAATATAGTTATTCAATAAGAGCATATAAACTTTATAAATATAAGAGGTAAAAAAATGGCAGAACCAATAAAAACAGAAGAAATAAAAGTAAAACAAAAAGAACCAAAGAAAACAGAAGATTTAGAATATTTTGAAAATGTAATGAACGAACATAAAGAAGATGAATCTGAAAAGTTTTTAGATGTATCAATACGTACCCAGAAAAGATATGTATATTTGTATAAAAACGTGTTCAGTGCAAAATCTAAAAAGTTTCCAAACATGGGATGGGTAACATTACCGCCAAAAATCTATATGTCAAAACTAACTACAAAAATTAATAACGGTGTAGGTCAAATATATTGTGATTTATACGAATTAGATGAATCTAAAAAGAATAAAAAGTATTTAGGAAACAAACATAAAGAAATTGACGAATACGGTAATGAAAAAACCGTTGAACGTAGCGGAGAATATCCTATAAGATACAAAATGATAGAAACAATTACAAACAATAAAGATATTACTAGAGAATTTATAGATTTAAAATATACTCAAAGAAATATTCAGAAAATGGCAGATGAAGGAAAAATTAAGTTTTAATGAGGTAAAATAAAATGGAAATTAAATTAGTACAAAGAAACGATAAAGTTGAAGTTATTAAACCAAAAGAATATTTAAGTTCAAAAGATGTAATTCAGGGTATAAAAAACTTTGAAAGTCAGATTGAGAAACAGGCACATGAAATTGAGCAAATGGAAAAAGGTATAAAAAACGCAAAAGAAGTCAAATCTGAAAATGAAAAACATTTAAAAACCATAAAAAAGCATGAAGAATGGGCATTAAAAGAACAAAACAAAATTTTAAGAAATTTGGTAACTAAAGATTTGATAGAAAAAACCAAAATCGGGTTTAAGCTTGAAGATGACCCAAAATTCAGTGAAAAAGAAAAAAAGAGTTTAAATTATTATAGATTTAAAAGGGAAGTTATGTCAAATGAAGATATAGTAGACAAAGTACATTTATCTGTAATAGAAGCTGAATCAGACAAAAAAGATAGTGCGTTAATACCAAACCACTTTTAATTTTTTATTTTTTTTATAATAATGTATATAAATAATCGTTATATATAATATAATATGACTCAAAGCTATTCTGAAATCCTTAAATCTTTTGGAGTAAAAAAAATAGATTCTAGTATGTATACAACTCCATCAGTTGCAAATAATGACGTTGCAAGTTTTAACGGTTTTGATTATTCTAACATAAACTCTATGCGTGTAGGTAGTTATCCAAACTGGTTTTTTTCTGCAAGATGGGGACAGCCTAGACAAATTAATTATTTACAAATCAGACAATTCGCTAGAAGTGGATGGGTACAAACCGTAGTAAAAGCTATAAAAGATAGTATTGTAGGTTTAGATTGGGACATAGTTAATTGTGACAAAGAAGATAAAAGAACATATAAACAATTCAAAGATAAAGTCAAACTATTTCTTAACAAAATTAACATGAATAATGACGATGTTGAAGATTTGGTATACATTCTTATTAACGACCTTTGTGAAATTGATGCAGGTAGTATAAACAAAATATTTACTGCAGATTCTTATGAAGAGAAAATTATAGACTTATATGACGATTGGGGAAAATATTTAGGTAAAGGTAAAAGAACTGTATTGAAACCATTCGGTCAAAGAAAATTATTATATTTACAGTTAGTTGACCCTGCAACATATTTAAAAAAGGTTGATATATATAAAAACATTCAAGGCTATTTCCAGTATAGTTTTACTAACCCTATGGGTGCACCTAAATATTTTGAACCTGACGAATTAGTATATCTTATGAAAAATCGTAGAAGTGATAATGTATACGGATTCAGTCCAGTAGAAAGTATACAACAAGTATTAGAACTGTTAATGCAAAGTACAAGATGGAACAAAGACTATTTCAAAAATAACGCTATTCCTGACGGTATGGTAGGACTTGTTGGTGCAAATCCTGATAGTATGAAACAGTTCAAAAACATGTGGGAAAAGGAAGCTAAAGGTAAAGCACACAAACTTTTATTTCATAATACTAACGTAGATTTTCAAAGTTTTACAAGTACAGCAAAAGATATGGAATGGCTAGAAGGACAAAAATGGTATCATTGGCTAGTATTTGCCATATTTGGCATAAGTCCAGTAGAAGCAGGATTTTTTCAAGGCGTAAATCAAGGTAATCAAGAAGGTCAAGAACGTATAAGTATAAAAAACGGTATAAAACCATATTATCATTTAATAGAACGTGCATTAAACAAATTCATTATTCCAGAAATATTACAAATAGAACTTCCACCTATCAAGTTTGAATATCAACCTCAAGACCAAGTTTCTGAAAGAATTGAACACGAACAAGATATGGGAATGTTAGATAGAGACGTAATGACAATTAACGAAATCCGTACAAAAAAAGGTTTAAAACCAGTCGAATGGGGAGATGAACCTATGAGTATGTATTATATGCAACAATCAGAACAAAATAATCAAGATAATACTAACGATGACGCAACTTTAAACACTGAAGAAGCATCAGAACCAATTCCTGATAATCCTAAAAAATTTGTAAATAAAGATTATATTAATTCTTTTCGGGGGTTTATGAATGGTAGAACTTCAAAGACCTGCGAATGAAAAGGAAGCTAACGAATTTATAATTGATGAAAATTCATATCAAGCAAAAGCACGTAGAAGAAATTTAGTAGATGAAAATGGCAATTATATTGATTCTGATAATCCTTTACCCGTAGAAATACCGCCATGTATTTGTGAAGAAAATAGTACAACAACACCGCTATTGGCAGACGCGACATTTACTGGCGAAGCAGTAATGACTAACGGTTTTGGAATAATTTATGTTAATGTATATAGTGACCAGGCAAGTGCAACTAATGGTCTTATAGTTGAACAAAGTACTGACGGAACTAATTGGGACTTTAATGATATATATACAATACCTGCAACTACAGGAAAAACATTTTCAGTACAACCCTCTGGTAGATATATTCGTGTAAAATATATTAATGGAGATACTGACCAAACAGAATTCAGGTTACAAACTGTAATGAAAAATACTGGTTTAGATTCTTCTCATAGGGTACAAGACACTCTTAATGATGATGATGATGGTAGATTAAGATTAAGTGTACTAAAATTAAGAACTGCACAAAACAATTATGTTAGTGGTTCTGCAACAAATACAGGAAATTTTAAAGTAAGTTTAGAAGAATTTGAAAGCGATATATCTACAAACAGTAATAGTCAATTAAAAACTACTGTATATGATGAAGCAGGTAATCCTGCAGAAGTTGATGATTCTACACATACTTTACAAACTATTGAATATGAACATCACGAACTACATTATGGTAGCCATTTTTTTATATGTGATTATGATAGTTCAATACAATCATCAGAAACGATAGAGTTTGTAATTACTACATCTAATACGACAAAATGGGCACATATGGTTTTAGATTTTGCTTCAATTTTAGGTGCATCTCTTGAAATTTATGAAGGTTCAACAAATGTTGTTGGTGGAACAACTGTAACACCTATAAATAATAACAGAAATTCTACAAATACATCAAGTTTAACTGTAATAAAAGACCCTACATCAATTACAGACGGTACAAGAATTGCAGGATATTTAGCAGGTGCAAATAGAGAATCAGGTTTTAATTCCAGAGATAGAGAAATTATTTTAAAACAAAACACTATATATTTATTTCGATTTACTAGTTTATCTAATAGTAACGCTATAAGTTTTTGTGGTGAATGGTACGAACATACAAATAAAAATTAAAATGTTAAATTTAAACTATATAGATTTTGAAAACATTGTAAAAAACGATAATAGAACATTACATTACTTTGAAGATGATACTAAGTTTGTATTAGTTACAAAATCTAAAATAGAAAAGTGGGAATATTATACAGTAATTTATAAATCTGAAATAATTACACATGCAAAAAATGAAGAAATAGACCAAGATATTTCAGTAGATATGTTTAAAGTTAATTTTTTGTATAACGCTTTAAAATTGGAAAGTATAGATTTTGAAATTACCCAAAAAACAGAACCAGTCCCAGTTGAAACTAGTCCCGAATCAGAATATATAGGAAAAAAGAAAGAAATCAATGCAGGAGAAGATGTAGTTCAAGAAAGCGACAAATATGACGAATTTTATAAAAGTGTTATTGATAATTGGCAAAAACAAACTATGAAATTGTTAGAAACCGAACTTAACAAATCTCTTACAGATATAAAAACAAAACTTAGAGAAATATTTAACATTAAACCTTTTATCAAAAACTTACCAAAAATAATAATAAAAATAGTTAAAAACGGAATAGAAAGCGCAGAGAAAGAAGCAAATATTCAAGTAGGATATACACCAAACTTTGCTAAATGGGTAAAAAGTTTAGAAAAAGAACAACTTACAGGATATACTCTTCCTGATGGTAAGAAATGGTACGGAATAAAAGGCGCAAGCCAAGAAGATGAACAAAAAATATATGACATAGTTAGTCAAGGAGTAAAAGAGCGTCAAAGTTATAAAGATATAGCAAAATCAATTAGTACCGAATTTGAATCAATTAAACAAACAAGGGCAGAAGGAATAGCAATATCGGAAACGACAAGGATGATTTCAGAATCAAAATTACGTACATGGAAAGAAGCTAAAGTCAAAGGATATAAGGGTTGGCAAAGCGCTTTACTTCCAACGACTGGTGAGATAGATAGACGTTTGCACATGAAATATAATAAGAAAGGAATACCTTTTGATGATTATTTTGTTGATACCAAAACAGGAAAAAAGTTTTTTAATCCCCCTACGAGAACAAATTGCAGATGCCAAAACATAATAGTATTTAAAAAGCATCCACAACATTGATTTATAATAATGTATATAAATAATCTTATTCTATATAAAATTCATGGAAAAGAAAATAACACTTTTACAGGTATTATCTAAATCGCAAGATGGAAGTTATAGAGCAGTTCTTTCTGATACATCTATTGACAGAGACGATGAAATAGTTAGCGAAAAAGCATTACAAGAATCTTGTATGACAAAAGGACAAACTCCGATACTTTTAGACCATGATAATAGTATAGAAAAGCGTATAGGACATTGGATAAATAAAAGAATGGAAAAGATTAACGGGCATAGCGCTTTCGTTGCAGAACCAGTATTTTACAAATCTAATCCTAAAGCAATGATGATTAAAGGTATGTTGGATGAAGGTGCAGAGTTAGGTATTTCTATCGGTGCAATAGTAAAAGAAACTGGAGAAACTACTATAGAAAACAAATCTTATACAACTTACGATAAAATAGAATTATTAGAAGCTTCCTTTGTCGGTGTACCAAGCAACAGGCATGGAATGGCAATGGCAGTAGCTAAAATGTTTGGAGGAAAAAATAAAATGGCAGACGAAATGATTAAAAAAGTCGAATTTGACAATCTTCAGAAGGCACATGAAGAACTAAAAAAACAATTTGAAGAAGAAAAAGCTGAACTTGAAAAGTCAGTAAATGAAAAAGAATCAAAAATAGAAGAACTAGAAAAGTCTTTAGAAGAATCTAAAACAGCACTAGAAGAATCTGAAAAAGCTTGTGGTAGTGCAAAAGAAGATAAAGAAAACGAAGAAGAAGAAAAGAAAAAGGCACTAGAAGAAGTTAAATCTGTTAAAGCAGAACTAGAAAAACTAAAAAACAGTCCAGTTTTCAAAGCTGATTTCGGTAAAGTTAACGAAGATGAAGAACTTGATAAAAGTTACAAGTCTGGTGCATTACCAATTTATATGTAAGGAGGAAAAATAAAATGATGACAGCAAAATGGTCAAGTGAAAACATAGTACCTACGCAATGTTTCGGAAAATATTTCCATGACATTCAACCAGAAAATGACGAGTTCGGTGGATTTTCAAAAGAGTATTATAATCCTTTTATTAAAAAAGATTACAGTAAAACTTTGTTTGAAAAGTCTATTGAAAGAGCAAAGATGACAAAAGCATCTATTGATACACAGACAGGCGGTGCAGGAACTGCAGGAACAGCTTTGGTCCCAGTATATCCAGACAGACAAATAGTTGACAGAACAGACAAAGAGATTGTTCTTAGATATATGTTACCTAGAAGAGCAGTTATGGGAGCAACTTATGACTATAACGCACTAACAGCAAAAGGTGGAGCAGATTGGCATCAAGAAAACGCATCTATTCCTGAAAGTGTAGATACTTATGATAGAGCAAGTGTAGCTATAAAATATTTATACGCAAAAGGTACAGTCTCAGGACCCGCTATTGCAGCTATGAAAGGGTATATTGACCCACAGCAACTAGATTTGACAGTAAAAACAAAAGCTATGATCGAAGCAGAAGAAGATATGATAATTAACGGTGACGCTAGTACATATCCAAACCAACCTAACGGTCTTATTCAAACAATAACAACCAACACCACAAACTTGTCAAGTGCATATCCAACTCTTTCACAGATTAGGGCAGAGTTTGCAACAAGTTATAACAATAACGGTAGTGTAACTGTAGCTATTACTGACGCAAGCACACACAACTACGTTAAAGGTTTGCTAGGTTCATTCCAGATGCAAATTAAAGACCCAAGCACAGAAAGGCTAGGTTTCGGTATTAACGGAGCTTTCGAATTTGATGGTGTAATGTTTGCAAGAAGCAGATTCATGCCAACCACAACTAACGGAAAAAGAATTTTGTTTTTGGACATGAGATACATCTTTATAGCAGAATTGCAAGGTATGACCTTTGAAATAAAAATGAGCGAAAACGACAACTACCCTTATTTGTTAAAAGAGTATTTGACTTTCGTTAACACTTTCGAAGCATCATGCACACAAATGTACGGTATAATATAAATACCGTTTTCATTTTAAATTAATGGAGGAAAAATAAAAATGACAGCCGTAACGGTTTCAAAAACAATTCCTGACCTTTCAGGACAAGTTAAAAAAATAGTAAAAAAACTTACAAGTCCAACAACTGGATTAACTTATGATACAGCACTAGATGCAACAGATGGTAAAGGTGCAGAGTTTAAAGAAATTTATGCTGCAGTACTGTTTGACGCTACAAACGGTTTGACTGAATGTACATGGGACGCTAGCACAGGAATAATCACACTAGGTACAGTAACTGTAAGTCCACCAACAGGATATTTACACATTGAAGGTATCTGAGGTGTATTAAATGACTGCAGCAACTGTAACAAAATATTTTGATATTAGTGATTCACAGATTGAAGTAGTCAGACTAACTGCAAGTGACGGCGAAACGTTCGTAAGTAGAAAGTTTAGCACAATCGAAGCTGCACAAATATCTGCAAACTCTGACGTAGATGCGCATATAAATGTAACATATTCAAGCAGAACAGCTACGATTAATTGGGCATCACAAACAGATAAGGTCTGTACTTTAACACTATACGGAAATTTAGGAAACTAAATTTATTTTTTTATTAATTTTAATGAGGTAAAACAAAATGGCAGCAGGAGATACAACAGCTATAGCCATTTCGGCATCAGATTCAGACGCAACCGTAAAATCTAAAATTGAAGCACTTAGTATAGTTAGTGGAGATATAGTTTTAAGCGTAAATCATGGCGGAATGAGTAGAATTGTTAAAATCAAAACAGCTTAGGAGATATTACAATGAAACATAAAGCAAAAGCAAAAACTTTTATAAAACTTAACGGTAAAGATTTTGTATTAGTTAATGAAGGCGAAATAATCGAACATCCGTTCAGAGAATTGCAAGGTTTTGAACCTATATATGAAGAAGCAGATTTAAACAAAGACGGAGTAGTAGACGAAAAAGACAAATCCAAAGCAGGAAAAGTTTTAAGCAAAAAAACAAAACAAAAAAAGAAAAAATGAAAAAAATATTATTATTTTTAATCTTTATTTTAGTTTTATCTACTGTAAAGGCTACTGACTTTTTGCCTTACGGTGACATTTCTGGAAAAAACACTTGGCAAATATATAATTTTACAAATATTACAGCTAACGATTACATTTGTGTGGCAGGAGCTTGTTATAATTCTTTTGCAGGAAGTGGTACTGTAACTAATGTAGCAACAGATGATATATATTTAACAGGTGGTCCAATAACAGCAACTGGAACAGTCACTTTAAATGAATCAAAATTAAATTCTACAATGGATGCAAGAGAAACAGTTAAAGTAGTTGATGTTACACAGGGATTAACTTTAACCACAGGTACACTTAATACAGACCAAAGTTATTTTAATTTAAGATACAATCAAACATCTTCATTAAATGTAATTAATTCAAGTTTACAATCACAAATAAATTTAGAATCTATAAATAACGCAACACAGGCAGCGTTAATAAATTTACGTGCAGGTACAGGCACATGTTCGGCAGGAGAATATGTCCAAAACACTACAACTAGTGGAGTTGAATGTCTAGCTGTCTCAGGCGGGAGCAGTTATGACAATGAAAGTCCAATCTCATTAACAGGTACAACTTTCGGGTTAAGTGTATGTCCTAACACTCAAGGATATTTTTATAACACAACTTTGAGTGCATGGCAATGTCAATCTAAATCTAGCGGCGTTGGTGGAGGAACTGTAACTTCAGTAGATGCAGGAGTTGGTATGGATTTCAGTTCAATAACTAGTGCAGGAAATGTTGACGCTAATATGTCATATTTCAATGTAAGGTTTAATGAAACAAGTATGATTAATGCAGTTAATAGTTCTTTAGTCCTAGAAATAGCTTTACAAGCAGCAAACAATGTAACCCAAGCAGCTTTAATTAATACTTTACAAGATCAAAAACTTAACACAACAGACCAAAGATTTAACGAGACATCAGAACTTAATGCAGTCAATGATTCACTTAGTTTACTTACTGTTTTAGAAGAAAATAATAACAATACTCAGGCATCAGAAATTGCAACCAAACTAGATATTACAGCAAACAATTATACAACTTCGGTAGGATTTTCTGGTACAACAACAAAGACTTTAACTTTAGGGTTTTTGAACGGCGGTTCACTTTCAGATACATTTACCGATATAGATACAACTTATAGTGCAGGGAACGGTATAAGCTTAGCTACAACTACTTTTAGCGTAGCAGGTAATACATGTTTAGACCAAGACGCAGACGGTTTATCTGTTACTGATAATTGTATAGGTAATACTCAGTTACAGTTTGATACGGGACAAGAGTTAACAACTACAAGTACTCCAACATTTGCAAGTTTGTCTACAGGACAAGGACAGTATGAATTATATGCAATGAATCAAAACGTAAGATCTACTGATGCAGTAACTTTTTCAACTATTGATACAGGTAATGGTGCAACTGAAATATATGATATGAATCAAGATATAAGAAGTGACGACTCAGTTACATTTTTAACTGTAAATACAGGACAAGGCGCAAATGAATTATATGACATGGACCAAAACGTATTAACTACAAGTGACGTTACTTTTGATGAAGTTAAAACTAATATACTTAATTTATCTACAAGTACAGATTATAGTTATTTTTGTACAAATTCAACAGGATTCAAATGGCTAGGTACAAATGATTATACAGACTGTTTATCGTGATAATATATGGCAAGGATATATTTTGAAAGTGTTAAAAAATGGGCTAGAGAAAACAAGGTCAAAGCATACACTTCTATTAGTTTAATTTTTGCCTTTTTGATTGCATTTAATTTGATTGAAGTTATTTCATATTCTGAATCTATGGCATGTGATAGTACTGAATGGGGTGACGGGAAACAGGAATGTTTTTTTAATATAACATTTAAAGCTAACGAAGATATATTTTTATATCAACTTGGCTACGACCCTTTTGGTAGAGATACGTTTAT
>Ga0180433_10008903_pt1 | contig 12394 bp, 15 predicted proteins | sample SS_ome_8_FD_132980 | JGI IMG/M metagenome (GOLD analysis project Ga0180433, IMG submission 132980) | Hypersaline lake sediment archaeal communities from the Salton Sea, California, USA - SS_1_D_1 metaG | ecosystem: Environmental > Aquatic > Non-marine Saline and Alkaline > Hypersaline >... | reverse complement strand
TTAAAATTACCTACAGCTATACGGGCCTCAGCTATTGCGTTAGTTGCGTCCTGAGAGAAAAAGCTAGCTATGCCCTGTGCCTTTTCCAGAAAGTCCGAAATATCTTGTATAAGGTCCATTACTACCAGCTTAAAAACTCCGGTAATAGTATTACCTATTGCAATATACACGTTAGCAATGCGCTTGCCAAAATGGTCAGCAACGGTACCCATTATTTTAAAAATACCTTTCCAAATTTCCAGCCCTGTTTTAAAGTGGCCAATAAATTTAGCCATGGCTATTTGGCCTTTAAGGAAAGGCTTACTTACTGCGCCTTCTACTCCTGAGAGTACGCGCACTACGTCAGTAGCAAACTTTACAACGTCTTTAAGCACGCCCAAAAAGCCAGCGTCCCCGGTCTGTAACATTGCTTCCTCAACTGCAGACTTGAAAGTAAGCCAAGCACCGCTTAACGTTTCTTCCATTAGCTTTGCATTTTTCCGGGCCGTACCCTCTGCGTCTTCGTTTGCCTCTTTTAGTTTTTCCATCATGTTTATATTTTTGGAAAGTATAAGAGCGCTGCCGGCAAATCGTTTTTGAAAAATAGTTGTAGCTGCGGCCGTGTCCATTTGAGATTCACGCAGAGCCTTAAACGCGCCAATAATTCCCACTTTCTCCGGGTTAACTTGGTCCATAGTAAGCCCCAAGTCTTCTATCTGCTGCTTGGCCTCTTCTGTAGGCTTAACCAGTGAAAGCATCATACCGCGCAGAGACGTACCAGCCATGCTGCCTTTTATACCTGAGTTAGCAAGCGCCCCAGCTGCGGCCGCTGTTTCTTCAAGTGATATGCCCAGCGTACCAGCTGTGGCCCCGGCAAACTTCATAGTTTCAGCCAAAGCCTCTACAGTAGTGTTAGAGCTATTGGCCGTATTTACAAATACGTCACTAACTTGCTGCGCGTCTTCAGCTGCAAGGCTATACTGCCGTATAGTGTTTGCCGTAATGGCAGAGGCTTGCCCAAGTTCCAGCTGGGCAGCTGTAGCCAAGTCAAGTGTAGAGCCTATAGCTGCTATACTTTCCTCAACTTCAAAACCAGCCCGGGAAAGTTCAAGTAATCCCTCTGCAGCCTGTGACGCGCTAAAGCGTGTACTTGCGCCAAGCTCACGCGCTCTATTTTTAAACTGCTCCATTTCGTCAGCAGTAGCCCCGGTAGTACCCTGTAACATTGCCATTTGGTCCTCAAAGCCGGCAATAGTTGTTATGGTCTGCTTTAATGCAACGGCACCGCCTATAGCTGCAAAAGCTGTTTTCATGCTGCTACCAAAACTGCGCATTTGTCCGCTGGTTTTTTTAGTTTGCATGCCCATACCGGCAAGCGCTTTTTTAAATGTCCGTGCGCCGGCTACAGCGCCCCGGGCGCTTATTCCTACTATCAGCTTTGCAACGTCTACCATGTTAGTTTTCTTTCAATAAATTTGGCATTTTCTTTTTAGTCTTTTTGGGCTTGGTTAACTTTCTCCAAGTGTCATCTAAGCGGCAAATAAGGTTATAAAGAAACTCTTTTATTTCCGGGTCACGAAAACCCCGAATTTCTAACCAGTCTTTTATTGCTGTTACGCTTATGGGTGACATGGTGTAACCTATTTGCCTCCTGTTATGCAACTCTATAAAAGCTTCCCAAATCGGTGCTAAAAAAAATGACAATTCCGGCTCTTGCTCTAGCGCTTTTATTCTGCGGCCTTTCTTTTCCAGCGCCCGTAATCGTGGTAAATATTCCCCCCATTCTATTAACCACTCTAGGCGCTCAATTAGTTTCCCGCTGCAGCGTCTTCATTGTCTTTAAGGAATAATTCGCGCTCTTGGCATAAATGGAAAAGCTCTTTATAAAAATCGTAGCTTTTCTCCATTATTTCAAGTGCAAGCTCTTTGGAAAAGGGGACCGGCTTACCTTTGTCATACATATTACGCCAGTCAAGCAAAATAGTATTGGCTATTGCTTCCCGCATAATATTGTCTGCTTCGTCCGGGTCCATGGTTTTATTTTCAAAACTCCGCGCGCGGTCCTTACCAATTCTAAGCATAAACTCTTTATATTTTTTGGAATTGAGGCGCGCTATTTTAACCTCAAAGCCGCTGGCATACGTTACCCATACGCCGGCGTTTTCCTTTTCCGGGTCTGTAAAGAGGCTAGAAAGCTCTAGCCCCTTTACTTCTTTTTTGTCTTCCACTTTTGCCACTTCCTTTTTGTCATTGTCGGCCATAATAACACCTTTCGTATAATAAGAATTAAAAGAACAATTAAGCCGCTGGCCAAACTACCAAGCGTGCCGTTATGTTTTCCGTGGGGTCCATGTAAGCTTCGAAGCTTATGCTTTCCACTACTTCAGAATCTACCCCGCCGGCTACTGTTTCGTTATCTGCTTGCTGGTAACTTGGAATTTCCAGTACCATTGCGTTACCCAGTCCCAGCGCGCCTGTAGTTTCCCCGTCCTCAATAGCAACGGCAAAGCCACTGGCAGTATGGGCAAGGTATTTATTTTTCTGCGCAAGGCTTGTAAACAGTAATTCAAGGTCCCCGGTAACACCAAAGCGGCCAATACCTACGCTGTTAAGGGCAAGCTCCCCAGCGCAGCGGATTTCCCGCAAGTTATTTGTAATTTCAATAGACCCGGAAACAAGGCAAACGCTGCCATAGTCTACGTTAATAAACTGTATGTCATTTGCAGAGCTTACTACTGGGTTATCATTTACAGCATTAGGGCTGCCGTCCCCGCTTGTGGCAGTCTTGGCCTCTTCCTGTTTCCCCATAAAAGAGAAAGTCCCGGTTATGCGGCCGTCTACCGGAATTTCCAAGCTATAACTTGAAACCATCATACCGGTAAACAGTGAGAAAATATTAGTAAGGTCTGTAAATTCCCGCTCAATTGAAAAGCTCGTTTCAGCAACGCCGTTAACAATCTGCGCGCCCTGTATAATTGTTTCTGCAGAGCCTACAGCGTCTACAAGGTCATCACCATTAGACACGGTAAAAGTAGTAGTAGTGGGGGCCGGTGTTGCTGCTACTTTAAAGTAACCGTTGTTAACTGCAGCTGCGCCGGTGTAGCCGCTTACGCGTACCCACTGGCCAGCAGTAGGGGTAGTAGTCCACGTGCCGGCAGCAATTGTAAAAAGGTCTGAGGCAGCCGTAACGTCAACTGCTGCAGCGCTTACTACTGTAGCTGCAGAGGACCAAGCAGCAGCCATAAAAAGCGCTCTGAAAAAGTCCTCATAACTGACCATAGAAAGCTCAGTATTAATGTCACCTTCAGCCATAATGCCGGTGCGTATAATATCCGGTATTTGTCTGTCGCTTCGTATTTCGTCTGAGACTTCGGTACTCTTTGTGCCCTTCAAGCTTTCACTTGTAAAACGCAAATTTGTCATTTTTGGGTTACCGGTTATAACACCCCACGTGCTTTCCTCCCAGTAACGCAACGCTACTCTGTTAGAATCACTCATTTTAAAAACTCCTATTAAAAAATTAGTTGACTAAATCAACCCAAAAAATTATAGGTACGTTAACTTGGTATCTACCATTAACGCGCCCTACTGGAAAGGGTGACGGATTCTGAAAACGTATTACCGAGTTTTCAGCGTCCCCCACGTTATATTTTTTATATGCAAAGGCGGCTATAATATCATTAACAGCCGCGTTAACTGCTGCTTTGTCATTACCGAAAAATCCTATTACCTGAAATTCCAGCGTACCTGTCAAACGGTACCGGACCCCGGCGCCACTGTCAATAGAAATAGGCGTGCTAGGCTGGTACCGTGTAAAGGCGCGCAAGTATGCTGCGTCATCTGGTTTAGTAAATTTTTCCTCATTATCATACTGTATAGAGTACGTGCCGCCAAGGTCAGTGTTTACCTGTGCGTCTATAAAAGCGTCTATTTCAGCGTATGCCATATTATACCCTTTAACCTAATTGCATAGACACGGAGTTTATAGCGTCCCGCAGCATTGCCCGGGGGGCCATTTTTTCAGTGCCAAACTCTAGGTAAACTGTGTACTCTACATTATTAAAAATAAAAATTACTTCCCCTATACCTTCGTTTTTCAAAAAGTATAGCTGCTGCACTGCGTCACTTACCGGGGACGCCCCCACGCCTTTTATATCGTCATTGTCACGGCCTACCATTACTTGCCAGTTACCCACGCTAAGCCCAGTGTCTACGGCGCGCCGGTCCTCTTGATTTTTTACAGTCTCTTTTAAAATCATAAGCGCAACTTTCCGCAGCAGTTTACCAAACTGTACACTTGTTTTTTTCTGGAAAGCTACCAAGTTTTTAAAAAACTGTTCAGTATCAATAGTTAACGTCTGGTCTATTGCCATTATCTAGCAGCCCTTATACGGTAAGCCTGTACTAAGTCCCCGCTGGTAATGGGGTCTACCCCTGTAACTCTATAAGTGTGACTGTCCAAACTGTCTACCACTTTCATAGTATTATAAGGGTCAAAAGGTAAGTCTTTTGCAGAAATCAAAAACAGTATAATATTGTCTTCTGCATTTTCGCCGGCCCTGAGTTCGTCAGCTGCCCGGGGCGGGGACCCCTTACGAGTGTACGGGCTGCTTACGTCATCTTTGACATGAAAAACAAAATTACGCCCGTAGCCTTCTATAATGTCATCAACTTTAGCGGCTAGTGCGTTTTCGTCAAGGTCACGGCTCATAATTAACCCCTTGTTACTTCAGAATTTGCCCCGGACCGTTTAAGCAGTCCATTTAGCAAAGAGTCTACTTTACTAGAAATTTCACTGCCGGAGTTACCGCCTAAAAATTCCTGTTCTATTTCTATAACGTCAATTTTAATTTTCTCCGCTTTCAGCTGGCCCGGGTTATCCAAGTCAGGAAAAGCACTCCCGCTGTCTGCATAGTATACGGCTACCTCTACTGTAGCTTGCTCAATTTGCGCCGGTATTTCGTCACTGTCAATTACCCAGCCGTCAGAGTCTACCACGTCAGACCGGGGCCACGCTAGGGCCTGAGTCTCACTTGCTTTATACCCTTTCCACGCGCCGTTATATTTCGTGTCAAGGTACCGCGTGCCATTGTTAAGCGCTACTTTCTTTTCGTCTTCAGTATAACTGTCTGGCCATGCTAGGCCGTAGTCAGTTATTACTTGGTCAGCGTCCGTAACGCTTATATAGCTTGTGGCGTCACTTTTTCCGCTGCCGTCCTCAACTACAAAATTAACAGCCATGTATTACCCCTTATTTCTCTTTGTTTTCTTTTTCAGGTTTGCTGGCCGCTTTTTTCTTGGCCGGCTTTTTCTCTTCTTTTTTCTTTTCACCCTCTAGCAAAATTTCTGAGCCGTCAAGGTTAGTATACCCGCGTGCCCTATAGCTTGCAAGGTCCGAAACTCTCACGGCCTCTACGCCGCCTTTTCCTAAAATTTCTTTTGTTTTCATTTTTCCACTTTCATTTAAAAAAGAGGCGGGGACTGCGCGCCGTTTTCCGCACTTTGCACAGCCCCGCATAATTGGCATTGTTTACCCTTCGGCCTCTTCGCTAAGGAAATCTACAAGGGCTTCTTTCTTTTCGGTAAAAGTCATACCCTCCGCAAACTCAATATCTATAGCATATACTGCTATAAGTTCGTCAAGTTTTTTCCCGCTATTACATTTAGCCGCAAGCTCTGCAAGCGTAGGCTCCGGGTCCGGGTCAGGTTCCGCGGCTTTGCTAGCAGCTGCCCCCTCCCTTTTCCAGCCGTCTTTCAACCACGCTGCAGCATCAGAGACGTTAATAATACGCTTTTCCTTGCCTTTGGTTACTATACACGTAGGCAATGCCCGGGACGGGCTGGCAAATGACGCAAGAAAAGCAAGAGACAAAAAAGCAAACATTACAATAAACATTAGGCTCATGTCGGCCCCTTTCAAAAAGTGCGGGGCGGCCACGGAATTGCAGCCGCCCCTAGGTTACTAGTCTTTGTATGCTCTTACAGCAAGGTTACCGTCCAGTGTCTTAACGCCAAAAAGCACGTCAAGCACTACAACAACCTTAGAGTTATCACCGTCATAATAGAGACGTGACCGTATAGCAAGGTTTGTTACGGGGTCCTGTACAGAGAAAACCCGGGCGCCCAGTTCATTAGGCAGCTCAAAAGGCAGCTGGCCAAATGCAAGGGCAAACGCGTTTTTATGGTAAGCCATATTCTGTACTGAGCTTGCAACAATAAGCCCCGTTACAACTGCATCGTCCGCAACGTCTGCAGCAAGTGCCGGGGTAAAACTTACGTCACCTTCGCCACCTGTAAAAGTAACGTCAGCAGTGACGGCGTAACGCTGAGTATTTCCAGCAATTACGAAAGTGTCACCTACAAGCCATGTGCCGCCGTCTGTTACGCTGTCAATGTGAATAGTTGTAACACCCGCAGAATATCCAGCCGCATTGTCAATAGCTCCCGTAGCGTCCGCGCATACTCCGCCGGTATGTGTGGGCACGTTCTGGTTAGCAAAAAAGTTAAGGCCGTAACGCATGCCAAGGGCACCGCTTACCTGAGTGCTTACGCCTTCCTGTCCAGCACCTTGCCACTGGGCAAAAGCTGAGTTAGAAAGTAAGTTAGCTTCCATTTCGCCGTCAACCATATAAAACATGTTCATAGAGTCTTTAATTGGAACGGCATTATCAAAGAGGACTTTACGCGGTCCGGTTACGTCTGTAACAACGCTTCCCGGTGTTGCGTTCAGGTCATATACCCACGGCACCTGTAGGTACAGCTGTACCAACGTCTGGTCAATAAAATCAGCCAGCGCGTAAGCTGCGGGGCGTATATGGTCATCAATAATTTTCTGCTCTGAGAAAGCAAGCTCTTTGTCTGTCAGTTCAAAGCGTACCTCTTTCCAGTAGTCAAGTGAGAGCTGGACCTGTTTACTGGTAATGTCCTGAGAGGACCCGGGGGCGTCCTGAGCTGTGAAAGTGCTAGGGCCTTTAATATTGATTTTCTGACCCTTGCCGAAAGCGCGGCGCTCTTCATCGTAACCACGGTGTACGGTGTTTGCCATACCCAGCGCTTTTTCAAGCTGTATAAGTGCTTCCTGTGCGTAAAATTCCGGTACATAATAACCTAGTGAGTTTGCCATAATGCAAAACCTTTCTTAAAATAATTAGCGGGGCTATTCCCCCATTACAAGTTTTAGGCCCTCTTTTGCGGCCCGTTCTCTTGCGGCCCTGTACTTCACAGGGTCCCGCGCTTCCTCTTGGCTTATTACAAGTTTCCCGGCGTCCGCGGTCCCGGCTATGGACTGCTTACCAGCTCCGCCGCCTCCGCTGCTTTCCGCGCCTTTAAAAGCAAAAGGAAACTCTTTTACAAAGCCTTTAATAAGAGCGTCAATAGTAATTGGCTTGGCTTCACCGTCAACGGCTGGCTCCCCTGTTTCTGTAAGCACCTGTATTTCGTAATCGTCTTCTGTTTCAACTACGCGCACGCGGTCCCTTACATGTGGCAGCAAGTTTTTAACGTTGCCTTTAGCTTCAGTAATTGCGGTTATTGCTTGGTTATCAATAAGCAAAGTACGCAGTTTACCCATAAGCTTTTCATTTTTAGAATTGAGGCCGGCGGTAACTTCCTCATGCTGCGTTATAAGCTGGTCAGCCTGAGCCTTTAGCTTTCTCTGTACTTCAGCTTCCATGTCAATATTACCGGCGTCAAATTCTGCAAGCTTCTGCTGGGCCTCTATGGCGGCGTCTAAATCAACGTCTTTATACTTCTCGTATGCCTTCGCTGATTTTGCCAAATTCTCTTTGGCGGTCCGCTCTGCGTTCAGCGCCTTTTTAAGCGCTGCAGTGTCCGCAAGCTCAAAGCTTCCAACGGGTGAAGCGTTCAGAATATGCCGGCCGTTATCCTCTCGATAATAACCGCGTAACGCTTCGGGGACTGTTTCCAAATTTTCCACAACTGTTAACAATTCGTCAGCCATTTTATTTGCTCCTATACAAAAATGGTCTTACCAAAGTCTCTTTGGCGGCGCGCCTCTCGCACTGCCAGACCTTTTTTTAAATTAAATGCCCCAGCCGCGGGGGTCCCGGGCTGCGAAACCGGGACCCCCTGAAAACCACAAAAAGAAAAAACAGCCGTAAGCATATTATGCGCTTTCCTCTTTGAGCGGGTTACCCGCTCTGTTAAGTCCAAAGTCTTTAAGCGGTATTGTCCCGCCGTTACCGTCTACAAATGCGTCTACACTCTGCACCTTGCCGCTGCGGTACATATCCGCCCGGACCGGTCCAAGTAATTTATTTTGCGTTTCTTTGTCTTGGTTTTTTATCCAAGTATCAAAACTTTCAGCCGCCGGTATATCCCCAGCCATACGCGCGCGCTGGTCCGGGCGCAACGTTGCGGGGTCTATGCCCATTTCTTCCCAGCTCTTTAACACTGGCACGGTAGTAGACCTGCAGTTAACATGCTGGGGCGGACGCTCCCCGGATTCCACGGGGTATACGTTGCCATGCAATGACATGCAAATATAAGTAGTACGGTCATCTAAAGTAGCCACGTACTCTACGCCGGCTACCACGTCCGCGTTAGCTTCGTATACTGCTTGGCGTGCCCTATTCTGTATAGCGTTTGCTGCAGTCCGGGCCACTGCCTCTGCGTTATTCACTGCGCGCCCTATTCCGTTTGTACTGAACGCGCCAAAGTCTCTGTCTAATAAATCTGCTGCCATTTTCTTTATGCTCTTACCTTGTACCATGTCAGCTTTTATAGTTTCGTATACGTCCGTCTGTATGTCAGCGCCCAGCTTACTAAACCAGTCATTAAGTAATTTACCGTCAGAAAAAGGACGCTCCATTACAATAGCTTGCAGCAAGTCAGGCCCGGGCACTATAAAGTTAATTTGCGGTATAGCAGCTTGCTTTAACTGTTCTATTGTTACTTCTACCTCTTCGCCCATTACCTCACGCAGTGTAGTATTAAGGCGCGTAGTAACACGGTCCCAGCCCATACCGTTTTCAATTGCGTTACGTAATTCTATAAGTCTAAAGTCATTTAGTTTAAGGCTGTTAAACGGCAAGTCTTGTAACTGCTTTGCAATGTCAGGTAATACCCTGTTACGCATAAGCTGTACAATGTCATTAGCTATATCATCAGCTATGCCCTTTTGTTCAAGCACGCGGAATAATGAGCTTTCTAATAATTGTTCGTTTGCCGTAGCCATTTAATTTATAACCCCACTGTTTCTGTAGTCTGCGGCTGTCCGGCTGCAGCGTTAGCTACTGCTGCAGCTCCCAGCGGCCCGGGCTGTGCGCCGGTGCCCCCGCCCTCCGCTGTATTACCAGTTAAAAACCCTAGCCCCGGCGCACGGTCCGCCCGGGCACGTGCTGCTATTTCTGTAGCGTCACCGTCTGCAATGCGGCCGTAACGCTGCATTTCTTTTATAAAGTCCACGTGGCTAAGGTCCCCGTTTTTACGCATTTCTATTACGTCCTTAACCTCTTGCGCCGTCTTCGTTGCAAAAACAAAGTCTTGGTAAATATTATACTCTATATCCTCTAGTGGCACGTCATGGCCAAGCCATTTTAGATTATTCTGTATTACTTTCCGCATAGCTGTATTGGCTGCGTCTATCCAACTTTCTACTTGGCTGCGGCTCTTGTCTTCATTGGCTGCAATACCTGTAGCCTTGACGTTTGCCAGTCTTTGAACCATAGGGTTCATGCCCTGAGTCTCTAGGCGCTCCATAATGTCCCGTATGTCTTTCCAGCCATTTTCTGCCGGTGCCCCGCTTGTCTCTACGCGGCCAAGTTTTGCGTCTGGATTCTCAGTCAATATGGAATTAGTGGGGGCTATCATAAGCCCAGCTGCTACTTGCTCAGGTGTAAACCCGGACCCGAATATAAGGCCCAGCCGGTCAAAGCGTAATATATTTTTTTGGTCACTCATTGACTGCCATAACTCTAGGTTTGTCCAAGCCATGTTAAGGAATGGAGGCAGCGCAGTAAGCAGCGCAATTTTTTTAGTGTATGAAGTTACAAGCGGTATCTCCGTGGGGGTGTTTCCGTTTACAGTTATGTTACCGCTTTCAGCCTCAACTATTCCCCACTCTTCTTTTTTTGCACTGGTACTGCCGCGCTGTCTCTCTTTGCGCCGCCACACTTCGTAACTGTCAGCTTTAATAACCCGGATTTGGTCATATACTTGCTGCTCCCAGTTTGCCAAGTCTTCTATGTAAGTTTCCTGTATACGTATCTCTGTAAGTTTCTCTACACCGTTAGCCTGTCTGTCTGCTTTCCAGCCTATTACCTTTGGCGTCTCAAACACTGAGTTAATGGGCCGGCTTTCGCTGTCCGCTGTTTCGTTTTCCGGGTCCTCTACTTTTGAAAAGTCAGTATACGCACTGGCCACGCCCCAGCGCATAAGCACGCGGAAATATTCTTTAGCAAATTCTTGGTGCGTCATGCCTTCGCCGTCCATGTTTTCCATTATGGGGGCCATAGCCTCTTTAGCTTCGTCATTGTTTTTAATGTCCCAGTTAGAGGGACGGCTAAACGGTCTAGCTACATACGTTTCTATAGTATTGTCATAGGCATTATGTAAAAAGGACCGCTTAACGCGTACATTGTAATTTTTCTGTTTTTCGTCTGGCTCTTTTGGCGTCCACTTCGTACCGCCGGCACGCATAGCCGGGGTACCGCCCAGTAACCCTTTGCACAGGTCCCAGCTACCCTTTGTAGCCATGGCCATATATTGCTTACTTTTTGTGTCAACTGCCATTTAAAAGCCTCCGTTATATAGCTTGATTTTTCATTGTATAGCCGCCGTCTATCGGGTGACGCTTTACCACGTAATACCCTACACCGTCTGAATTGTGAGACCGCGCTTTATTAGTTTTTTTATCTATCTGTCCAGCCCCGCCGTCAAGCACTGTAGTTTCGTCAAAGTCTGTAACTATGTCTGCAGCGTTTGCGGGGTCTATTTTCATACGTACTACGCCGCTTGCACTTTCAAAGCGTGAGTTAACAGAATTAACGCGCACACGCTCCGGCGGGTTTTTAGTGGGGACCCGGAAAAAGAGACGGCCGCCAAAGTACGGTTTTAACTCTTGCCGTATAAGGTCCCAGTCTGAGCCTTGCACTTTTGCTGAGCCGCCGGCCCCGCCCGTTGCGTCACCGTAACAATATACAGCGCCCTTATGCTTTCCCCAAGTCTGCATAAGTGATTTACATACAGCCGGGGTAGTACTATTTTTAGGTATAGTAACCTGTCCTATAATGTATGTACAATCCTCACGGCTTTTACCGCGCTGCTCCCGGCTTTCCTGAATTACTGCAGCAGTACCCGGGGCAGTGTTAAAGTCAAAGCATAAATGCAGCGGCGCGCTAGGGTCATAAGGCAAGCGCTCTATTGCGTGTTTTTCTCTGTCAAATTTATGGTAAGCGCGGCCAGTAAAATATATAAACTCTGCTTCATACTCTTGCTTAAAGGTTAACTCGTCCATACGCCTTTCAGCGCGTGCAATTTCCCGGGCTGCTGCCTCTTCCCCTAAGTACAGCGGCATAACGTCCCGGGACCGCCACCAATAATAGCCCCACTCGTCCGCGTTCTCTTCCTCTAGCGCAAACATAGCAGTTTTGTAATAGTGGTTATGTCCCTCAGGCACGCCGTACAAGTCAAGGCCGCCCAGCCGTTCAGAAAGCGCGGGGAAAATATGCTGCTCCACTGCTTCGGCTTTCATGTTTGGCGCTTCGTCAGCAAATACCCAGTTATAACTTGGACCCTCAAAGCGGTCTGGCTTGTCCATACCTATTAGCCAAATCATAGAGCCATTAAAAAGCTTTATCATTAAGTCCGTTTTGCTTTCGTCTACTATAAGCCCTTTACCATGGCCGTTAATTATCCTGTGTAAATCGTCCCAGTAATTACGCTTTACCTGTGCGTAAGTGGGGCAAGTAAACGCTATCCTGAAGTCAGGCCAAAACGTGTTAAGCAGTGCAAAGCGGACGCCCCGGCGCTTAGCTATTTGTGTTTTTCCTGAGCGCCGCCCAGCTGGTATAATATTAAAACGCTTCTGGCTGAGTTCATACGCAGCCTGTATAGCGCTAGGCGTAAAGTCCAGCGGGTCCGTAGCCGTTACAGATACGCGGCGCGCTCTCTCTTCAGCGGTAGGGGGCGCGTATAAGGTCATACTAGCCACGGCTTGCCCCCTCAAACTTAGTAAAAGAAATTCTATTTTCTTTAAGCCACGCCTTGGCCTGTTCAGGTGTAAACCGTGTACGCGGAAAGCGGTAACTCTGCGCAATGCTTGGGCCGGCGGGGTCACTCTTCAGCTGGCCGCCGTAAATCATAATGCCATTACGCAGCGTGCGCAGTACCCGTATGCGCTCAAAGGCGCCCGGGGTCCGCACTCTTGCTGCGTGAAAATTCGGGTAAGGCATTA
>Ga0180433_10008902_pt1 | contig 12396 bp, 17 predicted proteins | sample SS_ome_8_FD_132980 | JGI IMG/M metagenome (GOLD analysis project Ga0180433, IMG submission 132980) | Hypersaline lake sediment archaeal communities from the Salton Sea, California, USA - SS_1_D_1 metaG | ecosystem: Environmental > Aquatic > Non-marine Saline and Alkaline > Hypersaline >... | reverse complement strand
TTAAAAAATTTTCATTTTTTAATACTTACTCAATTTTTAAAACTACTTTTTGACTTCAAAAAGTTTTGTTATTTTATTTTTTTTGTTTGTTAGATCTTAAATTTAAATTGATATAATTTAATAATTAAATTAAAGCGACTTTAAAAGTCGTTTTTTTTATTTCAAAAAATTTATACTTGACTTTTAGTAATCTCGATATTATAATAACGATATAACAAAAAGGAGAGATTAAAATGAAAAAAGACCCGTATAAATATCAAATAGAATATAGAAAAAAAACATATATCACAAAATCAATCTGTGTTAAAAAAGATGATTATGAAATTTTACAAAAGAATCTAAAAGAAAAAAACATAAATTTTAGAAAATTGATACTTGATTTTCTAAAAGAACAAGGATTGTTGGATTAGAAAGGGGGGAATAAGATGAATTGCGGTTTCGTGAAACTATACAGAGATATTTTAGATAGTCCAATATATTTAAATAAAAATGCAAAGGAATTATATATACATTTATTATTAAAATCAAACTGGGAAGATAAAAAATGGGGAGAAATTGATGTTAAGGAAGGCGAATTGATTACAAGTATTAGAAATCTAGTTGAAGAACTAAAAATGCCAAAAATACAAGTTGAAACAGCGATTAAGAATTTAATTAAATATGATTTAATTGAAAAAGAAACTACGAAAACTTATACTAAATTTATCATAAAAAATAGGACAGAAAATAGGACAGAAGATAAGACAGAAGATAGGACACATTTAGGACACATTCAAGGCACTACAAATTCAGATTTAATCATTAATTTAGAGACTACACAAAATAATAATGTTCAAAATTTAGGACACGATTTAGGACACGATTTAGGACACGATTTAGGAACTACTAAAGAAGTTAAAGAAGTTAAAGAAGTTAAAGAAAAAGATATAAATAATAAAAAAGAAAAAATAAATAAAAAAGAAAACCCAATATTTTCTTCTAACGAAGAAAAATTATTTTTGGATTTTTTTGAAACTTATAATCAATATGCAAAAAAATATGGTTATGTGCCAGTAAAAGTTTTTACAGAACAACGAAAAAAAATAATTAAAAATATAATTAAAAAAGGTTATTCGCTAAATGATATTAAATTAATATTAGAATTTTATAAAAATGATGAATTTATGATTAAAAATAAATACACAACATTTGAGGGACTTACTAGAATAACAAAAATTGAGGAGCGATTAGATAAAGCAAAAACAGCAAATATTAAAACTGAAGAAGAGTTACCTGAAAATATGATTAGAATTTCAAGTCAATCGGTTAGGACGAAAGAAGAAATTGAAATTTTTAAAAAATTTTATGAAAATCGCAAATTAAAATTAGAAAAACGAAGACAAGAACAAGAATTAATAAATTAATTTAAGAGGAGAATAATATGTCATTGAATAGAATAAATCAGGAAGTTGATAGTTTTATAAATAAATTACCTTCACAAATTAGGGAAAAAATAAAAGACAAATACGATTCAACAAAAACAAAGAAAGAAAAAAGTTGTACAGAGGTTGAAACTATTTTGAGTGCGGAAAATTATTATAAAAATGTTAAAAATCATTTGAGTAAATTCAAACAAAAAGAAAATGATATTGTTTTGGAATTCGTTGATTTTGAAACTGAAGTGTATTTGGGAAATAAACATATTGCTGAAAAAATAAAAAAAGGTTGTATTGGATTCTGTGAAAAAAATCAAGAAGTAATCGAGAAAATAAATGGATTGATATTTTTTTCTGAAACTAGAGGAAGTGGAAAAACATTTATGGCGAAAATTATTTGTAATTATTTTTTAAACAATTACAAAATGGCGAAATTTACAACCGCATACAATATGATTTCTGAAATTATGCAATCTAAAGAAAATTCGCAAGATTTAATTTATAAATATAAAGAATATAGTTTTTTAGTTTTAGATGAATTAAATATGATTAAATTTACGGAATACAAAGAAAATATATTTTATGACATCATAGAATACAGAAAGCAAAATAAAAAACCAACAATAATAACAACTAATATTAAACCCAAATATTTACAAATCGATGAAACATTAAAAAATAGATTAGAAAATTATTTTTATACATTTGAATTTCCAGAAGTTTCAGTTCGTGATAATTTTAAAAATATATATGAGCAAGAATTAAAAAATATACTTTTCGATTAAAAAATCGTGGTAAATTTTCTTTCTAATGTTATTTGTGTAAAATTTATAATATAAAAAAAAATAAAAAGAAATTATAATGATTTTGGAGGTTTTATAAAATGATAAACTTAGAATGTGAAGTTGCTGTACTTGGAGCAGTTATTTCTGATAACGAAGCATTAGAAAATACTATTAATAAAATAAAAATTGATGATTTCATAGACAATAGGCACAAAATAATTTATAAAAATATTTTGCAAGTAAATTCTGAAAAATTAAAATTAGATACAATATCACTAATTAAAACACTAAACAAAAATAATGATTTAGATTCTATTGGTGGTTCTGATTATATATATAAAATATGTTTAAATCATATTACATCGGCAAATATAAAACAAAACATAAATTTTATTTTAGAAAATAAAATAGAAAATGAAACTAAAAAACTACAAAAAGAAATTTCTGTTAAAACTGAAAAAGGACAAATTATTGATTTAAATGAAATTAGAGAAAAAATAGATGCAATTGAAACAATAAAAGAAAATAAAACGATTTCATTTATTAATGCCAAAGAAGCGGTTAATGAAGCATTAAATAAAATAGAACAAAACTACAAAAATTTTCAAAGTGGAAATAAAATAAATGGATTAGAAACAGGTTTTATAGAATTAGATGATATGGTTAATGGTTTTAATGGTGGAAATTTAATTGTTGTTGGTGCGAGACCTTCTATGGGAAAAAGTGTCTTTTTGTCAAATATTGCGGAAAAAATATCTAGAAAAAAAAATGTTGCTTTTTTCTCATTGGAAATGTCAAACGATGAATTAATGTTTCGTATTTTAGCGAAAAATTCAAATTTAGATTTAAAAAAAATTAAAAATGGACACTTGCAAGATGAGGATTGGTTACAAATAGTTGATGCATTTACTTATACTTCGAATTTAAAATTATTTATAAATTCTGACCCAAATAATATAACTATAAATAAAATCCGTGAACAATGTTTGAGAATGAAAAGTGAAGAAAAAATAGATTTTATTGTTATAGATTACTTGCAACTTATGGAAGGGACAAGAAGAACAGAAAATCGTCAACAAGAAATTTCTGAAATTTCAAGAAATTTAAAGTTATTGGCGAAAGAATTAAATATTCCTATAATGGTTGCTGTGCAACTTTCTAGGGGTTGTGAGCAAAGGCAAGATAAAAGACCTATGCTTTCTGATATAAGAGAATCTGGTGCAATTGAACAAGATGCCGATGTTGTTATGTTTTTATATCGTGATGCATATTATAACCCTGAAACAGAAAAGCAAAATATAGCAGAGATAATAGTTGGAAAAAATAGAAATGGAGAAATTGGGAAAATTTATTTGGGATTTGACGGTGGGAAATCTAGATTCGTAAATTTAGAAAAAGGTATAAAGTTAATATAAATTTGGATATTAACTTTATACCAAAAATTCACAAGATAATGGAATTTTAATGGATTAGAATTTAATTATATAATAAAATTATAATAAAGTCAATTTTATTATTTGACAATTTAGAAAAAATGATTTATAATGATATCTTACAATATAAATTTAGTTTTAATTTTTTTGTGTTTGCTAAAAAAAAGAATTTAATATTTACATTTTTAACAAACTTTAAAAAGTCCTTTTTTATTTGTAACCGTTTCGGCGGTTACTATATTTTTAAGAAATGGTTTTAAATCGCTCATAGAATAACTCAATTTGAATATAGTGTATTTTTAATTTTTGTATTTTACCTCTAATTTTAAAATAATAAAAAATTATTCCCTCCTGTAAGAATGTACAAAAAAATTGTGTTATTCTGTAAGTGGTTTAATACCACTTAATTTTTTTACTCCTTGCTAAATAAAATATTAATCGCTTCAAGTGTGTTATCAAATTTTATTTTGTGGTCGGTTGTTTTATTTTGCTTAAAAAATTGAATTAATTCAAAAATTAATAATTTTTTTTCTGCTTCTTCAATTTTTAAACTCTGACAAATCCAATTTAAAGAAGTTAAAGAAACTTTTAAATTGTGTTTTTGTCTTTCGTTGTTTATTTCTTCTATGTTGCACAAATTTTTAAATTGTGTTTTTGTCTTTCGTTAAAAACAGTATATACAACCTAATGTTTATGCTGTTTTTTTTATACTTTTTTAAAAAATAAAAAAAAATTAAAAAAAGTATTGACAAACCAAAAAAGTAATGTTATTATATATTTATCAAAACAAAACAAAACAAAACAAAACAAATAAAAATGGATAGGGGGTTATATAATGAAAAAAAATAATATAAAAAAAATGTTATATTGCAATTCCGAAAATTGGGAAAATATGAAAAAAAAATTAATGAGAAATGAGTTCACCATAACAGATTTCTTTAATAAATTTTTAGAAAAAATATCTTATGATGATAATTTTTTAGAAAAAGTAATTAAAGAATTAAATAAAAAATAAATATAAAAAAGGATGTTTAAAATGATTGAATTGGATAATAATTTAAATTTTGATAGAAAAAAACTTGCAAAATTTTGTTCTGAAAATTTAGAAAATAAACTATTCTATAATTTTCATAAAAATTCTTTAATTGTTTCTGAACGAACAGAAGATAATAGTATTTACATTGGTTTTTGTTGTAATTTATGCAAAGAAGAAAAAATTGGAATAATAAAAGATTTCATAATATTTAACAGAAATAAAATTTTAGACAAATTTGTTTTAGATGAACTGAAAGAAATGTACAAATTTAATAATTATGAAAAATTAGAACCTACCAAAAAATTAAAACAATTAACCGATTTGGAATTTAATTTACATTGTAATTATGTTTTTGATATGTATAACAAATTTATATTGGGTAATAAAAAAACAGAAGAATTAACTTCATTGGAAAGAATTTTGGAAGATTATATACAAATATTAAATATAATGAAAATAAAAAGAAGTTTTAAATAAAAAAACCATCAAAAACCTATTTTGATGGTTTGGACTTTTACAAATGAAAAAATATTTTAATATATTCTATAATAAAAAAAAGGGGTTGTCAATAGTGAAACTAAAATTTGCTATACCGAATTTCAAACCATACAGTAAATTATACATTCCAATTACATTTGATGATAATTCAAAACCTGAATTAAAAAATATTAAATTCAGCAATAAATATAGAAATTACACATTTACACAAAATATGTTAAATCATATTTATGCACATTGGCAAATCTTGAACGGTGAAAAAAGAATTAGAAAAGTTGGAAAAATTATTGATGGAAAATTTTATTTTGAAATTGATAATGGTGACCGTTTAACCAAAAAAGAAATTGCTGAATTAAAAGATTTTTTAGAAAAGAAATTAAATAAAGTTGAAGAAAATTTACAATATATAAAATTAAGTAAAACAAATAATCGTGAAGAATGGTTACAACAAAGAAAATTAGGTATTGGTGGTTCAGATTTAGGAGCAATTTTAGGATTATCTAAATGGTCCAATCCATACAAATTGTGGTTAGAAAAGACTGGAAACTCTGAAATCATAGAAGATAAATCCAAAGAGCGAATGTTTGACATTGGAAATCATAATGAGGAACTTGTAGCAAAATATTTTTCTGAAGATGAAAATAAAAAAGTTAAAATTGAACCTTGCACATTACAAAATAAAAAATATCCATTTATGTTAGCAAATATTGATAGGTGGATAGTTGGAGAAAATGCTGGACTTGAATGTAAAACAACTAGAAATTTTAATCTGAAAAAGGATTTAGAAAAAGGAGTAGTTCCATTACAATATCAACTTCAATGTTTACACTATATGGCGGTTACTGGTGCTGATTGCTGGTATATTTCAATTTTAGATATGATTTCTCTTAAACTTTACACCTTTAAAATCGACAGAAACGAAGAATTGATTGAGATGATTATTGAGAAAGAAAAAACATTTTGGGATTTGGTTGAAAACAAAATTGAACCTGAAATTTCAATTGATGGAGATTCTGAAACAACTAAAAGATTAATGGGATTAAACTTAAAAAATGATGATGAAATTGTAATTTTTGATGAAACTAACTTTAAACTACTGGACAGTTTAGATGAACAAATAAAGGATTTAGAAAAACAAAAAGAGAAGTTGAAACAGCAGATTTTGAAAGATATGGAAGGAAATTCAAAGGCAACTTCAGAAAATTATAAGATAGAAATCAAGGAAACTACAAGAAATACTTTTGACAAGAAAAAATTATTTGAGTTAGTTGAAATTTCTGAAGAAATAAAAGAAAAATGTAACAAAACAAGTACTTCTAAAACTTTAAAAATTAAGAAAATATAAGAGGATAAATAGATGGTTAAAGAAAAAATAAGAAGAAGACCTTCAAGAACTATTAAATTTAATCTGGACGAATTATTACCAGAAAAATTGAAAGATGAATTGATTATTAACACTAATTTGATTAATAAAGTTGATTTCAAAAGAGAGTTTTTAAATTATAAAACTGGATTTAAATATAAAAAAATTGATTTTGATATTAACTTTAAATTCGACGAAAGAAATTCCTGTTATTACTTCAAAAAATTAGCAGAACAATTACAAAAATTAGAATATAAAAAAGCAAGATTTTTTAGTTTAGAAATTAAATATAGAAAAACCAATGATGAGAAAATAAGAGAAGTAGTTGAAATGAAATTAATTAAAAATTAGGAGGATAAATATATGAAAGATTTAAATATGAACGGATTAATGGAAACTGTAAAAGAGACAAAGGTTGCAGAAAAAAAAGTAAATAAAAAAAGAACTACCAAACAACTTATTGAAGCATATTTGCCACAAATAGAACAAGCATTACCTAAAATTATGACCCCTGAAAGATTTTTAAGTATTGTAACAACAGCAATAGCAAAAAATCCAAAATTAGGAGAATGTACACCAGTATCTTTAATTGGAGCAATGTTAACTTCTGCTCAATTAGGATTAGAACCTAATACAGTTTTGGGACAGGCATATTTAATACCATATGACAAAAAGAAAAAGCAAGGCGACAAATGGGTTGTAGAAAAAACCGAAGCACAATTTCAACTAGGATATCGTGGAATGTTAACACTTGCACAAAGAAGTGGAGAATTTAAAACAATACAAGCACATTCTGTTTATGAAAATGATTTATTTGATTATGAATTAGGACTTGACCCAAAATTAAAACACAAACCAGCAGATTCAAACAGAGGTGAAATAACACATTTCTATGCAATGTATAAGTTAGTTAACGGTGGCGAAGGTTTTGTAGTAATGAGCAAAGAAGATGTTGGAAAACACGGAGAAAAATATTCACAATCTTATAATTATAAAACATCAGTTTGGAAAGAACATTTTGAAGCGATGGCACACAAAACAGTTCTTAAAAAACTTTTGAAATTTGCACCAGTTTCAACTGAATTGGCAAAAGTTTTTGAGCAAGATAATCAAGTTAAAGCAGAAATTTCTGGAAATATGATTAATGTTGAACCAGAAAGTATTTTTGAAACAGAAGAAGAAGTTATTGAAATTGATGATTTGGAAGAAAAAAAAGAAGATGAGGTGAAATAATGGGCGAACAAGCAGACTGGGAAATTACAAAAGAAATTTATGGTTTAGATGATGACGATATTTTAGATTTTTTAGACTGGTTAGAAGAAGATTGTATGGACTAGGGGCAAAATCCTCTAGTCTTAATAAAAAATATAAAATTTAGGAGAAAAAAACAAATGAATAAAGTTATTTTAATGGGACGACTTGTAAAAAATCCAGAAGTTAAATATACAAAAAGCGATAATCCAATGGCAATTTGCAATTACACACTAGCGGTTAGAAAAAATTATATAAGAGAAGGCGAACCAGAAGCAAATTTTATAAGATGTGTAGCAATCGGAAAACAAGCAGAATTCACTGCACAATATTTAAGACAGGGTATGCAAATTCTAGTCACTGGAGAATTACAAATTAGAAGTTGGGAAGATGAGGAAAAAGGAAGACAATGGTCAACTGAAGTTTTTATTGAGAAACAAGAATTTACAGAAAGTAAAGCAAGTTTTGATGCTAGAAGTCAATCAAATGGAAATGAATTAAATGGAATAATTGAAGAAGATATTAAAGATGAAGATATGCCTTTTTAGGAGGTATATTTTCTTTAAAATCTATAAATAATATATAAAAAATAATTTAAGGAGAATTTTATGACGGAATATGATAAAAAAGCAATGGAATTTATTTTTGAAGATAGAAGACAAGAAAAGATTAAGAGGGGTAAACAAGTTGCTTTTTCTATTATTTTAATTATATTTGCATTAACTATGTTCTTATTTTATTTAATAGTTTAGAAGGTGATTTAAATTTTAAAATATATAATCTTAATTACTATTGCTATTTTCTGTTTTATTGTTGCTTTTGAAATAATAAGCAAGGCGACTACTGAAGAATTAAGATTTTTTATTGAAAAAAAAGAAAATCCTAATGATATAAATTATATACTAAGAAAAGTAAAAAAATAAGGAGAATTTTATGTTATTTATTAAAAATGGTATAGCGGATTTTATAATAAAAAAAATTAATCAGGGAAATTGTGGGCAAAGTAAAAAAAATGAATTAATTTCTGAAATAATTTTTATAGATAGAATTTTAAAAGATGCATTTTTAAAAAATCAAAAGAAAATAATTTATAATTATAGTAATATTTTGGATAACATAAAAAAAATTATTATTAGTATGAATAAAGAAAGAGATTTATTAGATGAAAAATAAATTTGGCAATATAAAAATAGAAAAAAAAATTAATGGTGAAACAATTAAATTTGATTCTATCGCTGAAAGTAATAGAGCAATTTATTTAAATGAATTAGAAAAAGAAGGAAAAATTAAAAGTTTAGAATTTCAAAAAAAATTTACAATACAAGAGTTTGAAGCAAAAAAAATAATAAGCACTATTAAATTAAATAAAACTATTAAGGAAACAATAAAAAAAGATAAAATAACATACAAGGCGGATTTCTATTACTATGATTGTGGCATACAAAAATATGTTATTGAAGATTTAAAATCAGAAATAACAGCAAAAGCAAAAGACTATGTAATTAAACGAAAAATTATAATAAATAATCTATTGGATGATAATATAATTTTTAGGGAGGTAGTGGGAGAATTGAAAACGGATTATTATAAAAATAGAATAATTAAACTTGTTGCAGATGATGAGGTTGGTGGAAGTCATTATAAATTAGGCGAATTTGAAGTTTTTGATTTGATATATTCTACTGGTTATGCATCATCATTTTCAAAAGGTAATGTTATTAAATATTTGCTTCGTTTTCCACAAAAAAATGGATTACAAGACTTACTTAAAGCGAAATTTTATTTGGAGAAATTAGAAGAAAATAGAAAAAAACAATATATGCCAAATAGATTGAAAACAAAAACAAATACTATATTATTAAATCTTATAGAACAACTTAAAATAAAATCAAATCAGAAGCAATTAATTTTTAATATAATAAAAAATACAATAAATTTAAATTATAAAAAAGCAATAGAAGAATTAGAAATATTAATTACAAGTTATAAATTATAAAATTTTTTTTAAAAAAAACTAAAGTTTTCAAAAAAAGATGTCGATATTTTTTAAAAACTTAAAAAAACAGAAAATCAAAAGCAAAAAAAGAAAAAGAAAAAGAAAAAGAAGTTAAAAAAAATATAACCCCACCAGGAGTGTGTCATTTGAAACACTCCTTTTTATCTTAAAAATGGATGGAGAATTTAATTATGCATATTATTTGTTCCAAACAATCTCTTATTGAAAATTTAAATGTTGTTACTAAATTTACTAGTACTAGAGCAATTGTTCCTATTTTAGAATGTGTTCTTATTGATGCTAATTTTTCTTCTAATAATTTTAGATTTCTTGCTACAGATTTAGAAATGGGTATTGAAACTAAACCGATAGAATGTGAAGTTATTGAAGAAGGTTCAATTGCTATTAATGCTAAAAATTTTTATGATATTATTAAACCTTTCCCAAAAGGAACAAATATAATTATAAAAAGTGTTGATAAAAATTTAGTTGAAATTTCTTTTGATAATTACAAATTTAAAATGAAAATTTATAATTATATCGATTTTCCGTCTCAACTTGAAGTGGAAGAAAGGAAAAAATTTAAAATTAATTCAAACACTTTAGGTAATATGATTAGACAAACTGTTTTTTCTGTTTCAAATGAAGAAACAAAACCAATGCTCACAGGGGAATTGTTAGAAATAAAAAACGGTTTTTTAAATATTGTTGCTATTGATGGTTTTAGAATTTCTTATAAACAAACAGAAACTGAATATTCAGATGAAAATTTTAAAGTTATTGTTCCAGCAAAAACTATGTCTGAATTAAGTAAAATTATTTCTATGACAAATGAAGATGTTTTTTTTCATTTTACAGACAAAAACATTCTTTTTGAAACTTCAAAATTTTTTATCACTTCTCGTTTAATTAAAGGAGACTATATTAAATATGATGCGATTTTTCGAGAAGATTATAAAATAGTGGCACGAGTTAACAAAAAAACAATTCTTGATGCAATAAAGAAAATAAATTCAGTTATAAAAAAAGAAAAAAAGAAAATGATAAAATTAAATATTGTAGAAGATAAAATTATCATTTCTTCTAATATTGAAATAGGGGAATTTGAAATAAATGTTCCATCTAAAAATGAATTTGAAAATGTAGGGGAATGGTTAAAAATATATTTTAATCCCAAATATCTTATTGATGCTTTAAATTCTATTACAGGCGATGAAGTAGAATTATTATTCAAAGATAAATTAGATTATTGTATAATTAAAAAAGATATTAATAAAACGGAATTATATTATATTTTGCCTTTAAAATTAAATTAAAATTTTATGATTATAAGGAACTTGAATATTAATAGATTTATTTCTATTTTTATTTCAAGTTCCTTTATTTTTATATTTTTCATTTTTTACCTCCTTTTTTGTATTTATAATTCAATATATGCAAATTATAAAAAAAGTTGCTTGTCGATAAAAAAAATTGCTTTTTGATTGAAATTAGTGTATAATTAGTATATAATTAGTGTATAATATAAAAAAAAATAAGAAGAGGTGGACTACATATCTGAAATTAAAGAAAAAAAACCTAGACCTCTGACTTTAAGACAAATCAAATTCTGTGAAGAATATGTTAATAGTGGTAATGCTACTCAAAGTGCCATAAATGCTGGATATTCACCAAAAAGTGCTAGATTTTATGCATCTAAAAACTTAACAAAACACAACATAAAAGCATATATTTCAGAAAAAAGGGCATCAACCAGGCAATTTTACAAGTCTAAGCGATATTCTCATTTGGATGATTTAGTGAAATTAGCAACTGGAGAAATACAAGAAGAAAAGATAACAGAGTTTTTTAATAAAAAGCAGGAAATCGTTAGAACTGTAAGAGAAAAAATAACTAAAAAATTTGATGCGATTTCTGAAATTTCTAGAGTTGTTGATGATGCTAGTACTTTTAAAGAATTTGTGAATATATCTTTTTTAAGGTTAGAAAAACAAAAACTAGAAAATGAATTACTGAAATTAAAAATCGTAAACGAGAAAAAATTAATTGAAAATAAAATAACAAATGTGGAATTAAAAAATAAAGAACTTGAAAATAAAATTGCTAATACCACAGCAGAAATTCAAGAAGGTTATTTAGATAATATAACTGGGATTGAAATTGTAGAAGAACATCCAGATGAGTAAAAATTTAAAATTAACACCGAAGCAATATGATTTTATAATGAAACCATTGAAACGATGGAATATTTTATCAGGTGCGACTGGTGGCGGAAAAACATTTGGTGCGAATTTAAGATTCATTCAACAATTAAGAAAAGATATTTTAGTAAATAATGCATCTAATTATTTATTGACTGGACGAACTTTAACAACTTTAGAGCGAAATGTTTTGATGGATTTAAAAAAAAGTTCTCAATTCTTTCAATATAACAAATCTTCTAAAATTGCTTTTTTCGGAAAAGTTAAAATTTATCTAGAGGGTGTTAATGATAGGCAAGCAGGAGAAAAAATCAGAGGACTTAACTTAAAAGGTGCTTACTGTGATGAGGTTGTAACTTATCCTAAAGATTTTATGGATATGTTAAAAAGTCGTTTAAGAGAACCGAATGCTTGGTGT
>Ga0180433_10008901_pt1 | contig 12398 bp, 7 predicted proteins | sample SS_ome_8_FD_132980 | JGI IMG/M metagenome (GOLD analysis project Ga0180433, IMG submission 132980) | Hypersaline lake sediment archaeal communities from the Salton Sea, California, USA - SS_1_D_1 metaG | ecosystem: Environmental > Aquatic > Non-marine Saline and Alkaline > Hypersaline > Sediment... | reverse complement strand
GAGAAGGAGAAGGAGAAGGAGAAGGAGAAGGAGAAGGAGAAGGAGAAGGAGAAGGAGAAGGAGAAGGAGAAGGAGAAGGAGAAGGAGAAGGAGAAGGAGAAGGAGAAGGAGAAGGAGAAGGAGGAAGTAAAAATTATCTATATGGAATCTGATCAGAAATTTTGGAAGGGTAAGGTTTTTGGGTGTAAATACATCGCCAGATATGGTGGTATCGGTACTGATGGAAAATCCAAAGTTAAATTGTTTGACACATATGAGAATGCTTTAGGCCACCTAGATAAATTGAAGGCAATCAAAATTCGAAAAGGATATAAGGTAAAAAAGAATAGTAATGACAAAGAGAATAAACGTGATGAAAAAACACTTTTAGGCATATGGGATAAACATAAGGCAAGTTCTGATTGGGACGACGACGATGAATTTGCTATCGAATTGCTGGAAATAATGCACAAAAAAGCTATTGATGATCATCAGAGTTCCTTTTTCTTCGAAACGCGCCAGTCATCCAGGTTTGAAAATTTGATGAAAGAAAATGATTTTATTTATACTGCAGACGGGACGAGAGGCTACATAGTGTCAGTGTGATTAAGATACTTAAAGTCTAGATCACCAGGATAAATAAATGTCAAAAACTTCGGAACTGAATTCTGAAACATGTCAGAGTAAATTGAGTGACAAACAAGACACTAAATCAGTATCCGTTCATTTTTCTCCTAATGAACCCAATTTAGAAATGCCTGATAATAAGCCCGAGAATAAACAAGAAGCATCACCTATTGCGTCGCTAGACGCTCCTCCTATAGATACTGGACTCTTCAACATTCAAAACTAAATCAAATATTTGAAACTCTTTAATGCGTTAGCGACTGACTTAAAAGATGATCCTAAAAATGAAACTGATGATTGTACGTGCGACTGTGATTGCGAGTATTTTATGGATTCCTCCTAAAAACACTACCCAACTCATTGTTAAGCGTGTCAACTAGACCAATCATTATTTTGCAAAAGCTTTCTATTCTTTCAACAACACTCATCATATTTTTTGTAAAGTAGTCTCGGGAACAAATTTATCCCAACCATTTTTACAATTATCCATATCCTTACAATGTTCGCACTTACACGAAGAGACAGAGAATTTTTCTGTCTCGTTTTTAGTAATAATAACTCTAGTAGTCGTTATTAAATAAACATGTTTATTTAAAAATGAAATTACTATTTATAATGAATAGTAATTGACAATGTCTAAACTACATAAAAAAACCGGAACAGTATGTATGATTTGTGATGAATCATCTGATAAATTTATTCATTTTCACAAAACTCGTCGTCAGACTCATCTTTTATGTTTAGAATGTGGGATACAGTATCTCAGACCTATTCTAAGGATATTGTGTAATAATATTCGTAAAAATATTCGACAAAATGTAGACCGAATAAAATGTCCAGGTGCATATCATTCAGCTCCTCGAAATATGTGCAAAAAGCGAGTCCTTTTGAGTGATATAAAAGTTCCTGAATGCGAAATCTCGCTTGATATTTTCAGGATAAATTATACACTATCGTCTCCCAATAATTATATGTGCCCAGAAGAAAAATGTGGGCAGGTTTTAGAGGTAGATGAGGAATTTCCTGGAAACAATCTTCAATGTCACATTGGTTGTAAATCATCATGGTGTAGACAATGTTTGGCTAGACCATATCACGAAGGTAAATCATGCTCTGAATATGATGCAGAACAGAAGAATACCCAGCATGGTAAATTTATGTGGGAAATGAAAGCTAAGGGACTTATTAAGTTTTGCCCACTCTGTAGGGTAGCGACGTACAGAAATGGTGGTTGTAATAAAATGACTTGTTCCCAGTGTGGTATCAAATGGTGTTGGCTATGTAAAGAAAAGAATATTAACTATGACCATTTTAATTCTGAAGGAGCTGGTGGTCAGACTGGAAAATGTTCAGGAAAATTATGGCAAGGAGTAGACGAAGACGGTAATATAATACATGTCGAGTAAAGATTAACAGATTTAAAGATTTTGGGATTTAAATAAAATATTATAAAGGTTTATAAAAATTTCCTTTATAATAAACATTGATAACATTCAATGTTTAAGAATATCTTCTGTAAACTAAGTCAAATTCTGGATAGTTTGACTGTACGATATATTATATAATAGCCGAGAGTGATTATGATAAAGTGACTTGATCAACTATTTTATTATGGACCTCCTGTTTGCGTGTAATGTGTTTGTATGGTTCTTGAAGGTATAACGCTTGATTTATTTTAGATTACTTACCAATTGGTAAGTAATCTTTTTTATGCACAATTTATTCTAAATAAATCTAAAGAAATGATATTACATATATGTGAACGCCATACCACAATTTCAATACATAAAAATTGTTTCTTATAGAAACCAATTTGACTTAATATGGTCGAGAGAGCTATTTTTAGCTATTTGATCACCAGTGACAATCTGGCTCTCCTTCTGCAGGCGGGTAAATTCGGATTTCGGTTTATTTAACCAAATTTTGGTTAAATAATATTCTTTTATATTCTATAAATAAAATGTCATTGGGTAGGAAAAAATTTGTAATAGTTGCTCATGGAACAAAAAGTTCCCTTGAACCGAGTATAATAGATGATGTAAGAGAACCAGGCATTCCATGTGTCGAAGAACCCCTTCAAGTTAATGCACTTGGTTGTATTGAATTATGTTACACAGGTGCTTTAGGGTTAACAGGACCAAATAATGATTGTTTATATGTTGACAGGAATCAATTAGACCTTCCTATATGTGCTACAGTTCCGTTATCATTTCAGACTGGAGGATCTAGTCCGATAGGGCCAAATGACTGTATTGAATTATGTTACACAGGTGCTTTAGGATTGACAGGAATAAATAATGATTGTTTATATGTAGATACAACACAACTTCCACCTCCATGTGTTGAAGAACCTCTTTTTATTAATCAAAACGATTGTGTTGAATTATGTTTAATAGGTCCAGGAGGAATAACAGGACCTACTGGTGTAATTCCTATTAATCCTCCTTCTTCCCAAACTGTTTCTATGACAGGATCTACCTTGCACGGTCTAGGAGTTGACACCAACGGATGTTTGGTTGTTGTTGATACTATACCGGACCCACAAAACGCGTTTTGTGGTGCCATTCACCAGTATATAAATAATGCTTGGGGAATTCACCGAAGTCCCGGGATTACCGAAGTGACGATAGGAACCACTTGAGCTTTTCCCACAGTACAAGCCGCACTAAACAACGGCTGTAAATTTCTACGCGTGGTGGATAGCACAGTTACAGATGTAAATTTAAGTGTGACCTCCGCCGACCTCTTGGTGTATGTAGACCCCGGTGCACAATGGACGGTACAAGGACCCATTACCTTCGCAGGTGGCAACTTGGTGCTGTTTGGAAACAGCAGCTTCCCCAGTTCTCGAGTGGTATTCGACAACGAGGTGCAAGGGGTGCTACCCAGTAACGTCATCGTGCAAGATCTCGAACTAGATCGCACCGGCGCTACCACGCGGTTCGTCGACCCCACGGTACCCTTGTTCATGCAGAACGTGACGGTGCTGCTAAACGACACCGGGGAAACCTTTCTCACCGACACCACCGGTGCACTCACACGAACTGTCCTCCGTAACGTTATTTTGCGCGGCGACCAAGCCTCTCGGACTGCAATTGTGTGCCGCAACAGCGCGTCGTGCTTGGATGTGGATAGGTTGGTACTCGAGGGTGGTTGGGCTAACGTTACGCCGTTAGCCTTTGCCCTGGACATTGAAGCAGGGGAAGTGAGTATTCATAATGTGCTTCTGCAGTCAGCAGCCGATCTAAAGTTATCCGGATACATTAACGGCGTGCGCGGACCAGCTGGCATCTATTTACACGCAAACGCCACACGATTATTAAACGCCAATGTAAGTATAATGGGCACCGTTGCCCCCGCACCTAGGGATTGTGAGCTCACCAATGTAAAGGCGGCGGACTTTGCTTCCACCACGACCCAGAACTTGTCGATAGTAGAGTGGGTCGTGCGCGACTTGCACATCACGGGTGGTACAACGGGAATTATCTTTGTTTTTGGGAATGCAGACTTAGAAGGTGTGCGAATTGACCGCGATGTGCAATTTACCTTTCAGCGCCTCACCGACGCGGCCAAAACTGTGGCGAGAGTTACACGGTTCACAATTAACGGAACATACGAAGAGCGTCGCCAAGCGGCTGCCAGCAACGTCCCTATTCAGGAGCACTCGGTTATATACAGTGATATAATCGTTCGGGAAGATGCAGTATTTAGTATCTCACCCGTTATCGGCTCCGGGGGATAGCGCTATTCCTCCGAAAACCTCCATTGACAACATTGAGGTCCTAGGTAGTTTACTTCTTGGTAACAACGCCAGTACTTCTTCATGTCAGTGGTTGCTCAACAACGTACATGTTCACCAAAACATGTCAGTAACCGCAAATTCATCAATCTCGCGGGTCCGGATCGAAAACTTTCGAATTCAAGGTCTGGTTGACATCAACCAGTACCAAATGTGCCGATTGCATAACGGCTTGATCCAAGGCAATTTTATCGAGACTCACGACATTTCTTCTTCGACTGCGCTACCGCAGCGGCTAGTTTTAACTGGTGTAGAAATCGAAGGGTCTCTCACCTCAGCGAACAGCGCTGTAAACCGGAACTTAACCCACTTGCTGATTGCAAACTGCATTGTGTCAGGAAACGTATCTATTAATCGCGTACTCTACCCCGTCATTGAAAGTAACGAATTCAGGAGTCAAAGAATTACGTTTGGAAACGTAATGGATAACACGATCTTCGCCAATAATCTGATCAAGTTTGGACCCTCCGCCACAAATGCACCCCAGATTATTATTGCGGGTAGCGAACAACCCTTACAGGACTTTACATTCACAAACAACCAGATCTGGAACCGGAGCAATGGTAACGTTGCCGTTATTATCGGGTGTACAGTAGTGGAGCGCATGCTGTTTGCACACAACATCATACACAGCCTTGCCCAAGCCCGAGTCAATTTTAACGCCGCGAACATGATCATAAAAGAACTCGAATTCAGAGGTAACACGCTTGGATGGTTGCTGTTTGGTCGATCCACTGCCACAAGTCAAACATTAACAGACTCCATCATTGCCGGAAACAATTTCCACAACGGCGAATCGACTGGTGGACAAGTGATTGGCATCTCTGCCGATCGAGGCAATAATCTAACGCTCCGCGGTTGCGTCTTTGACCACAACAACTTCGCAAACGAATCTGCAACGATAAGCGGTGGTATCAACCTTTCCCCCGGAACTAACGGTACCCTGACCGGACCCTCGAGCTGCACAGCTGTCGACTGCGTCTTCACCACCAACCGCATGGAAGCTTCCATAAATCTCAGTGGTGCAGTGGGGTCTACCTTTACTGGCAACGTAATGATAGGTACGGGGTCCGCTATTAGCCTCGGGTCTGCGGGGGCAGTGCGATGTGTGTTTAACGCAAACGTGATATCGGGTGGTCAGTTTGCTGGGATTGTAATTCGAACAAATGCAGCTCCTTTTCCAAACGTACAACAGTGTAACTTCTCTGGAAATAACTTGGGAACATTATCAATTGGGGCAAACACCACTGATCAGTTGACGACCACCATTCAGAATACCACATTTGATGGCAATTGTATGAACAGCATGGTTTTAATTGCTCAAACAAATGCAGAAGATTGTGTTATTTCAGATAATCACATCGAAGAAAATCTGGTCATTGGAGAGACGGACAACGTGGGCGGAGCGGTACAAATCCCTACAGGCCTCAGCAACAGTGTGGTGGAAGGGAACAAGTTCGGATCTGGGTGCAACATCGCCGGACCAATTAACTGCGTTTCGTTTACAGGGAACAAAGTGACCAACGGTAATTTACAGCTAAATACATTGTCTAACGTGGCTCCATTTCCACAATTTACCACGTCTAAAAGCACGTTCACAGGCAACAATGTTGAGTCTGGGGGAAGTGTCGGCAGTGTGATTGCGGACTCTAATGTAACCGATAACTTGCTCGTGGGAGATCGATGCCAAGCGCCAGGTGGAACCGGATTCGGTGGTACGGATGTCATTGCAAATAATCAAACACTCTAAAAACATATCAACGGAGAATATTTTGTCATAACAAGACTCAAGTAATATAAGTTAATTACGGATTTAAAACCGATATGTCTTATATAAACAACTTAATTATGGCAAGCCTTTTTACGTGTGGAATAGCATCAGTTCTATTGGGTCTGTTTATCTGTTTTGACGGCCACACTATAGTTAAAGATAAAGTTATAGTCAAGTACAGAAATTTTAGAAAAGTGAATAAATTAGTTGCTAGAAATTATAACGGCGCATTCACCATTTTATGGGTATCTACTTGTATGGTTGCAAAAGCCTTATGGTTAAGTGTATGGCAGTATTTTAATAATTCGGTGATCAAGATGAGTGGTGGAAAGTACGAAGTCACATATATTATTAATGGTAAAATATACAAAATGATTGTTAAGCCCAAGCGCGGTCCAAGACGGGTGCTTATGGTATTTGATGAAAATCACTTTGATATTTCTGATATAGTGTTTCCTTACTTAGGACCGGGAGAAGATTTTCATGGGCGATCGTTTACTCCAAAATTTTTCGACAAGAAAGAGATTATTTTTGCACTATCTGATGGTGAAGAAATAGTATTTACAAATGAGGAAAATATGATCTAATCATTCAGTTTCATGGCAAAATAAATTGAAATTTAAAAATTGATTGCTAGATAATTAACAGATATGGCTACTCAAACCATTCAACAGAATATGAATATTATCGATATTATCGATAATAACGATCAAATTATTACCATGGTAGGTCCCGAGATGGAACAAGAACCACGACAACGGAATGCCGTTGATGTGATTATTGTTCTAGACGAATCCGGTAGCATGTCTTCCATGGGAGACGAACCCTGGCAGGCTATCAATACATTTATTGAGGGACAACAAGCCAACTGTGAAGATGGGGCAACATTTTCGTTTGTCACGTTTAGTAATCAAACTCGGAATCGGATCATCGATGAGCCTCTCAAAGATACGAAGCTATTATCAGGGCGCGATTATCATCCAAACGGTATGACAGCACTAAACGATGCTGTATGCAGCACGATTAATCGTGTCTTGGCTAGCAACAAACCTAATAATAAGGTTATGGTAATCATGACAGATGGTTACGAGAATGCTAGCAGTAAATATAACAGTTTCGATACAAAGAACCGGATTTCTCTTGTGGAGAATAAGCATGATTGGAAGGTCGTCTTCATGGGAGCCAACATTGATGCTTTTGCAGAAGGCGAGAGAATGAACATCAATCAGAGCCGATGTGCACAATACAACCAATTGAATCCCGGATCACTTCTCCGCCTATGTCGTGCAACCACAGAAAACGTGTCAAATTATAGAAACAAAAGATCAGCGGGTCTTCCCGCTGATCTCACTCTTCCCGACATGCAAAAGAGAGCCTCTGCCCCAGTTGGAAAAAGGGAAGTTAAGCAAGCGAAGATGAGAGAATTGGTACGACCCCCTCAATCACTTTCACCTACACTGTGTCCTCCTCCTTTGACCAGATCGGCATCTGAATTTTACCGAAATATGGGGACGACTTCTTCATGTCTACGGTTCGGTAAACCAAGTAGGCCTAAATTAAGTCGCTATAACAAACGTTTTCATGAGCACACACATCCACATTAGAGGATAAGTATAAGTATATAACGCAAAAAACCCTCAATTAACCTTCGTGTCATTGTGACGAATAAGGTTAATTGAGGGTTTTTTGCGTTATGATTAAATTTGTATAATTTATTATACAAATTGATTGACCCTATCTTAGCATAATTATGGACTATCAAAATCCAAACTAAATGTCACCACATGTGGATTGGTCAATGGCACCTGTACAACTTTGGATCTATAAACATCCTCCAGATTGGTTGTAATAAGTCCACGCATAGTATTGATATTAATATACTTTAGTTTTGTCAAGTTTTCGATACCAGACAGATCGACATCGTATACGTACAATTTTAGGTATTCCAAATTTCTAAAGCATTCCCAATTAATACTTACCGTAATGTGATTCTTATACCTGAGATAATCTGTCAATACCAGATATTTTGTTGCAAGTGCTTGTCTACCTGGATTTAAATAGGATGGTATTGAGCAATGCTCAAATATAAGTTTTTCGGTAAACTGGGGGATCCAGACATGTGGATCCGACATATATGACATCTTAACCGTATGAATGGTATTTACATGACCAATGAATCTTTTAATAAACAACATGAGATCATCTCCACTGCATACACGCATACTTGTAACAAATCCATGTTCTTTGCCATGGATTTGCATTGCCTTACAAGTATTTATGATGTGCGTATTATGTTTATTATCCAGGAAAGACATCAGTTTGACAGTTATGTCTGTCGGGAGTTTATTGAGGGGCATTTATTTTCGTTTTGTATTTTATATTCAACTATCAATTTCTTAATTTGAATCCAAATTTTGTTCTAAAATAATATACTCTTAATTAATAAACATGCCAACAAAGAGTAAAAAGGCGGCTCTGTTAGCCAGAATAGCAAAGCAAAAGGCCAAACAGAAACAAAAAATTTTTTCTATACCCAAGATCAAGTTGCCCAGACATAAGACAAAAAGAAGGTTTGTTCCAACTGTTAAATCTTTGGCAAAAAGGGCTACTGCTGAATCAAAAATGAGAGAATTTATGAGAGAACTAATTGATCTTAAATCAACAGATTTCGAAATGACTAATCCATTGGTTCGAGATGGATTTTTTGAATTCAGAAGTTTTCGTCAAAGGGAAACAGACGAAGAATTATCTTCGAGGGAGATAGAAGAAGAATGGAGTAAAATATCACTTTACAATAAATTATTGTGGATTATAGATGGATATGCAAATAAATATCAAGCAGAATGGGGACGGAAAAAATTTGCTGAACAAATAAAAACATATCTAAAAAACGAAGAGACACTCCTTAATTTTATATCTGATTATTTGGCAGGTGATTTAACATATGATAGATCACTCGATGCGTGGCTAGAAAGTGCTCGAGGCCAAGAAGCAATAAAAATTTTCCAGGCTGAAGTCGAAAAAGAAGGGCCAGAAAGGGCCAGACGTATTCCTGTTACAGAAGAAGAGAAAAAACAAATAGAAGAACTTAAGGGTGAATTGAGTAAACTTCAGGATACATATAATAGTATTGATCAAAAAATGACAGCGAGACAAGAACAGCTTAATGGAATGACACGCGAAGAATTAAATGAAGTAGCTATACCTCTAGTAGGTAGAAAAACAGATGAACAACTCATCAACATGATCATCAATGTAGACAATGAAAGAAAAAGAAGGGAAAAACGTCAAGAAATATCACATATGCCCCAATCGGAAAAAAGGATTGAATTGAGGGAATTTGAACAGTACCTGCTACAAGAAGAAAAAACAAGTCGCACCGAATTGTCCGAATTGACTAGGGCTGATCTAGTTTTAGTCGCAACAGAAAACAGAACAACACCTTCTCTTATTCGTTTAATATTAGCTGATGAATTCGGGCAAAATAAACAGAAATTGAGAATCGACATCTCTGCTTTATCAATCCAAATTCACAACCTCAGTTTGGGAAAATATATTCCTCCAAAGCCCATCACCACTAAGTTTACGCGACAAGAACGTAAATACATGGATATTCTCACAATTAAATTACGCCTTCTTGAGTTGGAATCATTGTCATACAGCAGTCTGCTAGCTCTTGCACAAGAGATGGATATATTGGGTGATATCAAATATCCTGAGGAAGGTGAAGCCGAGGAAGGAGATAAACTGAGATCAGAACTGGTTCAAAAAATATTTAGAGCTGAGTTTTCTGATTATGATGAAGATACTCCCATACCTGAATTAACTAAAGGTCAGGTCAAAAAAATTCTTGGTACCTTAGAAAATGAACAACTTAATATTCTTGCACTCGACAAAGGTATATCTAGATCTGATAGAAGAAGTAAACAAAGATTGATTAGTGAAATAGTTAACACCATGTTTCCGGTAGAGGAACGCAAAAAACTTATATTTATGGTTCCAGGGCGCCATGTCACGGGGTGGTCTTATGAACAAAGAAAAGAAGAACTTGAGTCGATGTCTGAAAAAGAATTAAAAACTTTAGCATATATTTTAGGCTTAAATATAAGAAAAGGAAGAGATTTAGATAGTATTGTTAGACAAATCCTTAGTGAAGAAGAATATCAGGCTAGGTTAATACCTATTGAAGATGCCCAAAAACAAACAATGGCAGAACAACTTTCCAAGCTCACTGGAAAACCTGTAGATAGGTATGATTTATGGTCACTTGAAGATCTGAAAGAACGTTTGGATACACTGGGAGAGAATAAACAAGACTGGGTGGAACTAGAAAGACAGCGCCTCGTAACAAAATTGGGTGAAATTGATGATCTCGAAAAGGCAAAATACACAGGTGTTGAACGGTGGACATTAAAAAAACTTAGAAGAACTTTGAGAAAAATAGGGGGTCCCCAATGGGAAAATTATCGTCCTCTAGTTGAAGATTATTCATTTATCAAATGTATGAAGGAATACCAATCATACTATTGGATTGAAGGCAGAGTTACAGGAGTTTGGTTGGCGGGTCCAGGTGAATCTGGGCCTCCTAAATCAGAATATGTATTCAAAAACAAAAAAATCATAGAAGGAGGACGTTCATGGTATCAGGCCAACAAAAAATACTTCTCCCTTCAGTGCAATTCTTTCAAGAAAAAGCGCCGACAGCGTGGGCAGATATTTACCTGTTATACTCAGACTAATCAACCTGTTAAATTTCGGGTGGGTTATACTGTAGTTGGATACGATCATGAAAGATCAGAATATAAAGCTCATGTACATATGGTGACAAAATCAGACGGTTCTGTAGTTCAAAGAACGTTTATTATACAGAATGAACAAATGTTTCGCCGTGAGCTTCAGGAAAATATGAGAATTGAGAGAATTGAAAGGACCAAATTCAGAGATATCTTAGATAGAACAGTAGATCAAAAATCGGTGAATGTTGTATCTAAAATATTGTCTAAAGCATTATTACAAATTAATCCTATGAAGAAAGACTATGGTATCATAGCGATTAGAACGACTAGTGGAGATGGTAAGGTATCTACTTTTAAAACAGTTGATTACAACACGCCTTATATCCAAATCCTAGTTAATTCTTTACGTGGTGGACCCGAAGAAACCAATCGAGAATTTTTTTCGAGAGCTGCAGATTTATTGGTATATCTCCAGATGGCTGAAGCCAAATCCTTTCAACAAAATATTGAGATCGAATATTATTTACCTGATATTTTAGCAACCCTATCACCCGCCGAAAAATTACCGGAAGTATTCGAAGATCCAGAAGTTTCCCAAAGATACCTTGATCAACTCATTTCAAAAATTAATAACAGAAAATATAAAATAGTCACATCGATCGCTGAGCATCTCTATTATCCGGGGCGACACCCTAGAGGTGAAGCAGTCCATTATCGGGCAAATACGGCGGCTAGATTAGCCGATACGCGTGAACGATTAGCAGCATGTGTTAATAAAGGAAGGGTAGGTAATGCTACACCGGAAGAGATAATTTACTACAAGGATACCGATGATAATAAGATATATTGTTTTACGGTTGATGAGCTATGGGATAGATTTGTCAATGATGATATTGTTAACCCAGAAACTGATAAAAATTTTGATCTAAAATTTGTTAGCCGCTTCAATGAGCTCTATAACAAAAGATTAGCAGATGAAGGATTACTAACAAACTATTTTCAGAAAAAATATGGTTTCGATATGGGCAAACTTGTTGATGAAAAAGAGAAAAAAGATACCGTAGCCTACAAAATACCAGAAATAGCACCTGATTTTTGGACAATAATAGGAAAAGATATATCCGAATTGGAAGATCAGCTGACAAACGAGGCACCGGGAGAAGGTGATGAAATAGATGAAGATCGAGAAGTTGAAAGAAGAGAAAAAGAAGTTGAAGAAAAAGTCAAAGAATCCATTGAAATACTGCCACAAGATGTATGTGTTTATTGTAAAAAACATATAACCGATGATGATCCTCTTAAAACTGTGATTAAACACGACGAAGAAGCCAGAATCATTAAGTTCTGTTCCTTCAAATGTTTCGAAAGTAAAGACGACTGGAGACGATCAAAACGCAAGAAGAAAAAGAAGAAAAGGAAAGAGAGAAAGGAGAAAAGGAAAGAGAGAAAGGAGAAAAGGAAAGAGAGGAAGCACAAGAAGCACAAG
>Ga0180433_10008900_pt1 | contig 12399 bp, 24 predicted proteins | sample SS_ome_8_FD_132980 | JGI IMG/M metagenome (GOLD analysis project Ga0180433, IMG submission 132980) | Hypersaline lake sediment archaeal communities from the Salton Sea, California, USA - SS_1_D_1 metaG | ecosystem: Environmental > Aquatic > Non-marine Saline and Alkaline > Hypersaline >... | reverse complement strand
CGTTTGCAATGTCCTTTGAAAACGAGAAACTCTGTCGAAAACGCCAGACATCAACGCAATCACCCACAAGAATCAGCGCGGAATCCTTGTGAGTACGCAAAAACTCAAGTATTGCGAATGACTTGCTTTTCTTTGCTGCTAAATGCAGATCACTCAAAAATATCGTCATGACAAGTAAGTGATATCAAGCACAAACGCAATCGGTATTTTCTCTACCGATCCGCTGTGCTTTTCGTCGTCTGATATGCAGGAAACCAGTGAAATGTGCGATTCTTCGTCGTGGTGAATCACGAATCCGATACTGTGCATGATTGGACACGGTTTCTTCGCGTGTTTCTTGATTTCGGCAAAGTTGTTCCAACCGACTTCACCGTGTTCTTCCGCATCAAGCCACTTCACACGCGCAACTTTATATTTCATATGTGCTTCCTTCCCCATATGTATTTCGTGAAGTCGTCCATCCATCCACGAACACTGCACCGTTGAACACAGCATTCACGGTAACGGCTCCACGGAAATTCGTGAGCCGAAGGTAGGCATCACACAAATTCACATCCCGCATGTTCGTGCCTGTCAGATCTGCGCCTTCCAGATTCGCACTTTCCATACAAGCATTCTCAAGCGAACAATACCGAAGTTCCGCATTTCGCAGGTTCGCATGAAGCATGTTCGTCTCGTAGAAACTACAATGATTCATTTTCGCTCGGTGAAAGACCGAATGAACCAGATTCGTTCTCATCAATGAGCAACGATCCATTTCCGCATCGATAAAGAACACTCTCGACAAATTTGCATTGTCAAAATGGCATTCCTCCGCACGCACCCGTGAAAGATTCGCATTTCGCAGATTCGCACCCGTGAAATCTGTGACATACAGATTGGATTTGTATAGGTATGCGTTCTCCAGATTCGCGTATTCAAAGCGACAAAATGCCAGATCGGCGTCACTCAGATCTGTGCCGGAAAGATTCGCACCAGTCAGATCGGTTTCGTGCAAATTGGCATCACGCAGATTCAGATTTTGCAGATTCGCATTGCGAAGTGTATTCCCATCATGCCGATGAAGAACATTTCCGTTGAAGTTTTTAATCTCAATCACGATTCACCCTTTTCATAATTGACACCCAAAGCAGCAAAAAGCGTTTCGATGTCGATACCAACGACTTCGGCATCGATTGTAGCACCACGAAGATCAGCACCGGCAAGTTTTGCCATGCTCATATTGGTTCTGCGAAGATTCGCATTCCGAAAGTCGGCTTTACAAAGATTAGCACCACGAAGATCAGCGCCACTAAGGTCAGCATAGCGAAGGTATGTGCCGAAAAGGTTTGCTTCACGAAGATCCGCTTCGCAAAGACAAGCATCACGAAGGATGGCGGAAACGAGACAAGCATTTGTCAGATTTGCATGACGGAGGTTGGCATTCCGAAGATTAGCACCACGAAGGTCGGCATTCCGAAGATCGACAAATTGAAGATTCGCACCTACAAGGCTGTCACCATCATATTCATGAATAACATTTCCGAAGAAGTCCCAAATCTCAAACATGAATGGTTCCTTTTTTAAGGAGTCACTATTGACGCTTTTCTCAAATATTGTAGTTCAAGAAGTCAGAAATGTCATTTTCACTCACCACACATCTCCTTCTGCTTCGGCTTTGGCGACACGAATGATTGCTGCCACTAGGTCTTGAGGATTCACCATGTCCCACGCGCCGGGCCAGCACCCAACTTCGTGAGCGATGCGATCTAACATTTCATCTGTCACATCATCAGCGGTGATCGGCAATCGCTCCACAATCGCCTCCAGTTCACGAATGCGGGATTCCTTTTCGTCAATCATACTCCACCTCTTTCTTTTGAACACCGTCGCAACTTGTTTCCCTGCGCCATGCAGCCCATCGCAGCAGCCACAGTGCTACTCGTTCTGCATCGTGTGGCGAATCGAAATAGAAGTAGTCGGAACCATCGTGTAGACAAGCATTGTTGATTTCTGTGATACTCGCTGTGGTGTAATCAGAACGACGCGAAGTTAAAGATGGAAACTTATCTGGCTTGCGTTTCTTGTCACTCACTTTCAATCTCCTTTCTTGACCTTCATGCCCCACAGAGACATCAACCATGCAACGCCAGCCATCTTGTGTTCATGCTTTGGTTCAAAGGAAGACATGCAGGAACTCAGGTGTCTGATAGCAGTTTCGGCGTCGATTCCATTCTTGAATCTGAGGTCGCATCCCGCGAGCCCGTCGAAGAACCAGCGAGACGCGATCTTGTGGTACTTAGTGTTTCCGTTCATTTTCTTGAACTCTTTTGGAATCTCGTCCCACTTGGGAAGCAGAGACCCAATCACCCTGGCAGGAAACGCACACTCAACATCGTTAACGGTTTGCGGAGTTTTCCACTGGCTCACGCCTCGCCTCCCTGCTGGTTTGTCATAAATCGATTCCTCACTTCGTATTCGTCAATATTCATTGCATTTCTTCTTGAGTGAAGAAAATGCTTTCATTCCATCCTCGGTCAGATCAGATCCGCCACGATCATTCTCAATCCAATGAAAATGCACATCATGAAAAGCCTGAACATCACACCAGAATTCCTCATTCTCTACGCGATACTCAGGTAGAAACTTATCCCATACATAATCTCCTTCGGCATAGCATACATCGTCAAAACTTCCATAGGAATCCCATTCACCAACCTTAAAGCCACAAACAAAGCCTATAGCACAGCCGGTATAGGTACAACCATTTTCATAATTGACACCCAAAGCAGCATTCACAGTGCCACGAGTTCCACGCTTGTGAGTTGCGTAGTAAGCCACAATGTCATCGAGAATCTCAGAGTATGTCTTTGTCATAGGAACCTAGTATAGAGTAGAAGTAAATGCCAGTCAATACAAAAAATGTATTTTAAATGGGGGGTAAATGTGTTGTAATTAGAGGGTAAAATGGGAAATAGTGGGGGAAAATGGACCAAAAACCCTTGTTTTTATGGGGGAAATAGGGGGTAAGTGGGGAATTGGCGAATCAGAAATCACTGTGATAATCTGTCAGTCATGAGCCTCGATGTCCGACAATTCATCACAATCGCTGGTGACTTACGTCCATTTGGACGATATAGTCACCACGAATGGTGATTCATCACATTCGCCGATGTCACCCCGAGCCATACACCGATACAAAAAAACCCTCGCCGGCAACCACCGTGGCCACCGACGAGGGCGGAGACAGATTTTCAGTAGCGACCCTTGGCAATCGCCTCGGCAACGCATTCCATCAGGGCACACTGCGCCTTTCGCATCGCACCCTCACGAATCACCGCATTCTTGTATGCGGTCTTCGTCGCATTCTCATTCACAGTTGCCGAAGTCTGACCCTTGGGTCGAGTAGGATTCAGCAGGAAGTAGGAATCGTACCCGAGATGTCCAGAGTAATCAGCGGAAACTTCCATGAACGAATCCTGTTGCCAGATCTTCATTAGAGAAGCCATGCTTTCCTGATACCGTTCGTGATCCGAACTAGGCGCATCCCAACTCGGGCGAATGCGATTGACAATCGAGCTCGGCAGGTTTCGGTCGTACGGGTGAAGGAAAATTCCGATCATGTTGGCACCGGTCGTCGCGGCAACCCACCGAAACAGAGCGGGAGACATGTCCCGATAGTGGGTCGGCACCGTGGAAGGCTCCTCAGTGATGGAAAACGAACCATCGAGAATCGCGCGACGATGTTCGGAATACAAATTCTCGCCGACGCCGGAGAATTCACGCGAACCCTGGCCATCGGTGATCCAGACGGCGTTGACGATCTCGACTCCGTTGGCAGCCTTGAAATTCCGAATCAGGTCGCGGGAAGCGACGATGGCGGTCTCTAGAGGCGTTCCGCCGAGGCGGAATCGGTGATCGTAAGTGCCGCCTTGACGGTCCCCCGACGCGGAGATGGCACGATTGTAGAAGGCACGCTTGAGAATTTCATGATCTCGACGATTCGCACGGCTGGAAAGCACATTGACGAGACGAGTGCATTCATAGCCGGTCTGATACCCGTCAGGGTTATCGTCGAAGATCTTGCCGGTGTTATCACCGTAAGCATCCGTGAAGATATAGACCTCGAAGGGCACATTGACCTTGCGGCAGAAATCAGCGAGTAGTAGGGTCTGATTCACAGAATCCACAAGGATGCGGTCCATCGATCCCGACCAATCGAGAAAGACGACGACCCCGTGATTCTTGCCCTTGGGCGTGATCGCGTTTCGGCGAAAGATATCGTCGCTAAAACGGTAGTTTACGACCCGCAGGGGATCGATCTGTCCGGTCTTCGATAGCCGGGTACGCTGAAAGGCAGCGGCTGCCTTCTTTCGGTCGAAGGTACGCGCCATCGCGGCGACGACCTTTCGATTCTCAGATTCTCGGACCTCGTAGGGTACGCTCATTACTGTCTCCTTTGACACCCGCATTATACCAGAGACCGGGTTCGGTGTCACCTAACGACACCCTAAAATCCCAAGAATTTTGCAGTTTTTTTTGTTAGGGTGCGGTCTGGTATCGGTGACCGGTCACGACCTCCTGCCCTACAGTATAGCGGCTGTAGAGACCGGAGCGTTGGCGCAGTAGATTCTCGCCAACCGCCTCCGCCATCGACCGATCGGCGTAGACTCCTGCGACAAAAGACTTGTCGCCATTCTCATAGACGGTGAGAACATACACGGTCATGGTTTCTATCTCCGTTGTCAGGAAGTCGGCAGAATCTGCCGGAAGTCTACGATGATTCGATCCAGGCGGGGTCGCGGAAGCGTTCCGGAGTAGACACCGCCTTCGGTGTCGGACTTCGCGGCGGTCTTTTCCATCAGAATCTTTTCCATCGAGGCGACGGTAGACGGACGAAGGTCTTCGGCACTCGGATGGGCATGGCCACCCATTTCACCCGATGCTGAGGCACTATCGATCTGGTCAGAATCAGCGGTGCTACCATCGTCGTCAGAATCGATTCCAGCACCCGATTCTTCGCCGTCAGTAGGCTCACCCTCGGCATCAGACTCGCCGGATTCGTCCCCGGCTTCGTCGCCGCCACCCGATCCAGTGCCTTCGGCTTCGTCGCCCGATTCGTCGGACGAGGTCTCAGACGATTCGTCGCCGGAGGTCTCGGACGATCCAGCCTCAGCATCCGATCCAGCCTGAGGCTCCGAATTCTGAGGCTTCGGCTGATTCATCGTCTTGGCAAGGTATTCAGCGAGCGTCTCGGCGGCAGCGACCACATCCTTCCAGGTCTTCGCCCGGTCGATGAGGTCCACGAAGGTCGCCTCCTCGGCAGAGAAGGTCACGGGAAGGCGTGATTCTGCCTTGTAGTGAATGTTCAGCCGGTCGAGGAAGCCCATCGTGTTCGGGTCACGATCCCCAACGCCGAAGAAATTCTCTCGCACAAGGTGGTCGTAGGCGAGCCGGAAATTCCGAATCAGACCCGGATACTTCGATTGAATCATCCGCTCAATTCGCACGTCTTCGATGACGTTCAGAATATCCTTTGCCAAGCCGTACCACGGTCCAGTGTTGCCGGGATCAAACTTGGCAGCGACCCGTTCGACCGCAGTGAACAGAGGCTCCATACCAGGCGGAGTGAAAAGGGCGTGTCCGACCTCGTGTCCGATCAGCATATCGATCAGGTCGTGAGGCATATCGACCCAGACAGGCAGGGTCAGCACGCGAGATTCCATGTTAAAAGAGGCGGTCGATGCCGAGGCGACATGCTGGACCTCTAGATTCTCGCCGGCGAGAAGCCGTGCGAGCGTATTCTTGGCGTTGCGATTGACGATTTCGATAGGCACTGTCGTCTCCTGTGACTCCCTCATTATACAGATTTCATCGTCCAGGTCTAGGGGCTACTGTAGGGAAATCCTGAAAAAGGTCACTTTTTTTTGTTCGGTAAATGTTCGGTAGGGGGCTGTTCGGTTCGGGGTGCTATAGAAGGAACGCGCGCGTGCGCGTAGCAAATACCGTACCAAAAACCCAAAAAATCGAGAAATTTTGCAAAAAAACGTGATTTTTGGGAAAAATTAGGGTTTTTTGACGATTTTCGGGGTTTTTTCGGGTTTTACCCTAACATCTACCAGACAAAAAAAAGTGACCTTTTTTGGGATTTCTCTATAGTAGCCCCTAGACCTGGACGATGAAATCTGTATAATGAGGGAGTACCAGCGGGGAGCCGAGACTCCCCTGACCTAGACCTTGGAGACTGATTCGTGACCGACAAGCGTAATGACCTCATCGAAGCCCTGCGAGACGCAGGCGTGACCTCCTCGCCCGTGCGGCGAAAGGACATCGCTGCTGCGAATGTGTCTCTCGGCAAGTCGGCAAGCGTACCTGCCTGGATTCTTGGTGACGATTCGCGCCGTGCGGGTCGTGGCCTGTTCCATCTGCCTGAGGTCACTGGTTCGACCTTCTCGGCTCCTGCGCCTGCTGCGCCGGCTGCGCCTGCCCCCGTGGCTGCGCCTGCGCCGGCTGCGCCTGCTGCGCCTTCGCTTCCGACCGCTGATGCGGTCCTGGCTCTGACCGCTGGCGAGTCTGACTCGCTGGTGCCTCAGAAGATCTCGACCTACATCCCGTTCGGACACTACGCCGACCTGGAGCGTATCGTCCAGTCTGGAATGTTCTACCCTGCCTTCGTGACCGGTCTCTCTGGCAACGGCAAGACCACGATGATCGATCAGATCTGTGCCAAGCTCGGGCGCGAATTGTTCCGCGTGAACATCACCGCCCTGACCGATGAGGACGACCTCCTCGGCGGTATGCGCCTGATCGACGGCGACATGGCTTGGGTCGATGGACCCGTGGTCGCTGCCATGAAGCGTGGCGCAGTCCTGCTGCTGGACGAGATCGACCTGGCTTCGCACGCCATCATGTGCCTCCAGCCGGTGCTGGAAGGCAAGGGCGTCTTCCTCAAGAAGACCGGACAGTGGGTGCGTCCCGCCGCTGGATTCCAGGTCTTCGCTACTGCGAACACGAAGGGTCAAGGCGACGACACTGGAAAGTTTGTCGCCACGAACGTCCTGAACGAGGCGTTCCTCGACCGGTTCCCGGTGTGCGTCGAGCAGGAATACCCTGACAAGGCGACCGAAAAGAAGATCGTGACCAAGGTCATGGAAGGTCTCGGTTGCCTCGACCGTGATTTCGCCAAGCGCCTCGTGGATTGGGCAGATACGATTCGGACCTGCTACCGTGAAGGTGGCGTTGACGAGATCGTGACCACTCGCCGTGTCGTGAACATCTGCACCGCCTTCGCCGTCTTCGGCGACCGAATGAAGGCGATCCGAATGGGCGTGACCCGGTTCGACGCCTCGACCCAGGAAGCCTTCATCACGATGTACGAGAAGATCGACGCCACCGTGACGGCCGAGAATGAGGAAACCGCCGCATGACCGACAATCCTCGGCAACATACGCTGACGCTGACTACAGAAGAATGCCGTATGCTGCTGCCATTCGTGGATCAAATGCGATCCGACCTGCTGTTCTCTGCCGAAACTAGTGCTGACTTTGAGGAACTTGAATTTTGGAATCGTATCGTCAACTGGCTGGAATCTGTGATCGGGTTCTCGGATTCGGAATCCTGACCTTCGGGGTTCTCCTCGCCACTTTCCCTGTTGCCTTCGCTATCGCCTGTGTTCTCGCTGGAGTTTGCCTGTGAATCCCTATGAAATTGAACAGATCGAAGATGAGCCTGATTTCTACACTTTCGAGGAAATCGAAGAATGCTACGAGTGGCTCGCCACTCTTGGCCCCGAAGATTTTGTCTGATTTTCGCTTGACTCTCCCCTGATACCTGCTACACTTACTCTGTAACTCAAAGGAACTACAATGCCTCGCAAGACCGATCCTCGTCGCACCAAGTATATCGCTGCCATTCGTGCCATGTACGGCACTGACCAGACCGAATTCACTCGCAAGGAACTGCGTGCAGTTTCCGATGCCAATGGCTGGAAGTGGATTCCGAACTGGATCACGCATGACCAAGATCGCCGTGTGGCTCGGGGAAAGTTTTCCATTCCGGAAGGCTGTACGGTTCCCGAGCCTGCCGCTTCCGGCGACACGGCTGAGTTTACCGTGCCTTCTGAGCCTGAGCAGAAGGTTCTCGATGATGTGATCGATCACGGCGATGCCGAGGTCTATGCTTCGTGGACCGTGACCTGATCTAAATACCCTGGGTCTCTAACTCAATCGGCAGAGTAGCGGGCTTTTAACCCGAAGGTTGTGGGTTCGATTCCCACGGGACCCATTCAAGGCCTCATAGATCAACTGGTTAGATCATCTGCCTTTCAAGCAGAAGGTTCGGGGTTCGAGTCCCCGTGAGGTCATTCGGGGGTTTAGTGTAACGGTATCACGCCGCCTTTGCAAGGCGGAAATGGGGGTTCGATTCCCCCATCCTCCATTCCGGGGCGTAGCTTAGTTTGGTAAAGCGTCCGGTTTGGGACCGGAAGACCGTAGGTTCAAATCCTATCGCCCCGACTTCAACGGAGACTGAAAATGAGTATCGAGATTAAACACAAGAACACCGGCGAAGTCCTGTATATACATGACGGATTTGTGTTGGCTGGCGCTGATCTTTCCGGGGTCGACCTTAGTGATGCCGACCTTACTGGAACCGATCTTAGTCATGCCAATCTTAGTGATGCCAACCTTCAAGGATGCCGACTTCGTTTTGCCAACCTGAGTAGTGCCATCCTTCGTGATGTCAACCTTCGTGACGCTGATGTTAGTGACGCCACCCTCGCCGGCGCCGACCTTAGCGGGGCTGATCTCAGCAACGCCGACTTTAGTGGTGCCTTACTTCGACATGCCGACCTTACCCTCGCCGCGATACAAGGCCTCGACCTTCGTGGAGCCAACCTTGACGGCGCCGATTTTAGCGGCGCTGACCCGTGGGACATTCTGATGGCTGTTGGTCTCTGAAACGATTGAACCCGAACACCACCCTAACAAAAAAAACTTCAAAATTCTTGGGATTTTAGGGTGCTGTTCGGTAGCACCGAACTCCGGCTCTGGTATAATACGGGTGTTCCAGCGGGGAGACGAGACTCCCCGGAACCAACGGAGACTGAACGATGAAATCAGAATCTACCGAAGAAAGCCTGAGTGATGCCTTCCGGCGAGCCAGGAAGCAGGTCGAAGAATCCGACACTGATGAAACATCTGATGTGTCAGAGGAAACGAATGACCGCGACCGGGCGGCTAGCCGCCTTCTGAGCCTGGCTGCTGTGTTCGCCGGTGTCTTTAACTGAAAACGGAGACTGAACGATGAGTGAATGGGCTGACCGAATGAATCGACTTGAGACTCTAGGCGACCGATGGAATGAGGTCATGAATCGATACGGTTTGTACCTGGTCCCGCTTGACGACTACTCTGCCATCGTACCGGCGAATCGATGGCCTGCATGGGCGCTGCGCCTTCGTCGCACGCTCGACAATCTGAATCTCAATTCGCCTGACTTCGACCGGGAAGCCGACGAAGTGGAAAACCTCCTCGCCGGTCGCTGAACCGAAGAAAACGGAGACTGAACGATGAGTAACTCGCGCGCCCCCATGTTCATCTACCCGTCCGCCGGCGAGGCAGAGGCTGTTATGCACCCGTCTGCGGACACCGATGTCGTCGATATCAAGTACCGCCGCGACGACGGTGACCTTGTGACTCTCGATCAGGTCCGCAAGGCGGTGGCTGACCGTGACGCCGCCTGGGAGCGTGCGGTCGAGTGGTGGTGGAACAAAGGTCCAGCAGTTAATGGCAACAGCCGAGACTTTCTCGCTGCTATCCGCGAGCAACTGGAAGCAGAAGGAAACTGAACGATGAGTGATCTGACCGACGAGCGGCTGCGGGAGCTTCTGATCGAAATGAGTATGTGCGCAGACTTTGAGGAGAGTGGGTTGGAAGGCGAGACGGCTGAGGACCTAGCTGCCGCCCTCAATGAACTGATGGTACTGCGGTGTGCGATTGGAGACGAGGACGAGTGGGTTCACTACAGCGGTATCAAGACACTTGACTACACCCAAGACGATGCTGGTCGAACACTAGGATGTGCCATCGACAAGTGCGAAAAGGAGATTGAACGATGAGTGACCTGATCGAACGTCTAGAGCGTACGCCAGAAATCATCTACACCGATGAAGACCAGTGTATCGCCGAATTGTGCGACGAAGCGGTACATGAAATTCTGCGTCTTCGGAATCTTGTGAAGGAACTGGAAGAAACCGTCGATGAATTGAGTTGGGGTCTGTGAGATGAGTGACGAGAAAGACGACCGCATCGCCGAACTGGAGAAGCAGTTAGCCGATCAAATCATCCGAGTTGCAGAACTTGAGGATGACCGCAACAACTGGCGTGCTGATGCCGCTGCACGCTCGCGCCTCGGTGCGGCTGGGTCCCGTATCCGCGAACTGGAAAAGCAGATTTCAGAACAAACCGCCGCTTTGAAGGAGTTGCTTCTATGGATCTCGCCGCCAAATCCAAGCGAAGCGGAGAAGGAGGCGGAAAGTGAGTAAGCAAAAGCCTTGGAGCGAAATTGTGCGCAAGGCAGCGGACGAGCGTATCGCCCGAATGACCGACTGTGATTTGTGTCAGGATGGCACACGAATTCGTGAACTGGAGGAGGAACGCGACGAGGCGTACGCCCGTGGAGTCAGAGATGGAATTGATCGAATTCGGCTACTACTAGAAGATCTTCTAGAAGTCTCGACAAATTGACTTGATTCAACCGAATAACACGCTATAATTGATCTAAATACACCATTCCCCTATAGCTCAATCGGTAGAGCGAGCGGCTGTTAACCGCTAGGTTTCTGGTTCGATTCCAGATGGGGGAGTTTCTGCCCGATAGTGTAACGGTAACACTCTTGGCTTTGGACCAAGCATTCCTAGTTCAAATCTAGGTCGGGCAATACGCCACTATAGCTCAACTGGTAGAGCGCCTGACTTGTAATCTGGAGGTTGCCGGTTCGATTCCGGCTAGTGGCTTAAGCCCCGTTAGCTCAATTGGTAGAGCATCTGACTCTTAATCAGAGGGTCGTAGGTTCGATTCCTACACGGGGCATTCTCGGGACGGTAGCTCAATTGGTTAGAGTGCTGGACTGTCGATCCAGTGGTTGCGGGTTCGATTCCCGTCCGTCTCGCTACGCCGGTAGCTCAATTGGTTAGAGCAGCGGATTCCAAATCCGCAGGTTGAGTGTTCGAGTCACTCCCGGCGTGTTCGATTCTCGTTTTATCGCGTTCCTGGCGGAATTGGCATACGCGCTGGTCTTAGAAACCAGTTTCCTCACGGAATTGTGGGTTCGACCCCCACGGAACGCATGGCGACAGTAGTTCAACTGGTTAGAGCATTCGGTTGTGATCCGAAAGGTTGCGGGTTCAATTCCCGTCTGTCGCCCTTCGCTTGAAAATGCAAAGATTCGATGTAAACAGTGCCAGGGGATTAATGGGGGGTGATCGATTGCGGGCTTAGTAAATTCCCACCCAAAAACCAAAATACCCCCAATCAAAATACCATCGAAAACCAAAATACCCCCCAACTCAAATACCCCCAATCAAAACACCCCCATACCGAAACTCAAAATTTTTTTCGCCACCCCAAAGGAGCATATACCCATGCAAGTGTTAATTTCAGAAACCTCAGACAAGGAACTATTCTCGTACGCTCACATCTCCACTCGTCATGGCTTTTATGAGTGTATGAAGACTTTACGCAATTTCTTCACTACCATTGATGGAAGATGCTTTGAGGTACTCTCAAACAACATTCGAGAAATGCCGAAAGATAAAAACAATGTTGAAGTTTCGTCTCTCGGTCCTTTCATTGCAGTGAAAGGCGTTGATGTAATTCTGAGGTTTGAATGAGCAAGACTTTCATCATATCTGACACACACTTCGGTCACAACAAGATATACTCTTTCACTGATGATCGAGGGAATCGTATTCGTCCGTGGGCAACGAACGCCAAGGAAGGGGATGAATACATGGTGCGAGCGTGGAATTCGGTCGTTGGAAAGAATGATCGAGTCTATCACCTTGGCGATGTCGCAATTCCACGAAGCGGTCTTCGCATACTGGAGAGACTGAACGGCAGAAAGGTTCTCATTCGCGGAAATCATGATATCTTTCGTTTGAAAGACTACATTCCGTACTTCGATGATGTTCGCGGCACTTGGAAACTGGATCGATTTCTACTTTCTCACTATCCGATTCGGGATCTTCCGAAGTGGTGTCTGGCAAATGTGCATGGGCACACGCACATCAACTTGGTGACGCGCCGACGGTGGTTTCGACGGGTCTCGGATAAAAGGTATCTGAATGTCTGTGTGGAACATTGGCGTACACCGCTCGATTTCGATGATATCAAAAAACTATATAATGCAGATACACAATAGG
>Ga0180433_10008899_pt1 | contig 12399 bp, 10 predicted proteins | sample SS_ome_8_FD_132980 | JGI IMG/M metagenome (GOLD analysis project Ga0180433, IMG submission 132980) | Hypersaline lake sediment archaeal communities from the Salton Sea, California, USA - SS_1_D_1 metaG | ecosystem: Environmental > Aquatic > Non-marine Saline and Alkaline > Hypersaline >... | reverse complement strand
GGACTTGCTGGTCATGTAGTTGCCCTGGCCATCGTCGTATCGAACACCGAAGCCTCCACGTTGACGTGTGAAGTCAGTATCACCAACTTGGTCAGTAATGCCGTCGTTGGTCTGGATGGTTGGGGCTACGGCAGCAGCTGTGCCGCCAGTGGGTATAACAACTTGGTCACCCGCGTTCGCGGGTGCGCCGTTGGCCGGGTCAACCGTAGTGCCGGTCGGAGTAGGCGCTTGTACTCCCTGCTGAGCCTGAGCAGCAGCAGCGGCGGCGGCAGCAGCAGCTTCATAAGGTGCAGCAGCGATGGCGGCGGGGGTTGGGTCAGCAGCAGCAGCAGTTGGGGCAGCCTGAGGGTTGCGAACACCTGCGATGGTGTCTAGTGCAGGACTGATAACGTCTGCGCGGCGGCCAAAGAACCCCCTGTCAGCCTGCGCGTCACGCCACGCCTGGGAGAACGGTTTGTCAGTGGTGGCGCCTTCATAGGTAGCCCCAACAACATCGGTGATCCCTTCTCCGGTCTCCGCTGCAATGTTGGCCACATCTCCAAGAACAGACACTCCGGCGTCGAGGTAGCGGCCTTCATCCCACATCTTTCCGTAGCGTCGAAACGCGTTGGTCGCGCCATCTACAGCACCCTGATAAGTATCCTTGGCAAAACCGGTAACGGCGTTCTCGAGGCTATCACCCTCGTCGATGCGGGCATTTATCTCGTGAGCTGCGCCTCCGAGGGCTCCGATTAGACCGCCCTTGCCAGCTCCAGGACCCATCTTGCGGACAGTGCGCACCGGGTGACGTACTGCGGAACCTGCACCTTTCACTTTGTCTACCGCGTTTTTCACTACTTTGGATGCGCCTTCTTTGGCTGCTCCAACAGCTTTTTTGCCCTTATTGGCAAAGCTCGGCTCCTCAGTCACTGGCTTCTGCGCACCGGTGTTCTCAGACAGGTTGAGCTTGTCCTTCGCCGTGTTGACAGCTTCGCCTGCTTGCGATCTCAGGTTATCGAAGCCCGCACGCAGCTCTTTTAGCTGCTTCTTCGTCGGCTTCTCGGCGCCTTTCCACTTGTCTTTTACGTACTCTTTGAAGTTCTCGTATTGAAGCTTCGCCTCTTTTGCGCCCTCACCGACTGCATTCTTTACAGTCTTCTCGATTTTCTGCCCAGTGTCAGTGTTGCGGGCCTTGTCCAGCTGCACCTTCCCCTCTTGAACAACATTCTTCGCGGCCTCTTTAGCGCGACCGGTCTTGGTGTTGTACTTGTCAGCCTTGGTCTGCGCGGCCTGCCGGTCACGCGACGGAGTATCTGGGGAGTTCAGCTCAGCTTTACGTTGGCCACGCAACTCCTCCAACTTTTTCGCATTCTCTTCAGAGAAATCTGCCCCGAGGTCTTTCTGTAGCGCCTCCATCTCAGCGATCTGCTTATCGACCACGCTGATGCGAGCTTTCTGCCCTTTACTGGAGGTCGCCTTCCCGGCGTTCACCTTCTCGTCGTAGTATTTCTTTATCTCAGGGTCGTTCTGCGCAGTGCTGGCGACTTGACTCTTAGCACGCTGAACCACCTCTTTACCCGCTTCGGTCTCTGGTTTATTCGCCGGGTTGAGCGCAGTTCCTGCGCGGCTCTGCTGGGCACGAGAGAGGATCTCGTTCTTAACATCGGCGTTCAGGTCTGCTGGTGCGCGGGACATGCGTCCAGTGCCTGCCTCGCGGTACTGCGCCTTACCCCCTGAGGCTTGTCTTGCTTCATATCGAGCACGGGCATCTTGGGTCTTTTGTGAGCGGGCTTGCTCCGCAGCAGCTGCGTTTTTTGCAGCCGAAGTGGCTTCAGCGCGTTTCTGCTGCGCGATAGCCTCGCGGGTCTGATTGAGTTTTTCTGTGGCCGCAGGGTTGAAGTCAGTGCTTGCAGCCACACCCCCGGCCCCGGAAACGACTTTCTTGGCCAACGATGCGGCCTGGGCTACCCTGTTCGGGCTTTTGGCCCGGGCCATGGGCGGCGGACCTTTCCTGGAGTTCACAGCATTTGCTACAGCCGCACCTGCTCGGCCAACAGTGTTGCTGATTGGTTCAGATCCAGCTCGGAGGGCTTGGTTGACTGCCCGCTTAGCGAGCCCCGGCTTGTTTTTCCTGTTCATACCTTTAGTCCCTTAATAAGATTCGCTGCAGCTCTTGTTGTAGCTGTCAGAAGAGCCTACCTGAGCACTCAGGTTCACAGCGGACAGTGCGGAGGCAGCAAGCGAGCTCTGTACCTGTGCCATGGATGTGAGGTTCTCTTTCTCAAGTGCTGCGAGACGAAGCGCCTGCTCGATGTTCAACTCAGCCTGCTTCAGTTGTAAGTTGTACTCCTTGTCGGCCCGCTCCAAGGCAAGCGCAAACTGCTTGTCCTCAGAAGCCACGCGGGCAGTTTCTGCAGCGACCTCTGCGCCGTAGAGTTTGGACAGCCCTTCGAATACCGAAGCGCCCGAAGCGATGCGGGCAGTTTCCGACTTCACTTGCTCTGAGTACGCCTGCAACGTAGAGACGTACTTTTCGAGCTTCAGCTTCTCTACATCCACCTCGATGCGGGATTGAAGCTGCTTCCCTTCAACCTCGCTTTTCCAAGCGTCCACTTGCGAGGCGTACGCTTTCACACGCGCCTCGTAGATGTCAGACTTCGCCATCTCGCCTTTGATCTGCTCGCCGTAGCCCTGGAACTCAGCGGTCTTGGCACGTACCGTTTCAGCGAACGCCTCAACCCGAGTGCGGAACACATCCAACTTGTTCTTATCCACTTCGACAAGCTGCTGCACTGCCTGTATCTGAGCTCGATACAACTCTGTCTTGGTGGTCAGTGCTTGCAAGCGCTGACCATACTGTTCGATCGCCTGTCGGTTGATCTCTGACTCTACCCGAGCGGCTTCCAGCTCAACCCGGTGAGCTTCAAGCTTCTGTATCTCGCCCTGCAACTGCGTGCGATACGCCTCAGCTTGGGTGCCGAAGGACTGCACCATGGCGTTGAACAGTTGGATGCGGGCATTGAAGATGGCCACGCCCAGGTCAGAAGCGATCTGCTCTGCCTGCAACGCACGCGCTTGACGTTGTAAGTGGGCAGCCTGCAAAGACTCTTCCAGGGCCAGCGCCTGGGCTACTGCGAACTTCGCATTCTCTACTTCGAACTGAGCTCGCTGGATGGTCACTTCGCGGGACTGCGTGTTGCGTGCCTTCAACGCTTCACCGCGAATCGTGTCAATGCGAGCAGACTGAGCACCTTGGGGTAGGGAGAACCCCCGCGAAGCCCACTGTTCGGACACTTCGCGGATAGCCCTCTCGGCATCCAGCTCTTCCTGGGCAGCGTTCTTCTCCCAGATCGCGTTCCACACGTGGTCAGGGATGCCGACACCACCTTGCAACATCTCCAGCACGCGTGCCTTCAAAGTCTGCAAGTTGTACGAGTCGTATATCTCTTCAACAAAGTTGAAGGCGCTGTCAGGCGCCTCGATCCAATCCGCATCAGGAACCTGCGCCGTGAAGGTCGGTAGGCTGATCGAAGGGGCGCTCGGCAAAACGATGTTTACGAGCTGAGGTTCAGGGACCGTCTCCAGGGTTGGCGCCGTGGGCAACGTCGGTTCCTGCAGCACCGGAACGTTGGTAGGGGCTTTCTCAGTGAGCGCACTCGGCGCATTTGGCAGCGAGATGGTTGGCTCACTCGGCAAAGTCGCCGCGAGCGACTGCACAACAGGGGTCTGTATGCTGTTGAAGTTCGGTGCTTGCGGGGCGTTCGGCGCGGTGTATTGAAGGTTTGGCGCCGTAGGGGCCGAAGGCTTCGAGAACGGGGTCGACAGGTTAGACGGGACGTTGAACGTTATGTTCGTGTTGACCGGCGTGAAGCTGAGCGTATTCAGCGCGTTCAGGTATAGCTGAGTGTCGTCTACTGCCTCAGAGGCTTCTCGGCTCCAACGGTTCCAACCCTCCTGGACGATAGTTGTTGCAGCGCTCGGGCCGGTGAAAATTGGGCAACCCATACCGCCCTCCTTGGCGTGAGATTACTATCTGCTATTCTACTACACCTTCCGTGTCAAGGTCATAGGGTGGAGTTGGATGTTATCCAGCTCGAAATCTGCACCGTTTACGTTGACAAGTTCGAACCCCCAGTACGGTGACTTGGCCCCACGGCCCAATTTCACCCTGTGGTTCGAGGCATCACCACGATCGATTACCTCATACCAGCGCTCCGTACGCACGCCGTTCTCATCCGACTGGACTTTCAGAACCATGTCTCCAGCGGCGGTCACACCGATGAACACGTCGGCCATACGCTTAGCCTGGGCCCTCCCGAAGCGGAATAGGCCAGTTTTCAGCGAAGCGGAAATAGCCGCTCCGTCATCCGTATCTCCATCTAAGAGGTAGACACCGTCGTCAGCTACGCCGTAGTACACCCCGCCGCACCCTGCCATAGAGTTGAACGGGTAATCCTCGTACCGGGACACACCTTGAGTGGCTGGGTTCAGCACCCACGCCGCGTACACTTCGTCGCCCATGCGGAGTACGACCGCGAAGTCGAGCGAGTCTTCTGCCTCGTAAATCAGGTGCTGGAAAAGCTCGGAGGCAGTGTCTACCTCCATCGATTCAGCGTCTTCGGAAACCAGGAATAGGGTGTTCTCGGCCCCTCGGTCAACGTTACGGTGTCCGCAGCTTCCGCCTTGGCATGCATCAGAGCTGCCAAGGTGGCAGCCACGTTGATCGTCTCGTCAGAAATCGCTACGTGTGTGTTATGCAGCTGCGCGGCGACAGTGATTGCTGAAGCCAGAGAGTTAATCGCACGGAGCGAAGTCTCGAACACGCCAGCTGCGACCAGTGCTTCAGCCGCTGCTACACCGTAACTGAGAAGAAAGTCCCCTGACGCCGTCACTGTGTCAGAAGCGTTGATCTCTGTTACAGCCCCTGCGGTGTCGTGAGTGAGGATGTCTTGAGCGACCTCCATCACACACTGCAGCTGCGTCAAAGTCGCATCCGTCATTGTCGAGGAGACTTCAGCAATGACCGACCGGGTAATCTCCGAATTCAGCGTCAGTTGGAAGGTGTCATCGATAAACTCCAACGGGCGGCTGGTCTGCGCATCTGACGAAAGTGTGATGAGCTCAGCTAATAATTCAATGGCTTGGTATACGACAACTGACTCCGCTGGGGTAATCGTAGCGCCCGTAGCGAAGTCAATGGCAAGCTGAGCTTCAGAAACTTGGAATTCCGCAGCGACTATGAACTCCCCGAACTCATCAGTGGCGCCCCCTCCGGAGGTTGAGTTCAGCGGGGAGGTGTCTAAAGCAGTTGTGTTAGTCGGCATCCTGCGCCTCCATATCTCTCCGGTACTGCTCCAAATAGAGCGCCTTCACTGGGTCCCAGAAGTTTCCCCACTCCGGGAACTCCACCTCTTCCGGCACAGGCTCCTTACCGCAGAACTCGAACACCCTTGAAAGTTCTTTCTGAAGGTTCACCCTCAAGTCTTCATAGCAGAGTATCTTGTGATCCAGTTCCTCTAGTTGCTCCGCCCACCAAATATCTTGGGCTCTGAGCCTCGCCTTTGCTGCGGTTATGAACCGCGCTTCGTAAGCCGGGGGAGCCCTACGTGCATGAGGCGCATCGTACTGCCACACCCCGGTAGTCCTTGCAAAGAACAGCGAAGCGCCTTGAGCATCCTTGTCCAAACGGTCGTACCGAATAACCCGCTTTTCCCCGGGCAGCGCGTCGAGCAACTCACTCAGCCCAACCCCCACAGTCTGGAGGTGCGCTGGAAACACCTTCAAGGTGAAGACATTCGACTTTCCGGTTCGGCGTAGGTAGACAGTCTTCAAGTACAGCTCCAGGCTGCCAGGGCCTATGCCTTTCTTGTAGCGGGGGTTTAAATACTCCTCCCCGATACCATACCCATTCCTGGCCAGTTCCTGGGTGAACCAAGTACTGCCAGACCTGGGGGTGGCACAAATAACCAAAGAGACGTCGGGCTGCCGAGCAGCCCGATTGAAGCGTCTATCTACTGCCGGGTGCATTAAGAGCCCGAGCCAGCAGCAGTCTGCGTTACGGTGAACTTCTCCCAGCGACCGAGTAACGCCATATCATCAGCGTATCTCTCAAGTTCGATGCGCCACACTGTACCGCTTTGCGCCAAGTCAAAGTCGTTGACCACTGACCCTACCCACAACACGTCCACGCTGAAATCTACGCTGGCAGTGCCGGACCCGGTTCCATCAGTCGTCAAGTAGATGACAAACCGGTTCACCCCCCGGAAGTTGTCAGCCGCATCGCCGACACCAATGTTCCCGCCTTCGTCCACTTGGAAGGTGATCCCGCCTGAAGAAGCCGATCCGTCAACTTCAACGAAGTGAGTTCCAGCCCCATACATATCGAGATTGATGTTCCCGGACTGCCCGGTCATTCGCTTCAACGTGCCGTAGCCGTAGCTGAAAGACAGCAAGTCGCCGAGCCCGAACTGCGTAACATCCGAGAACACGGTATCCCCGATGTTCCAGGTCTTCGTATACCCACCAAACTCGCTGCCAAACTGACCACGTTCGATGATAAACCCGTCACCGGTGCCGTTCAGACCGGTGATCTTTACAACCTCGAAATCCCCGCTGCTGTCCTCAAGGGTCAGCAAGACGGGGACGTGAGCGGCATAGTCGTCGTTGAGGGTCATGCGACCCTCAAACTCCGCACGGGAGGCAGATCCTACAAACAACTCAGTTGCGCCCCAAGCAAGTCCTGCGGTCAGAGTAGCCTCGTACCTGTCTACAACTCGAAACGTCATGCCTACCTCCCTCCTCGATTAAGAGGATGCCATGCTGAAGCGGTAGCCCAGGCCAATCACGTCGTTCAGTAGCAGGTTGCGCACTGCGGAGAACTCCGTCGCTGCCAGTAGCACGCCGGTGGTGGACCCGAAAGCGCTGGTAGACAACATGGCCAAACCGTACAGGTCGAGCGTGGCCGTTGCTACGGTGAACTCCGCCTTTGAAGCGTAGTTATCCACCTGCTGACCAGAAACAGCGCCGCCAGTCCAAGCTTCGCGAGTGGTCTCACTTACATCGGTGCCGGTGATCTCTGTGGCGTTAGTATCGAAATTTGCAGCTGTCCAGGTTGCCTGGGGGGTCACGTTGCCTTTGAAAGCAGTGATGTACCAATTCGCATTCTGGGAGCCGTTCTTCAGAGCGACGTCCAGCATGTGATCCAGGCCCTCGTTAGTGACGAGGTTCGGGACGCTTTCCACGAACTCACCATTCACGAAAACGTCGAAGATACCTCCAACAGCCAGTTTTTCAGAAGGGACCGCCAGTCCCGATTCAGTCTCGGTGTATTTGGACATTCCTTGTCCCTCCTATACTTTCCGTTACAAGATTATTCCGTTACGTTTTACCGTAACTTCTATTGAATCGCCCACAGCGGACGAAGATACTGCTCCAGAGCCACGCATCGAAGTGACTGCATGGCTCATACCATCTGCTTCTCTCATGAGGGTTGCGCCCTCGACATACTCCGGCATAGCCACTGCCTGCTCAGTGAGCAATCGTATGGCTCCTCCAGGCAAGCCTAGAGTCGCTCCTCGAGAGCTATACCAATAAGCTACGTCCGTATTCAGCTCCGGATCGAACTCCGAGCCTGGAAGGGTGGCGCCGGTTCCGAATATCCCGGGAGCTGTGCCTTTGGGTTCTAAGGACATTTCCTTAGGGTCCGTGCCCCTGAGGAAATACCCTTGATCCGCAACCACGTACAGCCCATCGGTTACGGGCTGAACTATGGTTATCTCCTCTGGGAACTGGAAGAAATCCTTGGCAGGGTTGTACAAGCCGTACCGCATGGGCTCGGAGTACGCCAGAATCGATCCATCGGCTGAGTACATTCGCCCCGCGTGATACCGGATGATCTTCCCCGCAGGAAGCCTCTCCATGTACGCGGTATCCAAGACCTTGCCCTCGCTAGGGCCAGTTATGCTGTAGCTGAGAACACCGATCGCGATCGTGGCAAACTCTCTCAGTGATTCGCCCCCAGGCTCCGAGCAATAAATCCGAACAGCGGTAGCGTTATTATTTTGAGGGATAGTGGTAAGGGAAAGCGAACCGGTAGCGCTCAGCTCCGCAGTCGTAGGAAGCGTAGCCCCGGACTCTTCCCCTGTAGCCGCTACGAAAGTCACGGCAACCAAATACTTCCCGGGTGCGAGTCTTCCAAAACCCTCCACTGCTGAAACCAGCGGCTGACCTTTGGGGTTGGGCACACCGTTATCTCGAACTACCCCATCCGGCTGAATAACGATGAAATCCTTCCCGTTGGAGGCATACGTTAAGCCGTTGACGTCTTCGTACGAAATGCGGTTCGGTGAAGACAGGCTGTGAAGCGTGGAAGACGCGGCCCTCGACACATCTGCCAATTTCAGAGTTGCGCCTTCAGCGTAGACGAGGCCGCACGCGGCAGCATGGAGGCTGTGCGCTCCAGAAGCTCCGATGATCTTGGTTCGCCCCCGCCTTCGCCGAGGCTTGCCCCCATTGTCGAGGTCGACGTTTACCGCATCACGCAAACTGTCCGCTGCAATGGATACGTCCGGAGACTTATTGTCTATGCCTTTCGGCCAACCTTCGAAGGTTACGTCTTTAGTAGGCGTAGCCATCTCACATTCCTGGGTAGCGTACGGAACGCGCTCGGCGCTTTGACCTGGAAGAGGCGCTGGCAAGCTCACTGGTGCGGACTTCGAAGCGCTGCTCATACTCTGCCGCCATGCGCGGGTTGTATGTCTCCGCATCATGCTTTTCGTAGGCCAGGGCACGGGCTTTCAGCAAGATGCAGCGTTGCTGTGCTTTGTCCTTTACTTCGAACTCTCCTGCGTCTGCAAGCAACTCAACGGGGCGGCGATAAACGTGCACCCTCAATGAGCTGTCGGCGGTTGGGATTGGGTAGAGGCGGAGCTTGTCAGTTTCCAAGTCAGTGATGACAGCGGATACTTTTTCGTTCGTATCGGTCTGCCAAGAACTCTGATGGATAGATACGCCGTAATCGTCGCTTAGGCCACGATCCTCGCGCCACTCCTCTGCGTTGAACAGCGCGACCCGCGTGCCATCTACCAACTCAGCGTAGCGGACCCTGGTAACATAATTTGGAAGATCAACGTACTCATCAGTAGCGGAGTACGTGATCTCTACGATGGAAGTCAGTGCATCCACCTTTTCACAGAACTCGTCTTGGGCCTGATCAAGGTAGTCCACAATGTCGTCTTCCGACCACAGGTAAGGTTCCACCGTGTCTTCCATCTCACGGCGGAACTTGGAGATCATGTCATTAAGCGCGTATGACATGATCCATACCCCTTACGAGGTCTCCTGTAAGTGACGTTCCCACGCAGTGCTGCGCTCGCTGGCATCAACCGTGAAGCCTGCGACCTTGCTGACCGAAGAGGTCTTCGGGATACCACCGGCAGTGAATTCATTCGGGTCATTCAGCTCGACCAGCATCTTTACGGCTTCGTAAATGCGCTCGCGTCGAGTGTCACCAGCAGGGGGCGGGGTTTTCTCTTCTGCTTCCACAACGGGTATGTCGTCGGATACCGGCATGATGGCATGCTCAGTCATCAAGTGACGAACTTCCGGTGGGACAAATCTGGGTTCACCTTTTTTGAAATGCAGGGTGTGCCCTGCCATCGTACGGACGGTGAAATCACGTACTTGGGATACGTACATCCCGTTACTATCGGCCATAGTGTTTCTCCTTAAGAATCGGCCACCCGACCCTTAGAAAAAAGGGCCGGGGGCAGGGGGAAGGAGTGAAAACCCCTCCCCCGGCCAAGGCCGATAAGTTTTTACGGCTGCACTTCAGTAGCGCGGTTTTCGATGCCGTACTCGACCAGGAGGTAGCCAGCGCCTGCAGTCGGTGCAGTGCCAGTACCGTCCCAGGTCAAAGTAAGGGCTTCGACAGTGGGTTGGATTTCGCCTTCAAAGCCCGTCAGTGCGGTCTTACCGGTCGCCTGAACGTTGGTCGCAGACAACATCGCGGTTGCAGAAGCACCGTCGCCTACTGCGATGGTGTCTGAGGTGGCGGAGTTGAATGCAGTTTCGATTACCAGTTCACCGCGCAGACGTACTGCGCCAGCGGGGAGATCGATAGCTTCAACTGCTACCCCATCTTCCAGGTCTTCGAAGGTGAAACGTTGGATCGCAACAAGGACGCTCTGACGGCCCGAGTCTTTAGTGATGCTCATTTGAACCTCCGTCTTACTGAGCGATGTCTACGGTGATAACACCGAAGTCTTGCTTGGTTCCGTAGGTTTTGGACTTGAACTGCGGCTTCAGGAAGCCAGCGATCTTGCCCACTGCGATACCTTGCTGGTTATCGTAGTCAAACCCTTTTTCTTTCCACTCCGGAGAGCCGATGTCGGCAAAGCCGAGAGCCTGCGCTCCGCAGAACAGCAGACGACAACCGTCTACCGCACCGCCGCCCCACTTGCTGCCGGTGGCTGCTTTACGGGTGTTGTAAACGTGGCGGTAAGAGTGGATGGCCAGACCGTCCACGTAGTAGCTCTCAGAACCTTTGAACAGCGGGTTCTTGTTGCTACGAGCGCCTGCGTTACGCAGGTTCTCTTTGAAGTCCTGGTCTTTCTTCAGAGACTTCATCGCGGTCGGGGTCACAAACACGTGGTACATGTTGACGCCGTCAACGGTACGTACCGGGCGGAGGAAATCTTCCTCAGCTTCTGCACGCAGGTCGATCAGCATTTCCCAGGTCAGGGTGTCTGCGGTAGTCAAGTCAGCGTTGGATGCACCAGCTGCGCCGGAGATCAGGCCGTTGGTTGCGTCCCAGCGGTAGTACCGGCGATCGGAAGGAACGGCCAGATCAGCGGCATATTCCAGGTTCGGGAAGTCCGAGCCTACACGGGCAACACCGTTGGTGTGCATGCTGAAATCGACACCGGAAAGTGCCAGGAACGCTTGCTGGTCGTAGCGATCTGCCAGCCAGTAAGACAGGTTGTCACGTGCTTCTTTACGGAAGGTGACAACTGACTTCTGATCGGCCATTTTGCCTTCGTGGCGGTGAGCGTGACGCAGTTGGTCGATACGAATTACCTGATCCTCAGAGGTCAGGGCTTCTTCGTTACCTTCCAAGGTGCGGTCGCCTGCAACGCCGTCGCCTTCAGAATCGTTAACCAGGGTGATTACGGCGCGGGCGCCTTTTTGGCTCTTCTTCAACTCGGTGATCCGCTGGATCATGGAGTTGTGGTCAGTGCCGGTGAATTGGCCCATGAAAGACTCGTTACGCGCTTTGCGCCAAGTATCACGCTGCCAAATAGTCAGCTCTTCATCGGTGAGCTTACCGAAGTTAGTCAGGGACATTCCTTGTCCTCCTGTTTCGACAAAATTTTAGCTTTCCATGTTGTCACTGCATCTCGGAGCAGCCCGCCGAAACACGCCTCTTTTACGCTGTGCGATTAGCGGCCAAGATATCGTCCTTGACTTACGAGGTGCTTGTATTATAGCCCCGCCATTTCGGGGCTACAATACTGGTTGACAAATTAAAAATCGTCGCCTCTGAGCTTTGCGAGTTCAGCTTCGGTCAACTTTTCGAACTCTTCGTCCGTCAACCGCATCGGATCGATCGCCCCTTGCTTCCCAGACTTATCGCTGTTCTCCCCTTCATCCATGCGCGGTGGAGTGCGTTTATCGGCATCCAGGTTTTTCTCAACATCCGTAGCTTTCGGCTCAGGGGGCGGTGGTGGGGTGGACGGCGCTTCGTTCGAAGGTTCAGCGTTCCAGCCTGGGCGGGTGTAGTCGAGCGCTTTGGACAGGGCGGCTGCAGGCGCATACCCTTTTGCTTCGAAAGCTTCTGCCATCTCGAGCGTTTCCACCACGAACCCTTCATCGTAGTTTTCACTCCCTGGCACTGACTCGGGGACGGCTAAAGAAACTTGAGCTACCAATGCATCGTAATCAGCTTGGGCGCTGTTACTACTGACCACCTGAGTGCTGGTCTGTGCCGCTCTCTGACTTGCCAAATCCAGGGTGATGGCGCGTGACTCTCGCATCAACTCAGCTACTTTCTCCCCATCTGCCTCTTTCATCGCTTCAGCGATTTCCTGGTCGATCTGAGCCAGTCGATCTTCCGGCGTGGTTTCGGGTTCTTGTGGTGCAGCGGGGGCGGGCGCCGTGGCCTCTGGCTGCTCAGCAAGTCGCTGCTCGGCTTCTTTCAACCGCCCCATCACAGCGTCGTAGCGTGACTTGGGGATCATGATCCCTTCATTCTTCGGACGCTGCTCGGGCTCAGCTTCTTCGGCTTTTACTTCCGGCTCGGGCTCGGGCTCAGGCCCAGGCTCAGCTTCTTCGGCTTTTGCTTCTTCGGCTTTTGCTTCTTCGGCTTTCGCTTCTTCGGCTTTTACTTCCGGCTCAGGCGTTGGTTCTTCCGCCTTTGGCTCT
>Ga0180433_10008897_pt1 | contig 12401 bp, 15 predicted proteins | sample SS_ome_8_FD_132980 | JGI IMG/M metagenome (GOLD analysis project Ga0180433, IMG submission 132980) | Hypersaline lake sediment archaeal communities from the Salton Sea, California, USA - SS_1_D_1 metaG | ecosystem: Environmental > Aquatic > Non-marine Saline and Alkaline > Hypersaline >... | reverse complement strand
GGTGGTGTGGATTGAACCGCCTCGATGACGGCATGGCAGGCCTGGACGACCTGCTGCGGGTGTGTCAGGTCCTTGCGGACCGCCACGTAGAGGTACTGCTCTCCGGCGCCGTGGCACGCCGATCCGTCTTTGCCTTACATGAATCCCATCTCGTTCTCCTTTCGCTGTTGGGCACCGTGCCCAAAACATTATAGCCCGGTTCGGACAGAAAGTCAAATGCGCCCGGAGGGACTCGAACCCCCAACCCACGGAGTTAAAAACCGCGGCTCTGCCAATTAGAGCTACGGGCGCGATGTCAGACGGCCTTGCCGGCCATGGAAAGCCCCAGCTCGTACAGCGCGTGGTCGATCGCCTCGCGCTCCCCGGTGGACTTGCCGATGTCGTCGGACAGCTTCGTCGCGTGTATGATGCGCTCCCCGCAGTGGTTGCGGATGATCATGCTCCACAGCTTGATGACGATGTTCATGGACGGGTGTCCGACGTCGTTCGTGAAGTGCGTCCCGATGCCGAACGAGACTCTGATCCTGTCGCCGCAGTGCTTGAGTATCCGCAGGGCGGTGTCCACATCCAACCCGTCGCTGAAGACGATTGTCTTGGTCGTGGGGTCGATTCTCAGGGACTCGTAGTGCCCGATGATCCTGTCGGCGAAGGCGAACGGGCACCCTGAGTCGTGCCGCACGCCGTCGTACAGTTTCGCGAAGAACGGGCCGAAGTTTCGGAGGAACACCTCCGTCGTGAAGGTGTCCGTCAGGGCGATGCCGAGGTTAGCGCCAAACTCGTCCGACCACGCTTGAAGGGCGCGGTTCGTGGCGTCCCGCACGCCGAACATGCATGCGTGCGCCTTGAACCATTCGTGTGCTTTGGTGCCGATGGGCACGAGACCCAGCAGCATGGCAAGGTGGAGATTGCTCGTGCCGACGAGACTGCCTGCCGCCTCGGCCTGCAACTTCCTCAGGACCCTCTCGTGCACGGCGCCGCTGAACGCCCTCCGCGTGCCGAAGTCCGCGAATTTCGCCCCGGCATCCCGCAGCCTCCGGGCCTTTTCCCCGGCTCGGGCGACCCAGTCCCCGACGGGCTCCCGCCCCATCATCTCGTTGTACAGCTCCACCAGCATGGCCATGAGCTTCACTTCCCAGCGGATGGTGCGGTACCACGGCCCCCTGATGTCGATGCCGACCCTACCACCGTCCTGGGCGATCTCAACCTCGCCCGGATTGTAACGGTAGCCGTACAGCCAGTCGATGTAGGCGGGCCGGAGGAACGGCCTGGGTGATCCGATCTGCTCCAGGAACGCCCGCTCGTCCGCAGTCATCGTCACGTTGGGCAGCCAGTTCACCCGGCGGCGAAGCTCGTCGGCGAAGCCGGCCGGGAACTCGGTGTTGCCGCGGTCGATGAACCTGTAGTGCGCGTCCACCCTGTCGTACAGGCGGAAGGCGGCCTGGCCCATCGTGACCTTGTACGAGTCGTCCCAGAGGTTCGACAACATCGCCGGGGTCGCGTTCACAGCAGCTCCCTCCAGTCGTCGACCACCCTGGCGCCCCATGTCACGGGGAACCTGTGGCTGAACCAGAACCTGTTGACCGTCTCGGCGTCGTGTGCGGCGGCGTCCGGGAGGCCCAACTCCCGGCAGGTCTCAAGCGGCAGGTCATAGGTGTCGATTAGGTTGCGGACGACGGTCACCTTCTTGCCGTGCTGCACGAGCGAGCCGACATTGACATCCACGCAGATGTCCGTCACGCAGCCGACAACCACCCACTCGTCGTCGGAGTCGACGATGTGCTTCCGCACGAGGCGGGCGTCGGCGGGCAGGCGGAAAGGGTGCCAGGGCGCGTGGGGCTGTTCGGTGCCAGCGAAGACATCGTGCTCTGACTTGTAGATGATGACGTACTCGACCCCGGCGGCCTCGCAGGCGGCGATCAGCTCCGGCCGCACAACCTCTTCGCCAGAGTTTTCCTCGCAGTGCTTCCCGAACCTTCGGTACTCCGCGTCGCCGGGCTTGTGGCAGTCACTGACAAATACGACTAGGCTTCCGGACGGAAGTCCGCCCAGAAAATCGGCCATCGGCTCCACCAGCGCGTCCACCCGCGAGCTGGCCATCGGACCGCTCTGGCTGAATCCCACATTCATGTCCGTCACGAATACTTGCATCCTATCCCCCTTAAAGCAGTCTTGCGCCTTGGTATTGCCAATCAAACTTGACAGTGCCATCCGAGTAGAAGATCAGCGTGCGGATGGCGTCTGACTCCGAGTTCACGGTGAGGCAGTCGGCCAACGCGAGATTCTGCCCGTCCACATCGTAGACGGGCGCCAGCGCGGTGTCGCCGTGCCGGAGCGTCAGCACCTTATTCCCGCGACCGCGCCGCCACCACAAGTGCCACCACGGGCCGTCCAGCCACCGCCGCACCGCCCGGACGCGCCTGTTGGTCAGGCCGTTGGCCCGGGTGTACTCAGCGTGCTCGCCGGACGCCGACCTTGTGGGCCTGCGTATCGGCCTGATGGTGAGCTGCTCGACGGCGTTGTCCTTGCAGAACTCGACTACCTCCTCGATCGACTCGGGGCCGTCGACGAAGCCCTTGTGCATCATCACGCACAGCCGCACGGAGAACCCGATGTCGTGCAGGAACGCGATAGTCGCGGCCAAATCCGGGTAGTCGTCCGCGTAAACCAGCCTGTTGTGCTCGAGCCTCACGCCGACAACGGATATGGCGATCGTGTTCAGTCCGTATGAGTGCCACCGCTCAAGCGTCTCCCTGGTGAGGTTGCCGGCGGCCTCGCCAGCCGCGAGGCGGCCTATTCGCAGCGCGTTCGTCTGTATCTCCACGAACGGGAACTGCCACGGGAGCAGCAGCTCCAGGTATTCCGTCACCTCGTCGGGGTACAGCGTGGGCTCGCCCTTTCCTGTCATGAGGACGGTGGTGGTGTTGCCGATCTGGGCAAAACGAGCCGCCTTGGCGAACCTGGCCCTGTTGATCTTGCGGCATGCCGGGAGACTCCCGTAGCCCGTCATAGCCGACACGCAGAAACGGCAATGCCCGTCGCAGGCCTCCGTTCCGACCACTAGCGAAAATGTCGTTACTGGCATCGGCATATGTTCATTCCCCGATTACATGTCAAGGTGCTCGTCGATTGTCTGCGCGACAAGATAGTTGTAGACGGCCGCCGTCAGGAGGCCCAGGATGACCACCACCCAAGACAACGATCCCTGTATGCTCCACTCGGCAAGCCATAGAGCCACTACCGCGTCAATCGCCAAGTAGGACATCAGCATCACGGCCGGAGCGAGGTTGTTGTCGAATTTGCGGACCAGCGGAACCGTGAAAAACAGCGCCCACGGCAACACTGCCGCGAAGCTGAGCCAAGCGATCGCCGACTTGGTGGCGTCCCATATGCTCCGGAGATCCTCCGGGTGTTTCCAGAACCATATCACCCCGCCGGCGACGCCGACGATGAGAATGGCTGTGACAACCTTTCCTCCGACGAATTTACCGACTGAAGCCCACATTTCACGCCCTCGCTTTTGACATGGCTGGTGCAGTCAGCACGAACTGCCCGCCGCTGAATTTCGGGCTCGCGTACGCCTCGACTAGGAGTTGCCCGTCCGCCGCCGCCGCCCGCTGCACGGCGTTCAGTCTTGTACGGCACTCGTGTAAACTCTTGAGCCCTTCGGCGAACCCCGCCCGGTCGCCGGATCCGTCCCTCAGCCTCCACTTCAGTCTCCACATAACTACGCTGCCTCCTGGGACTCGATTATACTTGCAACCTCCGGCAAACTGATTGGGCGAAAACCATGGGCGTCGACGCCTACGTCGAGCGTCCTCGGCATGCCCGGCAGTTGGCCGTGGCTGTGTCCGAACAGGTTCCACGATCCGCGATGCGAGTTGTCCCAGGTACGCATCGCGTTGTGGCTCAACACCAGGGTTCGTTTCATGCCACCGACCATCGGTCTTATCCGAAGCCTGACATACACGCGGCTGAACATGTCGAGGAACCTCATCTTCGGTTCCCCGTTTCGTGTCTGCGGATCGTGGTTCCCGAGCACCAGGACGACGTTGCGGCACCTGATCCTGGAGCGGTACGCGGCTATCGCCCGGTGATACCTGGCGAAGTCGCCAAGGTGGTAGAGGGTGTCGCTCGGCGACACTGCCGCGTTGATGTTGTCCAGTAGCTGTTGATCCATATCCAGCTCATCGGTAAACGGCCTGCCGCAGTGCCGGATTATGTTCCGGTGCCCAAAGTGCGTGTCCGCCGTGAACCAGTCCACTTCATCTCCCCAGCCATGCGTCTTGCCGTACCCGTATCTCGTTGTCGAGTATCGCTCGCCGGACGGGATCCATGCCGTCCAAGTTGGCGCGCCCTTCAAGTGTTTCCCGAAACTGCACCAGCAGCCATGTGGGCGCGTCCGACGCCTCGCGAAGCAGTCGCCTCATGTCCTGCTCCAACCTCTCGGGGCTTGAGAAAGATTCTGGGAACGGGGTGGAGTCAATCCCGCCCAGGATCATCCCGGCCAATTCGGCTCTGTCGCCCTCCGCGGCCGTCGAGTTTTCCCGAAGTACCGCCTTCAATGTGTTCAGGGCTCTTAGCACTTCCGCTTGCGCGTCCGATATCGCGCGGTCGTCGGCGGAGTCTTCTATGCGTTCAGCCAACTGCCAGTTGTGCCGGAACATCTCCAAATCTGCTGGTCGCGTGGTGGCGCAGGCCGGGCACAATAGCACGGTGATGGTGAGGATATACCTTTTCCGGAACATATCGCCTAATTATACGGCGGTGTTGTTGGTATGTCAAATCCACAGTGGCCGCAAAACCCCGCCCGGCGCAACGCCGGGCGGGGTTATCGGGCGATTGCTAATCCGAGTCGACTTCGATTTGCCGCCTGCGAGACTTCTCGGGCTTGTCCACGCGAACGGTCAGCACGCCGTTCCTCAGCGCCGCCTTGACCGTCTCCGGATCCGCGTCCCGCAAGCGGAACGCGCGCCTCACGCTCGCCCTCCGCCCCCCGTCCTGGTGGGCTTTGACGGTGAGCGTGTCGCCCTCCACGGCCACCTCGATCTCATCTCTCGCGAAGCCGGGCAAATCCACTTCCACCTCCGCGCCGTCCGCGTCGTGCCGCACGCCTCCGTCCGACACCGGTGACCCGGTCACAAGGAGCGGCCACGCGAAAAACTCGTCCACCAGATTTCCGAACCTGTTTGCCAACATTTCTGCACCTCCTCGAAGAAAAAGTGTCCGCAGGGGTGGGTGCAAACGGCATGCCAAAAGAAAAGCCCGCAAAACGGGCTTTTCCGGCCAGTTGCTGGCCGTGGTTTCGATTTTCCTGCCTGCCAAAAAGTCAGATGGCAGCGTTCAATGCGGTTTCGTAGCCAGTGCTCTCCCACGGGAAGGAGCCGTCGCCGAAGTGCCCGAACATGGCGGTGCGGCGGTACATCGGCCGCCTCAGCCCCAGGTGGTCGATGAGTCCCTTGGGCGTAAGCGGGAAAACATCGCGGACGGCCTTGGCGATTCTGTCATCCGCTTCCCGCCCGGTGCCGAACGTATCGACGGCGATGCCGACCGGATCGGCCACGCCGATGGCGTACGCGAGCTGGATTTCGCACCGCCGGGCCAATCCGGCGGATACGATGTTTTTCGCGATGTGCCTCGCCATGTACGCCGCGGATCTGTCCACCTTGCTGGGATCCTTGCCGGAAAACGCGCCGCCGCCGTGCCGCCCCATGCCCCCGTATGTGTCGACGATGATTTTCCGGCCCGTGAGCCCGGTGTCGCCGTGCGGCCCGCCGACGACGAATCTGCCCGTCGGATTGACATGGACGGTCGTCGCGGTGTCGAACCCCAGGCGCTTGAGAGCGGCTATGTCGTTCGGGGCACCCTCATCCAACATGGTTTGCATGACGAGGCGTTCCAGCTCTTTCCGCGAACTGTCGTCGAGGTTGCCAGTCGTGGCGTCGGTTGCTGCGTCCGTGTGCTGCGTGGACAGGACAACCGTTTGCACCGACAGCGGTTTGGCGCCGTCATACACCATCGACACTTGGCACTTCCCGTCGGGGCGCAGCCACGGGAAATTCGATCCGTTTTGCCGAACATCCCACATGCGACGCGAGATGGCGTGCGACAGGTGGATTGGCCACGGCATCATGGACGGGGTCTCGTCGGTGGCGTATCCGAACATCAGCCCCTGGTCGCCGGCTCCTTGGTCACCGTGGAGGCCCTCCCCCTCCGTCACGCCTTGGCTAATGTCGGGCGACTGGGAGTGGATTGTCCGCATCACGGCACAGCTTCGCCAGTCGAATCCACCAGCCGGGTCATCGTAACCAATATCTCGGATCACATCGCGCACTGTCCCCTCGGCCTCGGAAAGCACCAATCTCGCGGCGTCGTTGTGCGCGGTCACCTCGCCCCCCACGACGACGAGTCCGGTCGTTACGAAGGTCTCTACCGCCACCCTCGCTCCTTGATCTTCCTCAAGCAGGCTGTCGAGGATCGCGTCCGATATCTGGTCGGCCATCTTGTCCGGGTGGCCGGGGAAAACCGATTCAGAGCTAAAGATCATGTGTGTCCTCCTTTGGGTATATTATATTGGCGGGAGGTTCGATGCGAATTCTGGTCAGGAGCAGGGAAACCCTACAGCAACTCTCCGGGGCGGAGGGGGCGGTCGCGGTGGTGTCGATCTCGGACGACCCCGACGATTTTCCCATTCCGCCGCCAAGTTGCGATTGCCGTAGCATGCTCCGGCTACACTTCAGCGATGTCGAGACGGATTTTGACGCGTTTGGACAGGAGCGTCCCCCGAAAGCGTTCACGGCCGACCAAGCTCGTGAGATCGCGGCCTTCGTGGTCGGGTTACCCGAGGACATCGATTCGCTCGTCTTTCAGTGCGAGCTGGGCGTGAGCCGCAGTGCGGGTATGGCCGCCGCCGTCGCCCGCTGGTTGGGTCAGGACGACCTGCGATTCTTCAGGGGGCACCTACCCAATCGCCTGGTGTATCGCCTCGTACTCGAGCAGATCGATCCGGAATGCGTGCGGGCAGGCGGCGGAGCTATTTGCGAAACATGCGGGAAGCCGTACGCGGGACACGGCAGACACCCCGCGTTCCCCTGGATGACTGTGCTCTGCGACGGGCGGAATGTCAAACTGTGAGGAGAGCCGACATGAACGATTTGTGTTTCGACCGGTACCCGCCGGAGGCGTTCGCCTTCGTATCCGAGTCTTTGGCTCGGGCGGCGGAAGATGTGCACGGACCCATGACTGCGGCACACGCGACCTTGGCCGGCCTGATGCACCTTAACAATCTGACGGCCGACGACATGGCCGCGCACTACCTGAACGGCGACCTGGATCAGTTCGCGTCGAGGTTGGTTGAGGACATCGGCGGCCCGAATGCGATAGACAGGCATGTAACTGGCACGAATCTGTGCCATACGTTAAGAAGGCTTGCGAGCGACAGGTGGGGGCTCATGGCGCGGACAGTGCTTGCGTCGTGGAACATCACACGGACACTTGACTTCGGGCGCATCGTGTTCGAGATGGTGGACAAAGGCCACCTGTCGAAGAAGCCGGAGGACAGCCTAGAGGATTTCGACGACGTGTACGACCTGCGGAATCTTGACAACATGGCCATCAATCCCGGCGACACCTGATTTTCTTCTTGGCCGCCGCCCCAGGTCATGGTGAGGATGCCAGCGGACAAGCGGGAATACCGGCTGATGTGCGTGGCGATGAGGAAGCGACTCGTCAGACACAATCGACGAAGCCGGCCAGGAAGCCGCGAATGGCGCAGCACATTGCGGCTTATCGCGGAGCTGGATCAGGTGATAGCGCTCCTGGACAACTAACCTACGACTCGTCGGTCAGGCCCTCGACCACCAGTTTCTTGTCTTTTTCCTCGCCCTGAACCGTGACGAGCACCCGGCTCTTCCCGGAGAAGTCTCCGCGCAAGATCGACTCGGAGAGCTGATCCTCGACATGGGTGCCGATGGCCCTGCGCAGCGGCCTGGCTCCGAACTTCTCGTCTGTGCCCTTCTCGATGAGGAAGTCCTTCGCCTCCTGGGTGAGTTCCAGCGCCAACCCCTTCATCCGCAGCCTCTCGGCGACCTTTGCCGTCTCAAGCTCGACGATCTGCACCAGGTCGTCGTGGACGAGCTTGCGGAAGACGATGATCTCGTCTAGCCTGTTCAGGAACTCGGGCCGCAGCACCGTCTCCAGCTCGGCTTGGAGAGTATCCTTCATCTTCCCGTAGCTGACCTCGTCGTCATTCTTCTGGAAGCCGAAGGTCGACTGGTGGGTAATCTTGTGCGCGCCGATGTTGCTCGTCATGATGATAATGGTGTTCTTGAAGTCCACATGCCGCCCGAAACTGTCTGTCAGCCTGCCCTCCTCCATGATCTGTAGCAGCATGTTGAAGGTGTCGGGGTGAGCCTTCTCGATCTCGTCGAACAGGACGATGGAGTACGGGCGCCGGCGGATGTGCTCCGTGAGCTGTCCGCCTTCCTCGTAGCCGACATAGCCGGGCGGGGCGCCGATCAGACGCGAGACATTGTGCTTCTCCATGTACTCGGACATGTCGAGCACCAGCAGTGCGTCCGGATCACCGAACATGAAATCCGCCAGACACTTGGCGAGGTAGGTTTTTCCGACACCCGACGGTCCGACGAAGATGAAGCTGCCCATCGGACGATTCGGATCTTTCAGCCCGCTGCGGGAGCGGCGGATTGCCTTGGCGACCACCTGGACCGCCTCGTTCTGGCTGATGACGCTCTTGTGCAATTCGGTCTCAAGATCCAGAAGTCTCGCGGCCTCGTCCTTGTTCAGCCTCGTGAGGGGCACGCCAGTCATGCTGCTGACCACTTCGGCTATCACATCTTCCCCGACAGCCACGCCCTCCTGCTGCTCGGTCCACGCAACCTCGGCATCCTTCTTGGTCTTCGTTATGGTGTCCAGTTGATCGCGCAGTTCGGCCGCCCGCTCGAACTCGGAGTTGTTGACGGCTTGGCTTTTCTCCCGGGTGAGCCGGTCGATGTCCTTTTCGCGGGCCGCCACTTCCGGCGGCTTCGTGGTCGTGCGGAGCCGCATGCGCGACCCAGCTTCGTCGATTACATCAATCGACTTGTCCGGCTGCACGCGGCCCGTGATGAAGCGGTCGGCAAGCTCGACTGCGGCGGCGATCGACCCGTCCGGGAAACTGACCTGGTGATGTGCCTCGTACCTGTCGCGGAGCCCCTTCAGAATGTCGAGCGTCTCTTCCCGCGAGGGCGGCTCGACCAGCACCTGCTGGAACCTGCGCTCCAGGGCAGTATCCTTCTCGATGTACTTGCGGTACTCGTTCAGCGTCGTTGCGCCGATGCACTTGATTTCGCCCCGACTCAGGGCGGGCTTGAGCACATTCGCCGCGTCAATCGCCCCCTCGGCGCCGCCCGCGCCGACGAGGGTATGCATCTCGTCCACGAAGAGTATCACATTCCCGGTCTTCCGAACCTCGGTCATGACGGCCTTGATCCGCTCCTCGAACTGCCCGCGGTATTTCGTGCCCGCCACCATCATGGCGAGGTCGAGTCCGATGATCCTTTTTCCGGCCAGTAGCTGCGGCACATCGCCGCTGACGATACACTGCGCCAAACCCTCGACGATGGCCGTTTTCCCCACGCCCGCCTCGCCGAGGAGGACCGGGTTGTTCTTCTGGCGCCGGCATAGGATTTGGATAATCCGCTCGATTTCCGACTGCCGTCCGATGACCGGATCGAGCTTGTCGCCCCTGGCCAGCTCGGTCAAATCTCGCCCGAACGAGTCGAGAGCCGGTGTCGTGCTCTTTCCCCTCTTCTTCGCGGGCTTGGGGCCTTCCGCCCCCCCGATGACTTCGCCGTCCTCGATTTCCTCGATTTCGGCCCCCTCGCCGAGCAGGTTCAGGACTTCCTCCCGCACCTCTTCAATCCTGATGTTGAGTCCGCCCAGCACCTGCACCGCCTTGCCCCCTTGCTCGCGCAATAGGCCGAGCAGGAGGTGCTCCGTGCCGATGTAGTTGTGGTTGAGTTGCCGAGCCTCCTCGACCGCCCACTCGATCACCTTCTTCGCCTTCGGGCTGTGCGGCAGCTTGCCCATCGCGACGGCTTCCCCGGAGTCCTTGACGAGCTTCTCCACCGCGGTCCTGATGGTTCGCAGGTCGGCCTCCATGTTCTTCAGCACGTTCGCGCCGACGCCGGAGCCTTCCTTGACGAGCCCGAGCAGGATGTGCTCCGTCCCGATGTATTGATGGCCGAGCCGCGAGGCTTCCTGGTTCGCCAGCGCCATGACCTTCTTCGCCCTGTCGGTGAATCGTTCAAACATATGCTTGTCGCTCCTATAACCGCGTCCCGCACCATTCTAGGCACCTCGTTCCGAGAATGCAAGCCGTCATGGCTCTTCGGGTGCGTTGTCGCCCTCCCAGACGGGGGTGTCCCCCTCCTCTCGCACGCACTGCTCCAGGAACTCGACGAAGTCCCGCTGAGATCTTTCCTCCTCTTCCGCACGGGCCTTGGCCATCTCCCGCTGGAGCTCGTCCTGCACCATCCTGTCTCTGGCTCCGATCGCCGCTGCCAGCCACAAGGCGGCGGCCAACGCGCCGATCGCGGCGCCGAGCATGAGGAGTCCGGCGGTCTCGGCCCATCGCACCCCGTGCAGGGTTCCGACGGCCCACGCCGCGCCGGCGGCGGCGGCGGCGGCCAAGAACCAGAGCGGACGCCTCCAGGGGGACGCCGCGACTGTGAGGAGTATGCGCGAAATCGAATCCACGGGGGATTATACTCTGCGAAGACGGATGTTGCTTGACTGACGGCGAAGTGCGCGATATAGTACGTGTTGACGCGGGATAGAGCAGTCGGTAGCTCGTCGGGCTCATAACCCGGAGGTCGGAGGTTCGAGTCCTCCTCCCGCTATTAGAAAAGGCCGCCCTCGGGCGGCCTTTTTCCTTTCCGGCAAGCTGGTCTACTCGAACATTTTCGCTACCGCCGCGTATTTGCTCGGGGGGGAGCCGTCGGATGGTGCGTTTTCGTCTGCGGGGGCGAACGGGGGCAGGCTCAGGCGCTGGCGTCTTTGCCCCTCGGCCAGAACTTCCTCGTTTATCTCGCCGCCAAAGCCCATTTCCACGGAGATATCTTCAAGGACTCTCTTCATCGCTCCCGCGAGTGTGTTTTTGGGCATTTTCCCGCCTCCAGTTCCGTAGGCGAGCGCCTACGGATTTTCGGACCCTGTTTCGGCCTCCAGCCTCTGTTTCAGCTCCCTCACATGCCCCATCTCACCGTTTTGCGGCACCTCGTCGTCCAGGAGATGCTGCAACTCGTCCAGTGCGCGGGCTATGTCGCCCGCCGCGGCCTCGCCCCCCTCCAACCAGGCGTTTGCGACCGCGTACAGCCCCGTCATCGGCCCGCCGTGCCAATCATGCAGCTCGTGCGCCAACTGTTCGCGGGCCGAGCCGTACGCCGGGTCGTGGGCGCCCCTCATGATCCTGTTGGCCAAGCGCTCTATCCTCAGCATGGTGCCCCCTTCACGAACTTCAGCATCTCCGCGAGACTAGCCGACGCGAGCGCGACGCATGTGTCCGCCGCCCCGTAATACATAAACACCATGTCGTCGTGCGCGACCCACCCGCACGGGAACACGACATTGCCGACGTCGCCCCGCGTCTCGTACTCGGTGTCCGGGCCGAAGACCCACTCGTCCGTTCGGCACAGCAGTTTGCGCGGATCATCGAGGTCGAGGAGCGAGAGGCCCACCCGGTACAGGCACCCCCCCGGCGTGCTCCTTGCGCCGTGGTACATGGTGAGCCAGCCGTCCGGCGTCTCCAGCGGCGGGGGCGACAGGCCAATCTTGCCCGCGTCCCACCAGACCCCCTCCCTGGCCCGCATGAACCGCTCGCTGTCCGTCCAGGTTGCGAGGTCGTCGGAGAAGGAAATCCACATGTCCGACGTGTCGTCGATGTGCGGCCTGTGGATCATGGCCCACCTGCCGCCAACTTTGCGGGACAAGATCGCGGCGTCCTTGTCGCCGGTCTTCCCCTCCGGTCCGATTCGCGGCGAGATGCGGTCGAACCTCCGGAAGTCGGATGTCAGGGCAATGCCCAACTGCGGCCCGCTCCGGGAATACTCCGTGAAAACGGCCGCCCACTCCCCGCGCTCCGCGAGGAACGTCAGTCGCGGATCCTCCACGCCCCACTCGTCTGCCCGCGATGTTTCGGGGAGCACGACCGGGGTCGAGTCGATTCGCCACCCGGACACGCCGTTCGCGCTCCGGGCAACGGTCAGGTGCGACAAACCCCTTCTGTCCTCCGCCCTGACCAGCAGCAGCACCTCGCCGTCGACCATCGCCGCCGCCGGGTTGAAGACGGAGTTCACCTGGTACGGCCAGTTGCCCCGATGTAGGATCGGGTTCCTGGAATGCCG
>Ga0180433_10008896_pt1 | contig 12406 bp, 10 predicted proteins | sample SS_ome_8_FD_132980 | JGI IMG/M metagenome (GOLD analysis project Ga0180433, IMG submission 132980) | Hypersaline lake sediment archaeal communities from the Salton Sea, California, USA - SS_1_D_1 metaG | ecosystem: Environmental > Aquatic > Non-marine Saline and Alkaline > Hypersaline >... | reverse complement strand
GTTTTTTAACTAACTGAATGCCAGCACTGTAAGTATTAATTATTTCTTCATAAAGGGATCGAAGCGCCTTTTGAGATTTTCAGGTATTATTATTGCAATTATTTTTTCTCTGACAAATACAGTAAAATTGTGACAAAATTACAATTATTTATATTAAATCAGGATTAATTTAGTGCTTTAAAAAAAATGGCATTATCTTTGATTTTATATATATACAAATTTATATATGTTTTTGATATGATAGAATTTTTAACAAAAGAGACTTTTAAAGAGAAAGTATTTAACTGGGAAGAAAACAAGGAATGGAAATATGAAGGTTTTGTTCCTTGTCTTATAGATTTTTATGCTGACTGGTGTGCTCCGTGTAAAATGGTTGCTCCGGTACTTGAAGAGCTTCAAAAAGAATATGGTGATAAGTTAATTATTTATAAGATTGACACTGAAAAAGAGCAGGAATTGGCAGGTATGTTCGGGATAAGGAGTATACCGTCATTACTTTTTGTTCCGACAGAAGGTCAACCTCAAATGGCAATGGGGGCACTGCCTAAAGCTACTTTTGAGAAAGCCATCTCCGATGTCCTCAAAGTGGAAAAACCGTTGGTCAATTAAAGTAAACCGACAATTTTTTCGAGTTGCAGGGCACGTGATCCTTTAATGAGTATGGAGCAGTTGCCGGGAGGATTTTGTTGTATGTAGCGGCAGAAACTATCAGTATTTTTAAAAGTTTTGTACGGATAGTTTTTTGCTGCTTTTGTAAATTCCTGTCCTATCAGGAATACTTCTTTAAAAAGATGCTTGCTGGTTTCCTCAATGATTTCATTATGTTCCCGCTCTGAATAGGGCCCTAATTCAAGCATATCTCCGAGTATAAGGCACCGGGGATTCGAAAAATCCGAGACAAAACTTTGTATAGACGCTTTCATACTGGTTGGATTGGCATTATAAGCATCCATTACTATTTTCAATCCTTCTTTTTTAATTAGCTGGCTACGATTGTTTTTGGGGGAATAATTCTGTATGGCATGGCGGATTTGCTCAGTTTCAACACCAAAGAAGTGGCCAACAGAAACGGCAGCAATGATATTTTCAAAATTATAACTGCCTGTAAGATTAGTACTGATATATAATAATAACTTATCGGGAAAATGAATTCTTGCATTGATAAACGGAGATTTATAAACAGGCTCACAAGAAAAATTTTTGCCATTTTGTCCGTAACCTACTTTTTTTGCATAATTACCAATTAGTCTTGATAAAATAGGATTATCCTGATTATAAAAGATAATGCCTTTTTTGTTTTTCAGATAGTCATAAAGTTCTCCTTTGGCTTTTATAACTTTTTCAAATGAACCGAAACCTTCCAGATGAGCACGTCCTATATTGGTGATAATACCGTAATCAGGATCAGCAATCGAGCAGAGTGAGAAAATTTCGCCGGGATGGTTGGCACCCATTTCCACAATTCCCATAGTGGTTTCCCCTGTCATTCTCAGAAGTGTTAAAGGTAATCCGATGTGGTTATTATAATTCTCCCGGGTAAAGGATACATTGAATTTTTTTGACAATACTGCAGCAATTAATTCTTTTGTTGTTGTTTTGCCGTTAGAGCCTGTTACGGCCAAAACCGGTATTCCCAGTTTTTTCCTGTGGACATGGGCCAGTGACTGAAGCGTTTTAAGGACGTTTTCAACGAGAATAGTTTTACCTGGCCGTACAAATTTCTCATCGTCTATTACAGCATAAGCTGCACCTTTTTTCAAGGCTTCGTCTGCAAATTCATTTCCATTGAATTTTTCACCTTTGAGTCCGAAGAAGATACTGTTTTTTTTAATCTTTCTGCTGTCGGTTACTACATCCGGAAATTCAGTATAAAGTTTGTATATTTTTTCAATATTCATCTCATTATAATTGTTTGTTTTAACGGTATGAGATGGAACTCGCCATTTATAATGTTTTTCCTGTGTGAACGATAGTACATGACTCGTTTCATCTGTCTAAAATAAAAAAACCTCATCTTTCTCAAAATGAGGTTTTTGTTTAGTTCTATTTATATACTAAAATCCTTCAGGACTTCCTACCCTGGTCATTGCACAGCGGAAACCCAAATCGCATTGTGCTTTAGACTGATCCAGGTACCTTCTGGTTCCCGGTACAAGCCAATAGGGTCTGTCTTTCCATGAGCCTCCTTTGTATACCCTGACCTCGTCGCTTATCAACGATGAAAAGGCACCCGGACGATCATCTTTGAAATACATATCTTCAGTACTTCTGGTTTCTCCTTCTTCTTTTACCGCATTCCAGTCACCCGTTTCAACAATTTGGGATTCAAGATCACCATCTCTGAAATTCCTGTAATCTGCAATAGTATCTTTAACAATTTCCCCGTATTCATTACGTATGATTTCTCCGTTAGCATCGCGTCTGGCAGTAGTAATAACATTTCCTCTGAAAGGCTGGAATTCTTCGATATCAAGGAATGATAAAGGTCGGTATACATCTCTCACCCACTCATTTACATTTCCTGACATGCAATAAAGACCATAGTCATTCGGTTGATATGAGAAGACCGGAGCGGAAATATCTGCATTATCGTTTAATGCACCAGCCATACCCATCAGGTCTCCCCTGCCTCTGATAAAATTGGCTCTGAGTCTCCCTTTCCCTTTGCCTCTGTCTTGCCTGAGATAATCACCGTTCCATGGGTAGATTTTACGATCAGTAAGCAATTCATCATCAACATTTCCAATTAATCCGTATGCAGCATATTCCCATTCTGCCTCAGTGGGGAGCCTGTACTGCGGAAGCATTAAACCGTCTTCCCATTTTACCCGCCGTGTTGTTCCGTCGGGATTTTCCTGAGGATTTTCTCCTTCGGTTCCCTGATACATGCCTGCCAGATATGTATCAGTGGTAAAGACGTTTTCGCCCGACTGTGTGTTGTCATGTTGCAAAATACCCCTTTCAACAAGGATTTTTTCATTAACCCTGTCGGTCCGCCATGAACAGTACTCATTTGCCTGTTTCCAGCTTACTCCGACTACAGGATAGTCACTATAGGCAGGATGGCGTAAATAATTGTTTACATAAGGTTCATTGTAGGCAAGCTCACTCCTCCAAAGATTAGTATCCGGCAATGCTGAATTTAGTTTTTCCCGGTCGCCGGGATAAACTCTTTTCAGCCAGTGCATGTATTCTCTGTAATCCTGATTGGAAACTTCTGTTTCATCCATGTAAAATGATGCGACCGTAACTCTGCGGGGATGGTTGTCCCATTGATACATCACATCTTCTTCTACACGGCCCATGGTAAAGGTGCCTCCCTGAATAAATACCAGTCCCGGCCCTGTTTCCTGTTCGTAACCGGACAAATAGGGGATATTACCGGTTTCTTCGGAATTATATTCCCAACCGGTGGTACGGGAACTTTGTCCGCGCTTGCCACCGAATAATCCACACCCTGAAAGGATGACAATTAAAAACAGTAATAATAATGTTGTTGGCTTCATTTAATATTTTTCTTTTTGCATTTATCACAAATATAACTTATTTGTTTAATTCTTATTGTTTTATTAAGACAATAATTTATTTGATTTATTATTCTCACGTATTTTTCGGTATAAATTTAAAAAACATTTTCTTTGTTAGAAATTATCTTGTCTGATTAGTTAGTTTTAAATCAGGTTTAAAAATTTTGCCGATAGTCCGCGAATATGAGTTTCTTTATTAATATTTGTATGAGTGGATAGTTGAATGCTTATACGCTGTTCGTAAATAACCTTTTTTAATATAACCTAAAACATTCAGATGAATTTATGGATAGATATAAATATGCAATATCTGTTAACAGGAAGCGTTTTAGGGATAAAATAAATTTATTTTAACCGGGCTTCAGCCCAAATTATAATACGATTGAAAATAAGATATTTATTAATTGTTATATTATTTTTATCCGGATTTTCATTAAATGATGCCCGTCCGGAATTATTTTCCCCCGGAGTCTGCCAGGGGGCGATACCCAAATATGCATTAAAAAATACTGATACCGGCAATTACGGCCTGCAGGATGAATCTGTTTTAAGTTCCGGAAAATGGTTAAAGGTAAGCACTTCAGGCAAAGGCATTTATAAGATTCCTCATTCTTCGTTAATCCAATGGGGAATTACTGATCCTTATAAAGTAAATATTTATGGAGCCGGGGGATTGATGCTGGATGAGAAGACCGGAGAGCCGGTCTTCGATGATTTACCCCGTTTGGCTGTCACCCATGGCAAAAGTAACGGCGCGGATTGTCTGTTTTTTTATGCTCCCGGAACAGTAGAATGGAAAGTTGATCCTGACGGCCAATTTTTTGAGCACCGGTTAAATCCTTATGCCACAAAGGGTTATTTTTTTATAACAGAAGGGACGGGAGCATCGGAAACTATTGAAATACTTCCCGTGGTTGAACAGGAAGCTACCCATGCCATTGACTTTTATGATGCTTATGATCTGTATGAACAGGAGAAATTTAATTTACTAAGATCGGGAAAGCAGTGGTTCTCGGATAAGTTCATAAACGGAAGTACAAAAAATTACAATTTTTCCCTCCACGACATATCCGCTTCTGCTGAAATTACGGTCACCCTAAATGCGGCAGCCCACTCGTCAGCCACATCCGAGATTATTATATTCGCAAATCAGAAAAAGGTAGGTGAAATTAATTTTGACAGGGTTAATACTTCCGATGCGACATCACTATATGCTGATGAGCGTGAATTAGTGATTACCTTTCCGGTTCAGCAGGATGACCTGAATTTGACCGTTAAATATTACAGTGGTGCTGCAAACGCCCGGGCATGGCTCGATTATATTGAAATTAATTATTCCCGTAAGTTGAAGTTGCATAACGATGAACCTTTATTTTTTCGTGACATTGCTTCTGTGGGGGAGGGGAATATCGCAGAGTTTTCCATTGAAAACAGCTCTTCGGGACTGAAAGTATGGGATGTTACCGATTTTTTCAATGTTAAGGAAGTTCCGGCCGGGCTTGCCGGTAATGTGACAAAAATCAGGCGTCCTGCTTTTCAGTTACAGGAGTATGTGGTATTTGACATGGACGGTAATTTTCCGGAACCTCAGTTTGAATCGGAGGTGGAGAATCAAAATATTCATGGAATAAGTACACCGGAATTTCTGATCATTTCACATCCTGACTTTATGGATTCAGCCGAAGAGTTAGCTGATTTTCATCGTAGTTATGATGGAATGGAGGTTGAAGTGGTTTCGGCAGATCTTATCTATAATGAATTCAGTTCGGGAAGAAAAGATGCTACCGGCATACGTAATTTTATAAAAATGTTGTATGACAGGGAAGAGGGACTTAAATATGTTTTACTTTTCGGAGACGGCAGTTATGACAATAAAGGTGTTAATAATGAAAGCAACTGTTTTATCCCTACTTATCAGTCGGATAACTCATTAAATCCTGTAGCCACATTTGTAACAGACGATTATTTTGTAATACTCGATGAAGGAGAAACCGTATATGAGGGTACCATGGTTGTGGGTATCGGACGTATTCCCTGTTCTACAACTTATCAGGCTGAGGTGGTGGTGAATAAGATAAAAAATTATAATTCTGAAGATGCTCTGGGAAAATGGCGTAATCATGTTTGTTTTATTGCCGATGATGAGGATGGAGGGATGCATGTGACCGACTCGGAAAAACTGGCTGACATGTTGAATGAAAATCACGGTGAATTTGTTACCGATAAGATTTATTTAGATGCTTATCAGCAGGTAACAGGTCCGGGAGGGGAGAGTTATCCGGAAGTTACTGCTGCCATTAACAGAAAGGTAAAAGAAGGTTTATTAGTACTTAATTACGTGGGACATGCCAACGAACGTTTCATGTCAGATGAAAAAGTACTGGATGTCAGTCATATTAATTCATGGACAAATGCAGACAAGTTACCGATATTTGTTACAGCTACCTGTGGATTCAGCCGTTTTGATGCAGATGAAACATCGGCCGGTGAATACGTTTTGTTCAATCCGAACGGAGGGGGCATCGGGTTGTTTTCAACGACCAGGCTTGTATATGCGTATTCAAACTATTTACTAAGTCGCAGTTTTTACAATTTTGTTTTTGAAGAGGATGAGGACGGTGAGCATTATCGCATGGGTGAAATAATGAGATTGGCAAAAATTAATACCACCGGCAGTATCAACAAAAGAAATTTCAGTCTGCTTGCCGATCCGGCACTAAAACTTTCTTATCCCAAATATAATGTGATCACTAACGGGATTAACGGGCATGATGTTTTTGGTCAGGCTGATACGCTTGGCGCATTACAGCATGTTACTGTTTCGGGATTTATTTCTGATATATCAGGCAAAAAGGCAGACAATTTTTCGGGTGAAATTATTCCGGCAGTTTATGATAAGGCTGTAATGATTAAAACCCTTGGCAATGCAGGCGAAATGCCGGTCGGATTTAAAGTTCAGGAAAATATTATATACAAGGGCCTGGTAAATGTAACAGATGGAGATTTTACATTTAGTTTTGTAATACCTAAAGATATTTCTTACAATCCGGGAAATGGCAGGATTATTTACTATGCAGATGATGGTTCGATTGATGCACATGGAGTTTACAGCAACTTTATTGTGGGGGGAAGCAGCTCACAGGTGGCTGATAATGAAGGTCCTAAAATAGATTTATTCCTTAATACGACTGACTTTGTTCCAGGAGATAAAGTGGAAAAAAATTGCTCCCTCCTCGCTTTTTTGTCCGACGAAAATGGAATAAATACTGTTGGCTCCGGAATAGGACATGATATAACTGCAATTCTTGACAACAATTTATCGGAGGTGATGGTACTTAATGATTATTATCAGAGTAATGAAGATGATTTCACTTCCGGTACGGTGATCTTCCCACTTACCGGTCTTTCTGCGGGAAAACATTCTTTGAGAATTAAAGCCTGGGATGTAGCCAATAATTCATCTGAGAAAGAGATTGAATTCGAAGTAACTGACAATTTTTATATTTCGGAGGTAAGGAATAGCCCTAATCCTGTTTATGACTATACCTTTTTTACTTTCAGACATAATCAGCCTGATGCTTCTATGGATGCCATTTATGAGGTTTTCGACCTGAACGGGAGAAGAGTGGATTATTTTACTGCCGTTGTCGGATCAAGCGGACTGGAAAGCAACAGGGTGAGGTGGGATTTAAATGCCTCTGATTCAGAATTGGAAAATGGAATATATCTTTACCGGATAACTGTAAAAAATAATGACGGAGTAATTACTTCCGCATCGGGCAAGATGATAGTGACACGTTAAATTTTAATTTCAGATTTTTAGGGGTCAAATGTACTTTTTTGTAAAAACTTCCGTTTTCTATTTTTAATCCGATTGTTGCATTAGTCACAATTTATATATTTGCATCTCTCAATTTTAGAATAATTATGATTAGATTGTTTCGTTTATCTTTTGTTTTTGTTTTTATTTTTATTTTTATTTTTATACAAAATATAAGAGGGCAGGCTACCACTTCGGGAGCCAACACTATTACAACCGCAGTTCCATTCCTTTCAATAACTCCCGATTCCAGGGGCGGGGGAATGGGAGATGCTTCCGTAGGTGCCACTCCCGATCTTAATTCACAGCATTGGAATCCGTCAAAATATGCTTTTATGGAAAGTGATGTTGGCGTAAGCCTGTCTTATTCACCATGGCTCCGGGCACTGGTTTCAGATATTAACCTGGCTTATCTTGTCGGATATAAGAAAATCGATGATGTACAAACTGTCAGTAGTTCATTGCGTTATTTTTCTCTCGGTGACATTATTTTTACCAGTGAATACGGTACTTTTGAAGGACAGAAAAGTCCGAACGAATTTGCACTTGACCTTGGCTATGTTCGTAAGCTTTCCGATATATTTTCAGGTTCGGTTGCGGTGCGTTATATCCGGTCTGATCTTACAGGGGGACAACTGGTTAATGGTGTGGAGACTAAGGCGGGGAATACATATGCTGCCGATGTTTCATTTTATTTATATAAGGAATTCAGGGCAAACCGGAAGGATAATATTTTTTCTGCCGGTATCAATATTCAGAATATAGGAGCTAAAATATCATATACGGATGGTGAAGTCAAAGATTTTATTCCTACTATGCTGAAATTTGGAGCGGCTTATACAACAGAACTGGATCAGTACAATTCCTTTTCTTTTAGTTTTGAAGCCGACAAACTTTTAGTGCCGACTCCCCCGCGTGATACTGTTTATTATGAACAGGGTTCTGTTATTTATCCCGGTGGTGTTTATTCTGATAAATCGGTAATTGCCGGAATTTTTTCCTCTTTCACAGATGCTCCGGGCGGGATTCAGGAAGAGTTACAGGAGATCAATCTAATGGCTGGTGTGGAGTACCGGTATAATAAGCAGTTTGCCCTCAGAGCGGGATATTTCTGGGAACACGAGAATAAGGGTAACAGAAAATTCCTTACTGCCGGAGCAGGCTTTCGGATGAATGTGTTTGCACTTGATTTTTCTTACCTGTTGCCAACACAACAGAACCATCCGCTGGCAAATACGCTGAGGTTTACCCTCTCTTTTGATGTGGAGGCCTTTGACAATCAGCGCTGATATGGATTTAAGGATTGGACACGGATATGATGTTCACAGGCTTGCCGGGGGAGAAACACTCTGGCTGGGAGGAATTTTAATTCCCCATAGCAAGGGTACTGTGGCCCATTCCGACGGCGATGTCCTAATACATGCCATTTGTGATGCCCTTCTCGGGGCAGTCAAAAAAGGTGATATTGGCATTCATTTCCCTGATACCTCTCAAAAATATAAAAATATAGACAGTAAAATATTGCTTGAAGAAACAAACCGGCTGGTTAATGAAAGAGGATTTAAAGTAGTAAATATAGATACTACAATAATACTCCAGAGACCAAAACTCAAAGAATTAATTCCCCAAATGGAAAAGACGATTGCAGATATTTTGAAGATAGATAGCGAATGTATTTCTGTAAAGGCAACAACTACCGAAAGACTTGGTTTTGAGGGGAGGGAAGAGGGTATTTCCGCACATGCTGTTGTTTTGCTTCAGCGGAACAGGAATTGTTAAGTGAAACGGGTATAATTGTCTTTAAAACTTTAAATTCCGCATATTTGCTAATATTTTAAGTTATATTTGTTTTATTTTTTGAATATTTAGTCTGTCCATAAAGTCCGCTGACTGCGTTATGCTTGCCCTCAAAATGGTCATTTACTAATAGTAAACTCACATTTTTCGGGCTTCACAAGCCTTGTCAGCGAACTTTCTAAACCAGACTTCCGACTTTATAGACAAGCACTATAGATAAAGTAATTATATATTATTTAGGTTATGAAGCGAAGAATATTATTTTTTTTTATTTTAGTTACCGGGATGGTCCTTTCGGGATGCGGTTATAATAAAATGGTAGAATTGGAGGAACAGGTTGCTTCGCAATGGTCACAGGTGGAAAATGTTTATCAGCGCAGGGCAGATCTGATACCTAACCTTGTCAATACCGTTAAAGGTTATGCCGAACATGAACAGGAAACACTTGCCCGGGTTATAGAGGCCCGTTCAAAGGCTACGTCTGTGAATGTAAATCCGGATAATTTGTCCCCCGCAGCAATTGAAAAGTTTAATCAGGCACAGGAAGGACTCTCATCTGCTCTCAGCAGATTAATGGTAGTTGTTGAACGTTATCCTGATCTGAAGGCAAATCAGAATTTCAGGGATTTGCAGGCACAACTTGAAGGAACAGAAAATCGTATTGCCGTGGAACGGCGTAAATTCAACGAGGTAACCCAGACATATAATTCCTATATCAGAAAGTTTCCCCAGTTGATATACGCAGGATGGCTCGGATTTGAGAAAAAGGATTATTTTAAAGCACAGCAGGGAGCAGAAACTGCTCCGGAAGTACAATTTTAACTATACCAAATATGAGTGTCCGGAAATATTTTTCAGAGGAAAGCAAACTGAGAATCAGAAATGCTATACGCACGGCAGAATTAAATACTTCAGGAGAAATCCGTGTTCATGTTGAGAAACATTGTAAAGGTGATGTACTCGACAGGGCTGCTTATATTTTCGGTAAATTAAAAATGCATAAAACTGAACTTCGAAACGGAGTTTTGTTTTACCTCGCCATCGAAGACCATAAGTTTGCCATTCTGGGCGATGCCGGCATTAACCAAAAGGTGCCTGATGATTTTTGGGAAAATATAAAAGAGGAAATGGAAGTGGATTTCATTGAGGGTAATTTTGCTGATGGCTTGTCAAAAGGAATTGTAATGGCAGGGAATCAACTAAAGGAACATTTTCCTTATCAGGTTGATGATGTTAATGAATTATCAAATGAGATTTCATTCGGAGAAAAATGATTATTATGAGGAGATTGATTTTTATACTGGTAGTTTTTTTGGGATATATCACTGTAAATGCACAAATACCCTCCCGGCCATCCCCGCCGCGATTAGTTAATGATTTTGCAGGAGTGCTGAGTCAGGATGAACGTAATAGCATGGAAAGGGCACTGGAACAATTTGCACGGGAGACTTCCACGCAGATTGTAGTGGTTACGGTAGAAGACCTTCAGGGTTATGATCCGGGCGATTTTGCTTTTCGGTTGGGTGAAGCATGGGGAGTTGGTCAGAAAGATAAAGACAATGGTATCGTTATTCTTTTAAAGCCCAAAACAGGTAATGAGTCGGGGCGCATTTTTATAGCAACGGGTTACGGTCTGGAAGGTGTACTGCCCGATGCAGTAGTGAACGGGGCAATAATTGATACCGAAATGATACCATATTTTAAAGAAGAAAATTATTACATGGGACTTCAAAAAGGAATAAGTGTTATCATGGATATTACCCGCGGTGAATATACTGCTCAGTATTATGAAGAAAATTATGCACGGGAGACCGGTGGATTACTGCCGGTAATAATAATATTCTTATTTATTTTTATTTTGGCACCGATACTCAGAGGGAGGCGCCGGCGATATTATTCTCCGGGCAGAAGTCTTCCTTTCTGGATTGCCCTGGGCCTGATGTCGGGGGGACATTCCCAGCGGGGGTCTTTTAGTGATTTTTCATCCGGCAGCGGCGGCTTTGGTGGTTTCGGCGGTTTTGGCGGAGGAAGTTTCGGTGGTGGAGGAGCCGGGGGGAGTTGGTAGCAGGTAATAATTAATACTAAGCGACTTCCTCGCTCCTTTGACTGATATCCGGATCAACAAGTATCCTCCCGCAATATTCACAAACAATAATTTTTTTGCGGCTGGCAATGTCCAACTGGCGCTGTGGAGGGATTTTGTTGAAACAGCCTCCACAGGCATCACGCTGAATAGTAACAACTGCTAAACCGTTACGGGCATTTTTGCGTATCCTCTTAAATGCAGTAAGCAGCCTGGGCTCTATAAAAGATTCTATCTTTTCAGCTTTGGTTTTCAGCTTTTCTTCCTCAATTTTTGTTTCCTCAATAATTTCATCCAGTTCCTTCTTTTTTCTTTCCAGATCTTCTTCTCTCTCTTTCAGAAGATTTTTGGATGAAGTGTTAAGCTCTTTTTTCTCAGCCATCTCAGCACTGAACTCTTTGATCCTTTTTTCCGCCAGCTCAATTTCAAGATTCTGGAATTCGATCTCTTTCGAGAGAGAATCAAATTCGCGGTTATTCCTTACGTTATTTTGTTGTTCCGTATATTTGGCAATTAATGCTTCAGAATCTTTAATTGCTATTTTTTTGTTGTTTATAACAGTTTCCATGTTCTTTATTTCATCCTCAAGATTAACAAGTCTTGTTTTTAATCCGGCAATTTCATCCTCCAGATCCTGTACCTCAAGTGGTAATTCCCCCCTGAGTGTTTTTATTTTGTCAATCTCCGTAACTACAGTTTGCAATTCATACAAAGCATGCAGCTTTTCTTCTATAGATATGTCTTTTTCTTTTTGTTTCTGCAATTGTGTATCCATGGCTTATAAAACTTTAAATTCAACATTCAGATCAAAAGTAATAAACCGGGTTGGTGCTTACTTTTGAAAAATGGAAGGCAAATTTAGAAAATTTTTTTGTAAGTAACTCAATTAATAATTCTTTAGTAAATTGTTCGCTTTCGAAATGGCCAATATCAGCAATAATAATTTTTTCTTCCGCATCAAAGAACTGATGATATTTAAAGTCTGCCGTCACAAAAAAATCTGCTTGTGCTGCAATGGCATCATTCAGAAGATCTGAACCTGCCCCGCCGCAGACCGCTACTTTTGTTACCTGCTTGCCCCTGAGCATGGTGTGCTTAATACAACCGGTCATGAAAGTTTTTTTCAGAACAGATAAAAATTCTTTTTCGGGCAGAGGACGGGAAAGAGTTCCTGTCATT
>Ga0180433_10008895_pt1 | contig 12407 bp, 12 predicted proteins | sample SS_ome_8_FD_132980 | JGI IMG/M metagenome (GOLD analysis project Ga0180433, IMG submission 132980) | Hypersaline lake sediment archaeal communities from the Salton Sea, California, USA - SS_1_D_1 metaG | ecosystem: Environmental > Aquatic > Non-marine Saline and Alkaline > Hypersaline >... | reverse complement strand
CGATCCGCTCCTGGAAAATAGTAATAACCTCGTCTACCGGGCAGCGCAACTGATGGCACAAAGAGCTGATGTTACTCTGCCGGGAGTGCGGATTAGGCTCTACAAAAATATTCCGGTTGAAGCCGGTCTGGCCGGGGGCAGTGCAGATGCAGCGGCAACTTTAAAAGGATTGAATGATTACTGGCAGCTTTGTTTTGCCATGAAAGAGCTGTTTTTGATGGGAGCAGAACTGGGTTCAGATGTTCCTTTTTGCCTGCAGGGAGGGACAGCCCTGGCTGAAGGCCGGGGTGAAATGATCACAAAGCTGCCGGATATCCCCTTCTTCTGGGTGGTAGTAGCGCTGCCGCCGGGAGAAGGCATTTCGTCGGCAGCCGCCTATCAATCTTTTAACCGCAGCTACCTGGGCAGTCCCGATCTGACGATCCTGGTTGAGGCAATTCGAAGCGGCAACAGGGAAGCATTGCACCGCTGGTTTTCCGAACCGCTAACCAATACGCTGGAGACTGTAGATTTAGAGCAAGCCCGAGCTTACCGTGCATTAGCGCAAGACCTGCGAACAATTGGGTTTAAACCGCTTCTATCAGGCAGCGGGCCCACCCTGTTCATGTTCTTTGATCAGCTAAAAGAAGCACGCAATGCATTAATTGCAGTTGAACAGCTGAAGGGCAAGGCCTTTTTATGCTGGACATAAAAGTTGAAGGGAAGTGCAAATAATGTACGATGTCGTGGTTATGGCCGGCGGAGGAAAGCCGGAACCTTTAACGGTGGCAGAGGGGGTTCATAACAAAGCTTTTATCAAAATAAATGGTAAACCGCTCCTCGCTTATATCCTTGATGCCCTGGTCGAAGCTTCTTCAATCGCTAATATTGTGGTCGCCGGACCAGCTGAAGAACTGAATGCACTAATAACCGAAGGCTACAAAATAAAGGTTGCCAAAGAAGGCGATTCGATGTTGGAAAACCTCGCTGAAGGCTTCAAGTTGGTTGATCCGGAACGACTTTGCCTGGTAGCTACCGGTGATATCCCGCTGGTCAAAGCGGACTCGATTGAAGATTTTATTCAATCCTGTGCCCCTTTTGATGCCGATTTTTATTACCCCCTTCTCAGTAGTGAAACCTGCCAGCAGCATTACCCGGAAACCAAGCGGACCTATGTTCAGCTCAAAGAGGGGTTAATAACCGGTGGAAATATCGGGTTTATCAGGCCGCGCTGGTTTTTAAAAAACCGCGAGCGGCTGGCACTTTTTATCTCTTACCGTAAAAAACCGCTGAAATTACTGCGCATCCTACCGTTAAGCCTGATTGTTAAGTACCCTTTCAAGCAGCTGGCAGTCAGCGATCTTGAAACCTATATCTCCCGGCTACTTAACTTTAAAGCCCGGGCTGTGTTTTGCTCTTGCCCGGAAATAGGCCTCGATGTAGACAAAACCAGCGATCTTGAGCAGGTAAAAAGAATCATGGCCAGAGAAGAAGACAGGATGATCTAAATATCGCAATTAGCTAATGTACGAAATTTCGCATTCTACCTTTCAGAAAATTGCACAATAAATGGTTTGAAAATTGTGTAATATAAATTACAATGTAAGTTAATAAGAAATTAATATCGGCAGATTAGTTGTCCGATTTTTTTTATGGTTGTTACGGTTTTATTTCCTCAAATAATATTCTTAATATCCCTGGGAAAGGGGGTTCAGAAATGCGGGTCACTGAAGTGCGAATCAGAAAAATAAATGATCAAAACAAGATGAAAGCAATTGTTTCAATAACTTTAAATGATTTATTTGTTGTGCACGATGTCAGAGTGATCGAAGGACCTTCCGGTCTCTTTGTAGCAATGCCCAGTAAAAGAACTGCCAGTGGCGAATTCCGGGATATCGCCCACCCGATCAGCAGTACTGCCCGGCAGATCATTGAACAGGCAGTTTTAACCGCTTACCAGGATGAAATTGAGGGTAGGCTGATGAAAGCATAAAACCAATCTATTTTTGCTTACTGCTTCATCTCTTTAGTATAATGTTACGGGACGAAAAGAAATGGCTAACGGGGAGGGATATGAGATGGAGCAGCTTTCAGCCGTTATCCTGGCGGCTGGTGAAGGAAAAAGAATGAATTCGGATCTGCCGAAAGTGCTGCATCCACTTTGCGGCAAACCGATGCTAGAGTATATTATCGAAAGCGCTGCTGAGCTGACTAAACAAATTGTTATTGTTGTCGGTTACGGCGCTTTGCTGGTTAAAGATCAGATCGGTCCGCGCTGGCAGTATGTCCTGCAGGAGAAACAGCTGGGCACCGGTCATGCCGTAATGCAGGCTGTTCCGGTTTTGCCGCCGAAAGGGTTACTGCTTGTGCTGTGCGGTGATACTCCCTTGCTGGATGCTGCTACCCTGCATAAACTGGCCGATAAAGGCCGAAAAACTGGGGTTACCGTTGCTACCACCTTCGTACCGGATCCTTACGGTTATGGCAGAATTGTTCGCGACAGCGAGGGGGCAGTCAGGGCAATTGTCGAGGAAAAAGATGCCTCTGAAGCGGAAAAGACTATCCGGGAGATCAACAGCGGTACCTACTGTTTTGATCTGTTCTTTTTACGTCATTATCTGCCCCGGCTTTCAAATGATAATGCCCAGGGAGAATATTATCTAACTGACCTGATTGCCATGATCGCTGAAGATGGTCATGCTGTCGGTGCTTTTGTGATCGATGATTACCGCAAGGGGTTGGGTATCAATGACCAAAAGCAGCTTGCTGAGGCCGAGCAATTGATCCGTGAAGCAAAAAACCGGGGCTAAATTGCTGTTGGAAACCAGCCGAAGACACTTTCGGCCTCTCCTTGACTTTGCCTTAACTAGAGAGCAGGAATAATCCTCCTCCGGAGAGAAGAAAATAGAACAAAATAATTGGCAGGAGGGTTATATGTGGTTAATGGTGAGGAGCTGAAAATATTTTGCGGCAGCGCAAACCGTGAACTGGCTGAAGAGATCGCAAACTGTCTTGGGGTTAAGCTTGGCAATTGTGAAGTTAATCGCTTCAGCGATGGAGAAATTGCGATCAGTATCGGAGAAAGTGTGCGGGGCACAAATTCTTTTTTAATTCAACCGCTCTGCGGTCCAATTAATGAAAGCATTATGGAGCTGCTGATTATTGTTGATGCGTTGCGAAGAGCATCGGTCAATACGGTCAATGCAGTGATCCCTTACTATGCCTATGCCCGCCAGGACCGTAAAACTAAAGCAAGAGACCCAATTACCGCCAAGCTGCTGGCCGATCTGATTACCGCTGCCGGAGCCAACCGGGTTGTGGCGATGGATCTGCATGCCGGCCAGATTCAGGGTTTTTTTAATATTCCTCTTGATCACCTGACTGCCATTCCGATCCTGGCCAATTACCTGATGCAGAAAAAGATTAAGAATGGTGTTGTTGTTTCTCCCGATCTCGGCGGAGTAACCAGGGCCCGCGATCTGGCTAATCGCCTGGCAATGCCGATCGCCATTATCGATAAAAAAAGACCGGCACCCAACAAGGCAGAAATAATGCATATTATTGGTGATGTAGCAGATAAAACAGCCATATTTATTGATGATATGATTGATACGGCCGGAACAATAACCCTGGGCGCCGAGGCCCTTTTAAAGGCAGGGGCCAAAGATGTATATGCCAGCTGCACTCACCCGGTATTTTCCGGTTCAGCGATCAGAAAACTGAGCGATTCTAAGCTCAAGGAAGTAATCTATACCAATACTATTCCCGTTGACCGTGGTCAACTAGCCGGCTTGCGGGAATGTTTCCGTCAGTTGTCGGTGGCCCCTTTAATTGCCGAAGCGATCATGCGGATCCAAAAAAAAATATCGGTCAGTGAACTATTTGATTAAGTTGATCTTAGTTGCTTCCTGCAGTATACTATTGCAGAAGGAGGCTGGAATGAATGGAAAGAATGGTTTTAGAAGCACAGGCTCGTCCGTCTATGTCCAAGGGCCAGCGCAAACAGCTGCGCAGTGAAGATAAAGTTCCTGCTGTCATCTATGGCAGGGGTGACGATACTCTGCCCTTGACTGTAGACGGGCGCACATTAAGGCAGGTTTTAACATCAGGAGGAAGCAACGTTCTCGTTGATCTGGCCATTAAGGCAAGGGGCAAAAAAACCCGCCAGGAAACGGTGATGTTCAAAGATATCCAGAGAGATGTTATCTACCAGGATCGGGTCGTTCATGTTGATTTTATCAGGATTTCAATGACCGATAAAATCGAGGTTTCGGTTCACTTGAACTTCATTGGTGAACCGGCAGGAATCAACGAGGGCGGCGTCCTTTCGATGGTTACCCGTGAGATTTTAATCAAATGTTTGCCGGGAGATATCCCCGAGCAGTTTGATGTAGATATCTCTGCCCTGAAGATTGGAGACAGTTTAATGGCTGATTCACTGGTGATCGATGAAAAATTCGAATTGATCACCCCCCCGGAAACTGTATTGGCCCAGGTTCTTGCCCCGATGGCCGAAGAAGTGCTTGAAGTTGCCGAAGAGGAACTTGAAGAAGGTGTTAGTGCGGCTGAAGAGGGTGAAGCACCGGAGGAAGAGGCAACAGAAACCGAAACTACGGAAGAAGAGTAGCGGCTTGGTTGCCATTTAAACCAGATAGGATGATTTTATGCTGCCCCTTCTCTGAAGGGGCAGCATTATTGCTGATCCACGGGAATGGTGGAGTGATTTTATGCACGCGATCATTGGACTTGGCAATCCGGGTTCTAAGTATTCCGGTAGCCGGCATAACCTTGGTTTCAGGGTGATTGAAGCCCTGGCCGGATATTTGAAAGCAAAAAAACCGGTTCAGAAACACTGGTCGCTCTGTGCCCCGGTGCTATATGCCGGTAAAGAGCTTCTCCTGGTTCAGCCGCTGACCTACATGAATTTAAGTGGTCGCGCTGTGAAGGAAATTGTGGGCAATAAGCATATTGATCTTGCTGATCTACTGGTTATTTACGACGACCTTGATTTGTCACCCGGGGTGATCAGGTTGCGTCAAAGAGGAGGAAGTGCCGGTCATCGTGGGTTGCAGTCAATTATCGATGAACTGGGCACCGATCAGTTCGCGCGCTTGCGAATCGGGATTGGTAAAGCCCCTGTTTACCTGGATACAGCCGATTACGTCACTGGCCGCCTGGATGAACCCGATCGCTCAATCCTTGCAGCAGCTGTAGAAAGGGCAGTTGACGCTGTGCTTTTGTTTGTTGAGCAGGGGCCGCTGGCAGTAATGAACAGCTACAACCAGGTCAAGAGTGATCATGAAGGAGATCAGGTAACTACAGATGAAGATTAAGCTTGGTTGTCGCTTCCCTTCTTGCGGGTCTTCTGTAGATGGTAGCGCAGGGCTCGCGGGGTGATCCCCAGTAGTTCGGCGGCCTTAGACTGGTTGCCGTAGGTATCTTCCACCGCTTTCTCAATCAAAGTGGCCAGCAAATTATCTCGCCAGTAGCCGATCTCCAGATTGAAAAGTTCAAAATCAAAACCGTTGCGGAATGATATCGTTTTAAAGAGACTGCTCTCGAACTGATCGAGCAGGGCACAAAGGTTTTCTCCGGTTTCTGGCAGGCTTTTAAAGCTTGATTTTTCGAATGCTTCTCTCTCTTGCGGTTTAACCCTAACTGTAGTCTCTGTGGCTAACCCCCGGCGAATTCGTTCCGGTAAATCCTCAACTTCAATCAAATCACCTTTACTAATTAACAGCGCCTGAGCCACTGTATTGGCTAGCTCACGGATATTTCCGGGCCACTCGTGGTTTTTGATTAGCGCCATGGCCTCAGGGGTAAATTGTTTTAGGGGCAGCTGTTTGGCCTTGGACTCTTTCTCCAGGAAAAATTCTACGAAAAGATCAATATCTTCCTGCCGCTCGCGCAGGGGCGGGATATTTAGTGAAGCGACATCGAGACGGTAGAACAGATCCTCCCGGAATTTTTTTTCTGCAACCTTTTTAGCAAGGTCTGCATTGGTAGCAGCAATTATCCTGACATCAACCTTGCACATTGCTTCTCCGCCGACTCGCAATAATTCTCCGGTTTCTAAGACTCTCAGCAGTTTGATCTGATTAGCCGGGCTGGCCGAGTCAATTTCATCAAGAAAAAGGGTTGCTTTATGGGCCAACTCGAAGATGCCCTTTTTCTGGTGGGTGGCTCCGGTGAATGAGCCTTTTTCATGGCCGAAAAGTTCACTTTCCAGCAGTGTTTCGGTGAAAGCCCCGCAATTAAAAGCCAGGAAGGGGCGATCGTTGCGGTGACTGACCGAATGAATGTAGCGAGCCAGGACTTCCTTTCCTGTTCCGGTCTCCCCCTGGATTAAAATGGTAATATTCTTTTTAGCGATTTTTTGGGCTGCTGCAATCAGGTTAGTCATCTTCTGGCTATGTCCGATGATAAAACCCTGCTCCAGCTGCGCTTTGGAAAGTTCGTCGCTCACCGGTTTTACGCTCAGAGATCTTTCAAGCAGCGCTTCCATTTCGTTTATATCAACAAAGGGTTTTTCTACGTAGTCAAAAGCGCCAAGCTGAATAGCCTCAACCGCCGATTTAACTGTCGAGAAGCCGGTAATAATAATTACCTCGCAAGCGGGTTGTTTGCTCTTGATCTCTTTCAGAATTTCAAGACCGTTGGCATCGGGTAGTTTTAAATCAACCAGGGCGGTATTGAAACGGTTTTTTGCCAGTTTCCCCAAAGCTTCTGCTCCGGAAGCGGCAGTAATCACCCGGTATCCTTTTTGCCTAAGCAAATAGCTGAAAAAGTTACATACTTCCTGCTCATCATCTACAATTAGAAAGGCAGCTTCGCTTGACATGGTCATCCTCCGTTAAAGACAGTAAATATTTTTCAGCTTTCGACCATTTCTGTAGAATCAGTCTTTTTCAACGGTAAAATCAGGCTAAAAGTGCTGCCCTCTCCCGAAGCTGACTGAACATCAATGAATCCACCATGAGCCTGGGCGATACCTAAACTCACGGAGAGACCTAGTCCTGTCCCCTTGCCACTTTGCTTGGTGGTAAAAAAGGGATTGAAAATCTGGGGGATATCTTCCTGTTCAATACCGCAGCCGTTATCAGAGATTTCCACCAGGGCCATGTTCCCGTCAGGATGAAGCCTGGTGGTTAATACAATTCGCCCGGGGATTCCTTTTTTATCATCAGCCTGAAATTTACTTTCTACCGCATCCCTGGCATTGAGGAGTAGATTAATGATTATTTGTTCCAGGCTGTTAGCACTGCCTAGTATGGTCGGAATATCAGGACATTTATTAACGACCAGCTCGATTCTGCTTTTTTCGATCTGGAAAGAAACCAGGGCTAATGAGCTGTCCACAACGTTGTTCAGATTGATATCCTCGAATGTGAATTCATCCTGCCGAGAAAAAGTTAGCAGGTTCTTGATGATTCGCTGGCAGCGAATTCCACTGCTGTGGATATCTTTGATCAACTGGTGTTTAGGATCATCTGAATTAATTTCTCTCAACAGCAACTGGGCATTACCGACAATCGCAGTCAGGGGGCTGTTTAGCTCGTGGGCCACTCCTGCCGACATCTCTCCCATTGATACCAGTTTGATCGAGTCGACAAAACGGGTGACGTCCTTGGCATAATAAGTCACTCCATAAGGTTTGTCCTGCTCGGTAAAAGCAGGGTAGGCAAAAATATCGAGCACGCGATTGAAACGGGTCCGCGACTGCTGATAGGCTGTCTTCTGGGACTGCAAAACTTGGTCGCCTAAACAGGGATTGCATTTGGTCTTGCGCCCGTAAAAAATTTGATAGCATTTTGAACCGATAAGCTGCTCTTCGGGCATTAAAAAGAAATCGACAGTCGCCTGGTTCACTCTCTGGATTTCGTAATCCTGATTAATGAAAACCAAGAGATCGGTAACAGCGGAAAAAGTAACCTCCCAGTCGCGCTTGATTTCTAAAAGTTCGTTAATTTTCTTTTTCAGGGCTACATAATAAGATTTTTTTGAGCTGTGGACGCCGGTCAGCTTTTCGATCAGTATTTTTTTACTTTGCATAACCATCAGCGGTCAACCCCTTTTGTTGTCAGCACTTGTCTAAATATTTCGCTGATCTCTTCTTCTTCAGCATCCCGGGGATTAGTGATAAAGCAGGCATCGTTCATTGCATTACGGCTGAGCTCCGGTATAGTTTCTTCCGGCAGTTCCAACTCAGCCAGGCCGGCCGGAATCCCAACATCCCGGGCCAGTTCACGCACCATCTCGATTGCCAAGTCAGCAGCTGCCCTTTTCGAAAGATTCTTGGTCTGTGCCCCCATGGCTTCAGCAATCGAGGCGTACTTATCGATGCAGGCGATCATATTAAACCGCATCACATAGGGCAAAAGCACTGCACTGATTGAGCCGATTGGCTGATCGAAAAGGCCGCCAATCTGGTGAGTCATGGCGTGCGTTAAGCCGAGTACAGCATTGGAAAAAGCAATACCGGCGTGCAAGCTGGCCTGGGCCATGGCAATCTTGGCTGCTTCATCAACCTGACTGGCAACTGAAGACCGCAAGTTGGCGGCGATTAACCTGATCGCCTGCAGGGCATGAAGATCAGTCATATCGGTGGCAGCAAGGGATAGATAAGCTTCTACGGCGTGGCTTAAAGCCTCCATCCCGGTATTGGCAGTTAATTTACTGTTAACCGTAGAAAGGATCAGGGGATCGGATACAGCGATATCCGGTACCAGTGATTTTGAAATAATGGTCATCTTTATTCTTCGTTTGCTGTCAGAGATAATTGCAAACTGTGACACCTCAGCGCCGGAACCGGCAGTAGATGGCACGACAATCAGTGGTGGAAGAGGTTCCCTGATCATATCGATGCCTTCGTAGTCGTGAATTCGACCGGGGTTGGTCGAAAGGGTGGCGACGGCCTTGGCCATGTCGACGGCGCTGCCTCCGCCAATTGCCAGGACGGCATCACATTCCGTATCATTATAACGGTGGCAGCCCTGCTCAACCTCGTAATCGCGGGGATTGGCTGAAAACTCACTCCACAGGCAGTGGTCAAGCCCTTCATCGTTTAAATAAACCAGGGCTTTATCCACCCAACCACAGCGGGTGATGCCCTGGTCGGCAACCAAGAATACTTTTGTCGAGCCTAGACGGCGACAACACTCGCCAACCTGGTCGAGCGAACCAGTGCCAAATATTATTTCCGGAGTCACAAACTTACTGGTATACACCCTATAGCCCTCCTTTTACCAGGGGTTTCCGCTTAATAAATATTCGTTATTGAGGACTAAAAACCTTTTTCCCGTGGAGCTAGGATGATTAGAGCTGTCTAATATCTAGTTAGAATCTAATCAAGAGGACACCAATACTGGTGTCCTCTTGACCAATCTACCGTCACCTGGTTTTCTGCATTGCCTATTAATATGTTTTTACCGGTTCCAGATTTGTTCTTTTTTCTGCGATCGATGATTCTTCGCAAATATCCGGTAAAAGAGCATAACCGATATTGTTTTCCATGATAATTTTACACTTTGCCCTCTGTGCTTCAGTACACCCGCAGTTTCTTGCCTCCTGAACGCTCAGCTTGCGGCCGTAAGCACCGGCTCCACAAAACATGATCCACCCGTTGATACTTTGGTATTCTTTCCAGTTTGGGCAATTAACCATTTTTTTCATCTTAATCACCTCTTCTAATTTGCAATCGCTGATCTTGCTTTTAGCCGTGCACCCTTGCCTTAACCGATAAATCTCTCGGCACCAAGGGGCGCAGATAGCAGGTCCAGTAAGCAATGGCCACGAAGACGACCCCACCGATAATGTTACCGATTGTTACCGGAATTAGGTTGTTGAGGAAGAACGCCTGCCAGCTCAAACCTTGTAGGACTGTCGAAGCAAAAAGGTCCTGGGCCAGTGCGGTGTTTTTTAGCATAATTCCCATTGGGACAAAATACATATTAGCGATCGAGTGCTCGAATCCGGCAGCCACAAAAGCACTGATTGGGAACATTATCCCGAGGATTTTACTGATCGCATCTTTTCCAGCCATCGAAAGCCAGACAGCAAGGCAGACCGACCAATTGCAAGGGATACCCCTGAAGAGTGCTTCACTCCAGGTCAGACTGGCTTTAGCCACAGCGATGTTGATTGCTCTGGTGGCAATTGCTCCGTCATTTGCCTTCCAAATCCCCGAGTAAAAGAAAAGCGTTACTACGATCAGCGCACCGACGAAGTTAAAGAGATAAACCCAGGTCCAGTTGTTCAAAATCTGCCTGCCATTGAGTTTTTTATCCAAATAACCGGTGAAAAGCAGGTTATTTCCGGTGAAAAGCTCGGCCCCGCCAAGGATGACCAGGATCAAGCCGAGTGAAAATGCTATTCCCCCGACCAGGCGGCTGAGACCATCACCGATATATACGGCGAGGTCATTAGTAACGATCGTAAAGAGAACCGCACCCAGAGCGATGTAGGCTCCGGCCAAGATAGCCAGCATCATTAAAGCCGGTATTGCGGTTGCCGCTTTCTTCTGTGCAACACCAACGACAGTCTTGGCTATTTCGGATGGAGGGTCGCAGGCTGCCGGTGATGCCATCGTAGTACTGGGGAGCGATAAAGGTGCCGGCAGCACCTCGGGAACCACGCCCATTCCGCTGGCATATTCCATCTTTTTCATACATTCTAGTCTCTTATCCTTGTTACAGCCGATTGCCTCTAAGAAGTTGCTGTTGACCGGACGGTTGAAGGCGGCCAGTTCGCAGTAGCAAATATGCCCTGCAGTTGAATCATATTCGTTCCAGAAAGCGCATTTTTCAGGCATTGTTTCTGCCTCCTTTCTTTGCTGCTGCTTAGCAGTAGCTTGTTAACTAGATCTATAGCAATCTTTATGCCAAGTTAGGACGATGCTTTCAGAGCGATTAACAATCTATTTTTAATCGCATCCTCAGCTTATTTGCCCTTTTAGGGCGGGAACAAAAGGCCTGGCGTAGAAAAAAAAGGAGTTTCTGTGACGCAAATAGGTCACTTGTACTACCAAACTCTTGTCACGACGGCAGATTTCTAAACACTTAAACGAACATCATGCGCCAGCTTGATTTTCAATATTCTCCCATGGTATTATTCTTTCATTAACAATGATTAATGCCCTGTGCTGAAAAACATTAAAGTCTGTCCTAATTATTAATTAACCCACAAGGAGGGTACGTAGTTGGCTAAAAAACCATACACCGAGGTTACTTCTCAGAATTATGGCAACCGGTTGATGGGTTCGATCAAGGGTGTGGTAGTAGGATTGATTCTTTTTATAGCTGCCTTTCCAGTATTATGGCTTAATGAAGGTTATGCCGTTCGAGTTTACAAAGGGCTGGAAGAAGGAGCAGGATCAGTAGTGGAGGCAGATCTGAGCACTCTTGCTCCGGAAATGGAAGGCCAGCTAGTTCATGGCATCGGGGAGACCTCTACCCCAGATATTTTGGTTGACAGCGAACTAGGCGTCAGCCTTAATGCCATCCATCTGATTCGCAAAACAGAGATGTATCAGTGGAAAGAAATCGTTACCACTGAGAAGGTTGAGAAAGTGGGTGGAACCGAGGAAACGATCACCACCTATACATATGAGCCGGTATGGTCTTCGTCGCTAATCCAATCTTCTACTTTTAAAGATCCCGAGGCTAAAACCAAGCATGCCAATCCGACCCAGATGCCCTACCAGGGGCAATCCTGGGAAGCGCAGCAGGTTATGATTGGAGCCTATAAATTATCACCGGGCTTAATTGGTCAGATCACGGCAACCCAGGCTGTTGACTATACAGATCCGGAAATTGCGGCTATTCCCGAATCAATTAAAGAGCAAGCAGAGATTTCTGCAAACCAGATCTACATCGGTAACCCAGGTAACCCGCAGATCGGCGATCTAAGAATCTCACACCAGGTGGCTCTGCCGGGTCAGGTATCGGTCCTGGGCAAGGTGATGAATGGACAACTAGGTCCTTTTCGAACCAAGCAAAATACAACAATCGAGATCTTAAGGCCGGGGATGCAGTCGGCCGAGGATATGATTGAAGCGGCCAAGGCGGCAAATGTCTTGCGGACCTGGTTATTCAGAGTGCTTGGGTTTATTCTCTTTTACGTCGGTTTAACTACCATCCTGAAGCCTTTTGCCACCATTGGAGTGGTTCTGCCGTTTCTTGGCCGGCTGCTCTCATCAGGATTGGGTTTGATTGCCGGATTGATCTCCTTGATCCTGACCTTTATCATCATTGCTATTGCCTGGATCTTTTATCGTCCGCTGCTGGCGATTGTCCTGCTTGTGCTGGCGGCAGCCCTAACCTACTTCCTGATCATCAGGAAAAAGAAGATTAACCAGCAGGCGACCGCAGCACAAGCTTAGGCCGGTTATCGGGCAAGCCGGCGCAAGCTGTTTTTAGCTTTCCGGCCTG
>Ga0180433_10008892_pt1 | contig 12410 bp, 9 predicted proteins | sample SS_ome_8_FD_132980 | JGI IMG/M metagenome (GOLD analysis project Ga0180433, IMG submission 132980) | Hypersaline lake sediment archaeal communities from the Salton Sea, California, USA - SS_1_D_1 metaG | ecosystem: Environmental > Aquatic > Non-marine Saline and Alkaline > Hypersaline > Sediment... | reverse complement strand
AGCAATAGTGTTACCGTGGAAGATACAACAATTCCAAACTTCACTAATTTAATAGAAAGTTCAGATCCTCTGGAATTAGGAAACACTATAACTATACAAATCAATATTACAGATATTAGCGGGATAGACACCACTTTTATAGAGTTAATTGATACTAATTATACTATGATAAATATTATAGACACGATATGGGAGTACAACTGGACTCCTTCTTCCATTGGGTTTTATGCATACACTATATGGTCCAATGATACTCTTGGAAACTGGAACTCAACTAGCGGGGATCTTACCATTCAAGATACTACTGCTCCCAGTCTTACGGCTCTGAATGAAAATTCCGATCCCCTGGAGATTGGGGATACGATCTCTATAAATATTAATGTAACCGATTTTTCTGGGGTACATTCCACACTTATAGAATTAATGGGTCAAAATTCTACCATGACGAATATTGTGGGAGATCATTGGCAGTACAATTGGACACCTACTTCAATAGGCATCAAAACCTATACTATTTGGGCAAATGATTCGAATGGTCTCTGGAATAATATAAGCGACTCTTTTACGGTCCAAGATACAAGGGGTCCAAACTTTTTTAATTTCACTAGGAACATTCAGAAACCTAAACTTGGCAACAACATAACGATACAAATAAATATCACCGATTTAAGCGGAGTGGATTTGGTATTCTTTGAGATATTAGGCGTAAATTATTCCATGGAAAACATTAAGGGGAATTTGTGGCAACTTAATTGGACAGCAACTTCAACGGGGTTGATTAGTTTTACCATTTGGGCTAATGACACCTTTGATAATTGGGCTTATTATACTGACAGTATTTATATAGAAAATCCCAAGACAACCGGTGACTCTTCTCCAGATGAATCAGAGGAACCAGATCAACCGATTCTAATTATCGTTATCATCATTATTATTATCGGAAGTGTCGTCGCGGTTTCTGGATATGTGGCAAATTCAAAGATAAAAAAGAAAGCCATTCTAAGGAAGAATTCCTTAGAAAATAAAGCTGCAATAAAGCGAGAACGGTTAATGAAAGGTGATATAACTAAAGCGAAAGTTAGAAAAGATTCCCAATCTGTTAAACTAAAAGCTAAAAAGAAGCAATCCTTGGAAGAATCTCCGAAAGCTTTAACTGCTGAGGAGCGCGCGGAACTTGCTAAAACAGAAAAAGAAGTAGGCGTTGCCAAACAAAAATTTATCTGCCTCGTTCATCGTGGTTCCCTTCACGGTTCAACCATTTATCTTTGTAAACACTGTGACAGCTTCTATTGTGAGCGGTGCGCAAAAGTGTTGAAGTTGAAAGGAGAAACCTGCTGGACTTGTGGAAATGAGATTGACTTACAAGTCACTAAACAAGACCGAAAGGAGCTCTTAAAAAAGAGTGCCACGGATCTTGTAGAGGAAATCATTCAAGAAAAGGAATTATTAAAGGAATTCATTGAATCCGAAAAGAAATTAGAAGATGTTCCTGAATTAAGAAAAGATTTATTCGGTGTATTCACACCCGAAGAGCTTAATAAAATCGATCTGTTGGATTTTACCGTTGATGAAAAAAAGCAATTCATTAAAGAATTTATTTCCTTAGATGAAGAGTCCAGAAAAACCTATTTAGATGATCTTCTTCAAAAATAATTTTCTATTTTTTTCCCTAATATTAAGAGAAAATCAACTCTTATTTTGCCTCTGGGAGTTGGATTACAAATTTAGAGCCTTTGGAGTAATTTCCTTCGCCGGGCACTCGGTTTTCCACCCATATTTCTCCATGGTAATTTTCAACAATTTTATGAACAAGAGATAACCCTAATCCTAAACCTCGCCCTTTGATTTTCTCATATTTATCTCGTTGAAAAATAGCCTCTTTTGAGTCCTCAGGAATACCGATCCCATTATCTGCAAATTCGATTTGAAAATACGAGTTGTTTTCTTTTTGAATTTGGGCCAAATTAACCCATAATTTGATGACCTCATGATTGTTATGCTTAATCCCATTATGCAATATATTTTCAAACACATCCGTCAATAGCTCATTTCCAAGTATTATCGCACGTTTTAGGTCCAAATCTGTAGAAATACGAATATTTTTGTGGTAGAAGGAGTTTTTAATCGATTGGATAGATTTTTCAAGGCATGGCAATAGATCCATTTTTTGAAGGGTGGGTTGTTGGTCTTCCAGTCTGGATAATTTGCGTATGTTCGAAACTAGCTTGGCCCCCCTTTGGGTTTGTTCTTCTATGATCTCTGTCAGTTCCTCGATTTTATCCAAAAATTCTGGATCGTTTTTAGTCATCATCAATAATTCATTGGCCGATTTTATACTTTGGAGGATATTATTAATATCATGGGCAAAAATGTCCCGATAAAATTCTACTCGATTATAGGCCTCTCGGTATTTTTTTTCCGATTTTTCCAACTTCTCTTGAATTTTCACATGATCTGTTATTTCTTGCGTATATTCCACCGCGGCGATCACTTCTCCCTCTTTATTTTTCACGGGAGCTCCTTTCACATTCCAAGAGCGATCATCAAAGGTCGATTTTGTAACCCCTTCCACTTGACCGGTTTGGATGCACTTCAATACCGGACAATCCTCACAAGGCTCATCGCTTTGATTCCATAATTGATAGCATTTTTTTCCCACTAATTCCTCGGGGGTGCTGTTGACAGATTCTGCAGCCGCCCGATTCAGCCATAATATTGTGTTTTCTAAATCTTGATAGATGATGTGATTGGAAATGGTTCTTAAGATGATCCTTTTTTCCTTTTCTGAGGTTTTTAACAGCTCTTTTATTTTTTGCTCTCCAGTAATATCAATAGTGCTTACTAAAACCATATCTGGGGGTAAAAAGACGTATGTTGCTTTTAAAACTCGTTCCTTCTGGATGATTTCAAAATAGAAGCGTACTTCTTGAGAAAAACTAGTCTGCTCTACAATGGTTCTTTCTAAATCTTGGAGAATGTCCTCTCGACCTTTGAATCTATCCTTGGCAGAGATCCCTTGGAACTGATGCATTTCATAATTTACCAACTTATCCGCTGCTTCATTATATTTGATTAGCCTAAAATCGTCTATAACTTTTTTCCAAATATAAATAGGGGTAGGAATTCGATTAAAGATTTTTTCAAATTCTTTCTCCGCCAAGTCAAAATTCTGATCCATTTTGATCTTACCCCTTCACAATAATTTCACGATTCTGTCAGAAACATATTTAATAATTTTGAAATCGTATATAAATCTTATTTTTCTACACCGTGAGATAACGATATTGTGCCTATATGGTGAAAACTTAAAGCAAGGCAATCAGCGTATCTAAGGCATCTAAGACTTTTTTTCCGTCATTGGTGATAAAGTAGAAGACATTTTTTCCTTCTTTTCTTCGGTTGATGAGATCTTTTGATTCTAAATCTTTTAAATGTTGGTAAATCGCCGCTCTACTGATGGAACCGATGATTTTTTTTAACTGAGTGCCATTAATCCCTTTTTGTTGTGCCATGGATATTTGGGAGAGAATTTTCAGTTTAGTGCTGAGAATAGACCCCATACCTGCTGTTTTGGTGCGAGAAGAGAGGGCTTCTAACACATAGGGTGCTTTTAAACCGCTCCCCGTAATGATACACACGATTTTATCTTTTTCTAAATCAAAAATCCCTCTCTTTCCTAAAATATTTAGCGCCGCCACGGTGAGCGCAGAGGAAGGTTCAGCAAAAATACCCTCATTATTGAGCAGCTCTTCTACCGAGCTTAAAATATTACTTTCAGAGACGGATATACTTGTCCCGTTTGTCTCTTTTATAGCCTTAATTGCCAGTTTTTTATAGAGCGGATCTTTTACTAATATACCCAACGCAATGGAATCGGAGATTTTATCTTCACCTCCCCCTATTTTTTCCGACTGGAGAAATTCATCAACAATCGAAGAAGAAAATTTAGTCTGCGCCCCTATGAACCTAGGCATCTCCTTGGCTAAACCTGCGTCTTTCAATTCCGAAAATCCTTTCCAAATACTCACTAAAAGCCCTCCACTTCCCATGGGAACAATTATCCATTCAGGCACCCCAAGTTCTAGAAAAATTTCAAACGCGATAGTTTTTTCTGCTTCTAAGGTAAGGGGATTAAATTCAGGAGTGGCTTGGTAATAATCTTTTGAATATTTAGGGTTTAATGCTTCTTGAATGCAATCATCCACGGTTTCTCCTTGAGTTATTACTTTAGAGTCATAAGCTATAATTTGTGCTTTTTTACCAATATCAATCTTTTCGGGGATGAAATTTAGGCATTCCATGGCTTCTATGGATGTATAGGCTGCAATAGATGCGCCTTGGTTCCCATTTGAGGCGCATATCACTTTCTGGAAATCCCAGCTTCTGGCATGGGAGATTAATAATGAGGCTGGACGGTCTTTAAAGGAATTGGTGGGGTTTTTGGTCTCATTCTTAAAATAAAGCTGTTCGATTCCCAAGATTTTTCCGAGTTTTTTGGAGGGTTCACATGGAGTTCCTCCCTCATCCAAGGATACTATATTATCTTCTTCAATTGAGGGAAAGGAAAATTGAAAATCCCATATAGATTCTGCTTTTTGAGCGTTAGGAAAGTTCTCTTGCATTTTTTTTTTATTGGATTCATACCATAAGAGCGAATCGCATTCTGGACAGCGATATTGTATTTTATTCAATTGAAATTTTTTGGAACACCCGGTACATTTCAAGGGTAATAGTTTGCGAATAGGATTAAACCTCAAATTTTAATTTCATAATCGTTATAGTTACATTATTCATAGAAAGGTTAAGGTTTAAACTCTTTGTTAGGAACCAATGGAAGTTCATTAACCTTAATAAGTTTTTGATATTATTTCATTTATCCTATTGAATTATACTTTAGTTAGAAAGGAGCTTAAAAATGATACTGGATAAACGGATGAAGATTTTTCTCACGGTTTCGGGAATTCTCATCGCGATTATGATTGGCTTAGTGGTCTATATGATAATTCATGCGGCAGAAATGATGCTCTGAGTTTGCTCGTTAATTTTTTTTCATTTACTGCTTTTTCTTTTAATTTTGTAGAGGGGCTTATTAATGGTTAAAATTTCTGGACATCGGGGATATAAGGGAAAAGAAATTGAAAATTCGAAATCCGCGCTTCTTCGAGCTATAGATGAGAAATTAGACTATGTAGAGATTGACATTAGGGTTTCTGCCGATAATGTCCCGGTTTTATTCCATGATAAAAGGATCAATAGACTTTTGAATGGGTCTGGTAAAGTGCATAAATACACCCTCCAAGAGCTAAAAAATTTCAGATATGAGGATGGACAAAGTATTTTAACTTTAAAAGAGACGTTTTCTCTTACCAAGGGAAAGATTCAATTGATCTTAGATATAAAGGCAAAACATATTGAATCTCTCGTGCTAAATCTTATTAGAGAATGTGAGATGGAAAATAAGATCATCATACAGAGTTTTCGGGGTAAAATAATACAAGGGTTTCATAATTTAGAGCCTAAGTTATCATATAGTCTCTATCGGGCGTGTATTGGTAAATATTTTAGACCCCACAAGCTTTTTGCCAAGATCTTCTATAATAAATTGATTAAACCTTATCCCGCCGTCTATGTTAGCTTGGATGGTCCGTTTATGTATGATGCTTTCATCAACCTACTAAAAAAGAATGGCAAAAAAGTCATTTTAGGGGCCATGAAGTTAGAAAACTATTTGGATAAAATAGAACAATGGAATATTGATATTGTTAATGCAGACGACTCTTCTAAAGTAAAAAAATTTCTGGATATATAAATCATTTTCAAATTATAACAGATTCTTTCCATTCCATTATAGATGCCTCTTTCATATGCCCCTAGATTTATCAACCATAAAAGAGAGTTTTTTACCCTCTCGTATCATTTATTAGTATAGGACAAAGTATAATAAAATGAAGAAGAATTTGAATAAAAATTAAGTGGAGATAAAATGAGTGTAGGCAGTTGTTCGGCATCCGGTTGCGATCTTTCCTTTATAGAAGAGGAAGAGGAATCTTTTTTCGAGGAGCATTTTTGGTTTTTTATTATTCCCTCTGCTATCGTACTCGCTATCTCCATCGGGTTGGAATTTTTAACGGGAGAGATCTTTCTCAGTCAATCTCTGGCGGTAATTTCAATTATTCTCTCCAGTTATGGCGTAGTCTCCGAAGGGTTTGAAGATCTTAGAGAGAAAAAAATAACGGCCAATCTGTTAATGATTTTTGCCGCCATTGCCTCATTTTTTATTTTGCACGGTCAAGAAGGCGCTACTGCCATACTATTGTATGCGATTGCGGAACACCTAGAAGAACTTACCACGGATAAATCTAAGGATGCCATTCGGGACTTACTAGAGCTTGCTCCCGATGAGGCCTTATTGAAAAACGAACAGGGAGACTTCGATGTAGTTCCCTCAGAAGAGGTAGAGATCGGCGATATCATCGGAGTGAAGCCCGGTATGAAAGTGCCCCTAGATGGGAGGATCATTAACGGAAAAGCCTATTTAGATGAGAGTGCTATCACCGGAGAGTCTGTTCCGGTTTTTAAGCAAGAATCGAATGACGTGTTTGCTGCCAGCATAGTGACTGATAGTTTTATTGAAGTCCAAATTACCAAAGATAGCACCCATACGGTTGTAGCTCAAATCGCCCAAAGCATCCAGAATGCGTTACTGAATAAGAGTCAAAAGGAGAAATTTATCGAAAAGTTCGCACGCTATTATACGCCTATCATTTTGATTTCTGCGCTGTTGCTCATGGTTATTCCTTCCCTGTTTTTTAATCAAGATTTTACCACATGGTTTTACCGAGGTTTAGTGCTCTTAGTCGTTTCCTGCCCTTGTGCGCTAACTCTCTCTACGCCTTTAGCCAATATTATGGCTCTTACAAAACTAGCAAGGGAGGGGATTTTGGTAAAGGGAAACCGCTTTATAGAAATGGTTGAGGACGTGGAGGTGTTTGCCTTCGATAAAACGGGCACCTTAACCGAAGGAAATCTGCGCGTGTTTGAGATCCTCACCTATGGACCCCCCGAAGAAAAAATATTACAAATGGCAGCCAGTTTAGAGTTTCGTTCTGAACATCCCATTGCTAAAGCCATTTTGAGACAAGCAGAAGTGATGGAACTTTCGCTCTTACCGGTGGAAGAATTTAAGGTGGTGCAAGGTCAAGGGATACAAGGTAAGATCGCCGGAGAAAAATATTATGTGGGCAATCAAACCTTTTTAGAACCCTTATCATATTCTTTACCGAATGAGGACCTCAAGCAAATCGAGGAGTTAGGGACAATTCCGGTACTTGTGGGAACGGAGAATGAGTTTTTGGGGATTCTCACCATTCGGGATGCGCTTCGAATTTCTGCGCCCATCCTTTTGAATGGTTTGAAAGAGCGAGGTTATAAATCAGTATTAATTTCCGGGGATAAAAAGAAAGTCTGCTCCACCATCGGGATGTGCCTGGATATCGAAGAAACTCATGGCGAATTATTGCCCGATCAAAAGCTCCAAAAAATACAAGACATTAAAGACACGCATTCCGGAGTGGTGATGGTTGGGGATGGCATAAATGATGCGCCCGCACTCGCGCTGAGCGACTTGGGCGTGGCTATTGGGGCTTCTGCTACAGATCTGACTCTAGAAACCGCTGATGTCATAATTATGAACGATGATCTGAAAAAGATTCTCACCTACATTGACATCTCAAAAAAAACCAATCGTATCATCAAACAAAATATTTGGACCTCCATCCTGGTCAAAGTCTCTTTTGCGGTTCTAACCGTTATTGGATTGATGACCCTCTGGCTGGCGGTTGGGATTGGAGATATGGGGGTCTCTCTTTTGGTCTTAGCTAATGGGATGAGAATTTTTTATTACAGGCACCAATTTAAAGACATCTCTTCTGAAAAACTACAAAGTGACGCTAAAATCCTGGTTTGCGAACATTGTCAAACAAAAAATGTCATTCCACAACATCATGGAAGAGATATGCTTCCTTTAGGAGAGAATCTAGTTTGCTGGAAAAGAATGCTTGATAGTCAATATTTAGAACCATGTGAGGAGGAAATTCCCCTGACATGTCCTATTTGTAGTAATCAACTTCAAATCCAATAATCTCCTTTAGTTTACGAAGCTTCGTTATCTTTATATAGGTTGTTTGGTTATTTATATTTGGAGAATACGATCTTTCGTAATCGTTCTTAAATAGGTGAAACAACACAATTATTATCTGGATAATATTATTTAGCGTTTTGGGAAGTGTAGGGGCGATATTAGCGGCTGCGGGCTTTGTATTTTTCGGCAGTAAGTACCAAGAGATTTTAATTCCCATTTTAATTGCCTTTGCCACGGGGGTTTTATTGGCGGCAGCCTTTTTAGGGCTTATTCCGGAATCCATTGAAGCAGTAGGAGAACCCCATTTGATTATGCCCTATCTTCTGGGAGGAATTTTATTTTTCTTTCTCATGGAAAAAGTAGTCATCTGGAGAAATTGTAGAGATAAAACCTGCGAAGTGCATTCTCATGCCTCGGGCCCCATCATTCTATTTGGCGATGCTTTACACAATCTAACTGACGGTTTGGTGATTGCTGCGTCCTTTCTATTAGATTTTTATCTGGGGATTGCCACTGGAATCACCATCATTGCCCATGAGATAGCCCATGAAACGGCGGATTTTGGTGTCCTTCTGCATGCGGGGTATTCTAAGAAGAAAGCACTAAGCTTTAACATCATTTCCAGTTCCACGACCATTCCCGCCGCCATCCTCGGCTATTATATATTGGAAAGTATAGAATTTGTGGTACCCTATTTGCTGGCAATTTCGGCGGCCAGTTTCATTTATATCTCCCTTTCGGATTTAACTCCCGATCTCCATCAACACACGGACGCAAAATATATCTTCCGGCAGTTATTCATTATTATTCTGGGAATCGTGTTAATGTGGCTTCTCTTGTCTACTGGAGTGCACGCCCACGGAAATGGACATGACCATTAGCGGTTTTACAGCATCATGCAAAAAAATTTGTTCTTAAAAAATGGCTGAATTAGATTATAAGGTCTTAAAATTATTACAACGGAAAGATGAACCCTTAAAGATTAGTGAGATTGCGGAGCAGCTGAACCTTCCTCACTCTACCGTGGGGAGCTCTGTAAAACGCTTAGAAGAGGAGGGTTGTGTACTTTATCGCCGTTATAACCCGGTAAAGCTTACTCCTAAGGGTAGAGATCTAGCTATTGAAATAATCCGTCACGCACAACTCATGGAAGTATTACTGTATCGGGAGTTGGATTTAACCGCCGCAGAAGCCCACGAGGAGAGCGAGAAATTAAATCTCCTTTTTTCGTGTAATACTATCAATAAGATCTGTCAAAAATACGGGCATCCTGATAGATGCCCTTGTGGGGAGAAGATCCTTAATGCAAGTAGCTGTGCGTGCGAAAAGGACTCGAAATAATTGTTTATGGTATTTGAAATTTAAATAAGAAAAAGGATGGAAGAAAAAAATGTTTGGATGGATTGTGCTTTTTAGCATATTAGGAAGTATCGGAGCCATTGTCTTAGCCTTGAACTTTATCAACTTAGGCAAAAAATTGCAGCAGTCTTTAGTGACTTATTTAGTAGCCTATGCAACAGGGACCTTATTAGCGGCGGCCAGTTTAGGGATGATCCCCACCGCGCTGGCTAGTTCAAAGTTCGATGTCCAAGGGGTAATGACCTATTTTCTCGGAGGAATAATCTTTTTTTTCATTCTGGAAAAGCTTATCATTTGGCGTCATTGCCACAATTTTGAGTGTGAGGTCACCCGGGCTTCCACCGGTCCTATCATTCTGATCGGGGATGCGTTTCACAATTTCGTGGACGGTATCGTTATTGCCTCCGCCTTTTTACTGAATTTTACCTTGGGGATTATGGTGGGTTTGTCGGTAATCGCCCATGAAGTTCCCCAAGAGATCGGAGATTTAGCAATTCTCATTGATAAAGGTTACTCGAAAAAGAAGGCTTTTCTCTATAACAGCCTTTCGGGATCAACCACTATTCCGGCAGCCATCATTGGGTATTTTATTTTGGAAACCCTTACCGTCTTAATTCCTTACGTCTTAGCAATTTCGGCGGCGTCTTTTATTTACATTGCCTTGTCTGATTTAACTCCCGAATTACACGAGAAAACGGAATTTAAACAAATCTCTCGGCAAGTTCTCTTAATCTTTGCCGGGATTTTTACCATGGTTTTAATCTTTCTGATGAAGGGAAATATGTAAAAAAATAGAGATTTTAGTATTTTTTTTCTTTTTTATAGCTCAAGCGATACATAGGACGCAAAAATCTCCCCATAGAAGTAATGGTGGCTGCTCATATTGGATTTTTCGTCGTCGATGATTTTACATTCATAGTTGAGAATGCAATCTTTTAAGGTAGGCACTTTTGTATGTTTTCCGGGGATAATTTCTAAGTTGGCTTTGTTTAATTTATCGGTATTTCGTCCCGATGTGTAGCCGGCCACGTCAATGGCATCGTAAATCTTTTCGGAGGGGATATTGATTGTAAATTCGGGCACGCCCTCGGTCAGCAAGGAATAGGTATAACGGCTATAGGCGACTTGCGCCCGAATTACGGGTTTTCCCTCCAATTCATACAGCTTTTTCCAGTCCAAAGCCATCACATTGAGCTCGCCATCATTTCCCATGGAGACCATTAACGCTGTGGTGCGGTCAAACTGATCTATATGCTGTAAAGGTTGGATTTCCTTTCGATTGTCGGACATTTTAAACGCTCATTTCCTTCAGTTTGTTTTCAGGTATTTGATTGAATTTAGAGTATATGAGTATGAATGTTTTTTCCTTTAAATTTCATTTCTCTCTTGGAGGGTTTGCTCAAAGAATTGAGTTTTTGCACGGTTCCCGGTTGGGATTAAATTCTTACAGAGATGATGCTGATTAAGATAAAATTGAAAAAAAAAGTTGGCAAATTTCCTTATTTTTTGAGGGGGACGTTGAACTTTGGGAATCCCCAATAATGAATCTGCTTATGCTCTTATCGTAATACTCTCTTTGTCAAAGCCTAAGTTAATTAGAAGCTTTTTGAGGTTGAACTTTTGATCGCCACGAATTTCGATGGTACTTTTGCCTCGAAGAGTTCCTCCTGAACCCAATTTTCTTTTGGCTTTTTTTAAAATGGACTCAAGATCAAGATTGTCGTTTCCTTTGAAGGTCGCAAGAGTTACTATTTTCCCCCACTTACGACGATCATTAAAAATAATTATTTCTTGCTCTTCTGAAACTAAGTTCTGGCATATGCATAGCTCCTTTGGCAAGCCGCAGAGTGCACAGATTTCTGAACTTTCTTTGCTCATCCAATCGATTTTATTGATTTTAATTAGTAAATTTAATAAAATTCTACAAATAATATTATAATCTATTAGCTTAAAAACCTTTCATCTTAATTTTTAAACTGACACAAGGATTTTTTTAACAAGGAGATAGGAGATTCATTTAATAAAAGATTAAGGATTGATAGTAGTGTGTAATTATCCCTACTAATAAACTATAATTAAAACAGTTCACTCAGCTGAATTTTAGTTAATTTCAAATAGAAAAGTAAAAAAGAAAGAAAAAAAGGGTGTTTATACTATTTTATGGAATATTAGGTCTTTACTGGACCATATCAGGAGCTTTTTTCAAAAGATTCTCGGCTCCGCCCACAATATCATTTACGATATCGGAAACAGATTCAATGCTATCGATGATACCGATACTCTGACCGAGCAACACCGCACCATCTTCAATATCGCCGTTATAAGTGATCTCATAGTGTTTTTGGTCCTCGATCAATGCCTCGGCGGTCAATGCTTGCTCTTCGGCCATCTTTTCTTCCTTGTCGGCCACTAACCCATGACTCGCAGAATACTTATTTTTCCAGAGCCGGATGGGTCCCAAAAAACCAGTAACTATTTCCGTATCCGTTGCTTTAGCAGAAGGAACAATGTTTTTGTAGTTCTCGTGGAATTCACTGTCTTTGGAGGCAATAAATCGAGAACCCATTGCAATTGCTCCACATCCCATGGATAAAGCAGCAGCTAAACCCTCCGGAGTAGCAAAGCCTCCGCAAGCGATAACGGGTGTGTCCGGATACTTTTGTCGTACTTGCTGTAAGAGTACTAAAGTAGATACCTTTTCATAAGATTGATGTCCTCCACCTTCCGTTCCCGTGATAACAAGTCCGTCTACTCCCGCATCGACACATTTTCCTGCCAACCATAACGCAGGGGCTACATGGAAGTGCTTAATTTCGGATTTCTCTTTCAATTTCTCGAAAGATTTACTCCTAGGAAGCATCTTTGCCGAACCGGCGCTGGTGATGGCATATCTACATTGTTCTCGAATTCT
>Ga0180433_10008891_pt1 | contig 12410 bp, 12 predicted proteins | sample SS_ome_8_FD_132980 | JGI IMG/M metagenome (GOLD analysis project Ga0180433, IMG submission 132980) | Hypersaline lake sediment archaeal communities from the Salton Sea, California, USA - SS_1_D_1 metaG | ecosystem: Environmental > Aquatic > Non-marine Saline and Alkaline > Hypersaline >... | reverse complement strand
GAGAAGGGCGGCCACCTGGGCGTACTCCTGCATCTCTTCGCGCAGCGAGGTGATCTTGCCGATCCACTCGTCGTACACGCTGGCCATGCTCAGGTAGTAGAGTGCGTGCCCCAGGGGTACCAGGTCGTAGATATAGTAGTCGTATTCGCCACCCACGACGATGTCCACCACCGCGTCGAAGATGGCGCTTTCCTCCATCGCCGGCTCAGCCGCGGCGGCCTGGATGTAATTCTCGATCTCCTCAGGTATCTCGTCAAAGCCGTACATGTCGATGATCTTCTGGCGGATCTCGTCTTGGTAGTCCTTGATGTGCCGGTCGGCGTCGATCTCCTGGGCAAACAGGTTGGGCATGATCTCCACCGCCCCCTGGCCAAAGATATCCCGCTCAAAGATATCAGAGAGGGATGCCTGGGGATCGACCGAGAAGACGAGCACCTTGTACCCCCCCTTAGCCAGCCAGTAGGCAGTGGCGGCGGAGAAGGTGGTCTTGCCCAGACCTCCCTTGCCGCCGAACTCGATGTAGCGGCGGTTGGGGTGTTCCTTGAAAACTTGTGCGAGTGACAATGTTCTCTCCTTATGCCAATGCGTCGGTCAGGTCGCGCTCACGCAACATGCGCCGCTTCCAGGTGCTGATCTGCGGTACGACGTATGGCAGCAGGCGCAGCGAGTAGTATGGCGGCAGGATGGGGATGCCCAGCAGGTCGCCCATTGTGATCAAGATGAACAGGTGCTCCATGCTCCCGCGCGTCTTGAGCGCGAAGCGAGTCATGTCGTGGCCGGCCATGCCGTAGAGGAAATCCTTGGTTGAACGGCCAAGCCTCTTCAGAAAGCCTTCTTGCTTTTCTTCTTCACTCATTGTACTCTATGTACCTCCATTGAATTCAGATCTCGCATAAAATTTGCACAATATGCATCCCGTATTACCTGTGCCGTGTCTCAATCGATGCCCTCAATCAGTCCAGTCAGGTCGGTCCAGTCGCGCTCGCGCAGCAGGCTGCGCTTCCAGCGGTTGATGGTTGGAATGATGTAGGGTAGCAGGCGCATAGTGTAGTAAGGTGGCAGGATAGGGAGCCCGACGAGGTCACCGAAGGTAATTAACATGAACAAGCGCTCTATCTCTCCCCGTTCCCGCCGCATATCGCGCGCCCAGTCGAAGGTGGTCATCCCATAGACCACCTCACATGCCACGCGCCTGATATGCCGCAGCCTGTCCCTAACGCACTCCCCAACGAACGTTCTTGCTCCTCCATTCTGGTCGCAGGAAACGCTCTGAACAATCCGCTTCTTCAGCAGGCGGTCCAGGGCAGCGGGCTCCCAGCCGGTGTACTTTGTGTGGTGGTTGATCACGAAAGTGGGGTACCGGCCTATCCGATAGCGTAGCGACTTGAAGAAACCCTCCAGCGACTGCGGGTCCACGACCCGGATGCGCAATTGCTCTCCGTACCGGTCGGACAGGCCCTGTAACCACGCGGCGAGATGTGCAGCCTCTTCCAGCATCTCCGGTGGGTAGGCAGCCCGCATCTCCTGATGCACGGGCGCACCTATGCCTGCCACGTCAAACAGTCGTTCGCAATGTGAGCAGTGGAAGAAGTCCGTGGGTATGTGGGCCAGTACTTCTAGAAGGACCGGTTGGAGAGTTGGTGGCATTCGATCCGTGCTCCGTTTGATGATGGGAGGGTCGGGGGCTACCCTCCCATCGTAACTGTTCAGAGGTTTACCGAGCGGTCACGCGGCCTTGACAGCCTCTTCCTCCCGTGGCCTTTGGAGCGCTTTCCAGCCGTCCACGATCAGGAACGCCGCAGCCACCACCAACACCAGGGCGATGATGCCGACGAGGATCGCAGCGACGGCAGCCTGGGTCGATGCGGCGCCCGGCAGTTTGATGAAGAAGTTGGTGTAGGCCAGGTAGAGCAGCGCGGCCAGCGTGGTGACGATCATAAAGATCGAGGGGTAGAGCGCCCAGGTGTGCTTCCTGCCCTCCGACAGGAGCCACAGCGAGATGAGCAGCAACGCCAGGCCGGCCATCAACTGGTTCGCAGCGCCGAAGGCAGCCCAGATGGTCAGCCACGGGATGATCCAGACGAAGATCAACGTCAGGATCAGGGCGACAATAGTGCCCACGTGGGTGTTCTTCATCACCGGCAGCGCATCCCCGACCATCTCAGCGCTGGCCACACGCATGAAGCGCACTACCAGTTGCATGATGGTCAGTGCCATGATGGTCAGGAAGACGGAGCCGTAAGCCACGCCGAAGTCTGTGGGGATGCCGACATAGCTCAGGAAGTTGGCTAACCCCTTCGCAAAGACCCCCAGTGCTGCACCGGCGCCGCCGGCGTCCTGGTATCCCTGGAAGCTCCCGAAGGCGACGGTGGCGGTCAGGAAGGCGATGACGGCGAACGCCATCTCCATGAACATTGCGCCGCCACCCACTGGCAGTGCGTCAGTCTCTTTCTCCAACTGGCGGGCCGTGCCAGAGCTGGATACCAGGCTATGCCAGCCGGAGATAGCACCGCAGGCGATGGTGACGAAGAGCATTGGCCATAATGGCCCACTGGCCGTGGTAAACTGGGTGAAAGCCGGAAAATCGCCCATTCCTGGGCGCCAGAGGAGCAGGCCGATGATGCCGCCCAGCACTCCCAGCGAGACGATCCAGAAGGAGACGTAGTTGATCGGCTGGGCGAAGGACCAGATGGGCAGTACCGAACCGAGGTAGCAGAAGGCGATCACCAGCAGTGTTCCGAGAACCTGAGCCTGTGTGTTGCCCAGTAAGACGGTGGGGGAGTCCGGGAGGCCGTAGAGGCCGGAGAAGATGTTGGACATGAATGGCAGGGTGCTGATCCAGATGCCCACGAAGGTGAGCACGACGGTGACGACTGTGGTGAGGATGATGTCCTGTTTCCACTTGTAGGTCATCTGCCCGGCCAAGACGCCCATCAGGACCACAGCAATTATGCCGAAGGGCACCTGAGGGTTAGTCATGAGCACTTTCCCTACCGCGTTGCCGAAGGCGCCCATGATCAGCAACAAATAGAAGTATATGAAGATCATGAGGATATTGCGCGCGCGGGGTGAGATGAGCTTGTAGCTCAGCGCGCCCATAGTGTCACCCTCGCGACGGACGCCCATGATCATAGCGCCATAGTCCTGGACCCAGCCGATGAAGAAGGTGCCCAGGATAACCCAGACCAACGCCGGTAGCCAGCCCCATTGCACGGCGATAATTGGGCCGGTGATGGGGCCGAGCGCGGCGATGGACTTGAACTGATATCCGAAGAGAACGTTGCGGCTGGACGGGGTAAAGTCTACCCCGTCCATGTACATCTTGGCTGGGGTAGCCTTCTTCGGGTCGGGCTGGACGATGTCGCGGTCGATGCGCCGCGCGTAAAAGAAGTAGCCCACGCCGATGCCCAGAGCTCCCAGGATCAGTACGATAATCGAATTCATCGTTTTTATCCTCCTTAACGCAAGAATGCATTTCGAGCATCCGATTCAAACACTTTACCGATTTTCTGATTACGTGTCTTCTGATCCTTCCTTGCACCTCCTTTCGCCCCCGATGGTGTGCATTCCAACACGCTGGACTCTGTCGCTCTGGCGACCCGTGGTCACCGCTGACGTGAGAGAATATCGCCTATTTATTAATGTGCGTTGTGCCTCCCACCGCAGTCTGCAGGTCGGCCAGGAAGCTCTCGCTGGACGTCGTCAGCAGCCCTGCTACGTTTACCTGCAATTGGATGTGTGGGTCGGCCTTGCGCCAGGAGAAGCGCTGCAGGTGTGCCCCATAAGCCTCCACCCAGGGTTCTAACCCCGCGACCTGTGGTCCTGCGCCTGAGCCTCGATGTGCGATGGCCAGGCCACAAGGCCCTTGCTGCCACGTCCAGGGTCGCTCCTGTTCCTGATGCAAATCCCGCATCGTCTGCCCTGTGGCAGGCACGACCTCCACCTCGCCCCGGCGCGGCGAGCGCAGCGTCGCCTTTATTATAAGCCCGTCCCGCCTTCCGCGCAAGTGGCCGAACAGCCACAGTGGCAGCATCTCGCGGTTCTCCAACAGCAGCGTAATCTCCAACCGCCGGAAGGGGGAATTCGCGTGGATGACGTTGACGCGGGCGCCAGCGGCGGGCGAGCCAATCCAGCCCGACTCCCTCACGCCTCCCAGCACGTCCAGCCCGGCCTCTAGCCAACGAAAGAGGCGCTGCCCACGGCTTCGGTTAACCAAGTGCCCTCCGCCGTACCACAGCGCCAGCAATACACACAGCCCGATGACCGCGATGACTCCTGTTTCCATAATGCCCCGTTGGCTCCTTACTATTGAAACACGTCAGGTGACTGAAGGATACGCTTCTCCTCGGTCTAACGCTCAACCACAGTCCGGAGTGTGAGTTGGGACTTCTTGGATAGGTGCTATGGCAGGTAGTTCAGGACTGACTGCAAGCTGGGTTGATCGCTGCGATCCTGGCCGACGTAGCTCCACGCGACCTGCCCGTCTGGCTCGATGACGAACACAGCCGGTGCGGCGTAGCCGTCGCCCAGCAGGTTGTACACGCCGTAGGCTTCGGACGCGCGATGGTCAGGGTCTGCCAGCACAGGGTACGTGGCGCCGGTGCCGTGACACCAACTGTTCGCCACCTCGATGGACGTGACCGCCACTGCAATGATTTCCGCCCCGGCTTCCTGGAACGCCTCGTAATGCATCTGCAGCTCCACGAGCTGCCGTGGGGCCCCTCAGCCATATCTGTGGAAGAAGGCCAGCACCACTGGCCCCTGGTCTAACTGCTCCGATAACGTGAGTGTGCCGCCTCCGACCTGTTCAAGCGTGAAATCAGGGGCGATCTTCGGTGTCACAGGGGTGGGGGCGGGAGAGGGTGTCTCGGGCACGGGCGTGGGGATGGGCGATAGGTCAGCGGTCTCGGGCACGGGGGTAAGGACAGGCGATAGGCCAGCAGTCTCAGCTACAGGGGTAGGGATTGGCGACTTTGCCGGGCTTGCGATCGGCGGCTGAACGATCGGAGCGTATGGAACGGGCACGTCCGTGAGCTCTTCATCGATCACGATGTCCGCACTGGCTCGCTGTTCTTCCAACCACTCCGTCGTGTCGTATCCCTGGCTCTCCAGAGCCTCCAGGCCGGCTTCCACCGTCAGCAGCCGCCCAACCGCTCGCTCAAACGCGACGCGGGTCAGCCGTGCTCCCTCCAGCGCTGTCACCACGGTGGCATCGTCCACGCCCCAGGCTTGCTCCAGCGCGGTGATCCGCGCTTCGATCTGGTCCCCTGTCGGTTCTTCTTCCGGTGGGAAGCTGTTCAATATCAGCTCTTCGTTGATCAACCGATGTAAGGTCCCTTCAGGCGAGGGGGCGGGCTTCCCCGATAGTCCGCTCATCACGTGATCGAGCAGGACCGCCTCCATCCAGTCAGCATGTTGAATGGGGCGTCCGTCGATGGTGGTAATAGATGGACCCTCCAGGGATGGACGCGTCGCTGGGGTGATCATAGGATCAGGCTCGCCCGGCTCACGTCCCAGGAACACCAGCAGCAATCCTAAGCTGGTCACAACTGCGATGCCGATGCCCAGGATGGCCCAGATACGGGGAGAAAATCTTTGACTCATATATGTACCTCTGCTCACGATAGGCAGACATATCATATCCAACTTCGTCGGTCTGTCAACTGCAGTATCGTCCGGGTAAGCATTCAGGTGACCGGCGCTTCCACGTCGGTCGCGGCGAAAACGTGCTCTATGCTTACCAGCAACTGTCATCCTTGAGGGTTGAGTCGGCAAGTGCCGGTCACCTTGTGTCATTTTTCCATATCCCCTGAACGGATACTCGTCCGGTACTGGCTGCCGGCTCTCAGCTCTCGAGGTTGCACAATCTGCTGGATGGGTTTAAAATGCATGTTCAGTGGAAAGATCACCGCGCTTTGCTTCCAACTACGTGTGGCAAGCGCTGATAATTGACGAAGAGGAAGTCACCGTGGCGCATGCAAAGTTAATCATACCTACTCTGGTATTTGTAGCTGTTGGAGTGCTCTTGGGTGCATTTTTGATCGGCTGTGCTTCCCCGGCTATGCCTCCACTGCCCACGTTGATCCCCACGATCTCACCCTACACGCTGCCACCAGCCAGCCCTACATCCGTTCCCAGCTCTACGCCTGTGCCGACCCTCGACCCGACGCCTACGCCGGTTCCCAGTCCCACCAGTATTCCCTCTGCTACGCCGACCGCTACCTCTACTCCCACGCCTATGCCCACCCCGACTTCCTTCTCGCTGGCGCAACCAGCGCTGATCGACGTGACGCCCACTCTTTCCGACACGACCCCCATTCCCACCTCCGTGCCGGTTGCCGAAGTGGTTCCTGGCGAGATCAACGTCGTCGTGCTGGGCAGCGACCGCCGTCCCGATTGGAACGACTGGCACACCGACGTCGTCCAGGTCGTCTCTATTCAGCCCATGGTGCCGGCAGTGACCGTGCTCTCAATCCCACGTGACCTGTACGTCTACATACCCGGGTTCCGGATGAGCCGCGTCAATTTCGCCGATATGTACGGTGAGCTGTATGGATACGAGGGCGGCGGGCCGGCGCTGGTGCAGCAGACGCTTCTCTACAATTTGGGGATCCCGATCGATCACTACGTGCGTACCGACTTCGACGGGTTCATCGGCATCGTGGACGCATTGGGTGGTGTGGACATCCCTGTGCACTGCCGGCTGCAGGATCATTGGCCTTATCCCGACGAAAACGGCGAGTATCCGATCAAGGTGCTGGAACCGGGAGTCCACCATATGGACGGGGAGACAGCGCTGTGGTACGCCCGCTCGCGCATAACCTCCAGTGTCTTCGCCCGTGAACGGCGCCAGCAGCAGGTCCTGCAGGCCATCTGGCGCAAGTCGCGCGGCCTTGACCTTCTGCCCCGCCTCCCCCAGCTGTGGGAGCAGTTCCGGAGTATGGTCGTCACCGATATGGAGTTCGGCAACGTCGTGAAGCTGGCTGAGGTCGCCTTCCGGCTCGATGAGCAAAACGTGCGCTTCCGTAGCATCGGCTACCAGCACGTGGTTCCCTGGACGACGCCCAACGGGGGCTCTGTGTTCCTACCCAACTGGGAGGAGGTGGGGCCGGTGGTGGGGGAGGCGTTGGGACCGGTGCCGGAGAACAGGCTGTGGCGCACGCTGCAGACGGTTGAGGTGTGGAACGGAACCGGCAGCGCCGACTGGGATCAACTGGCGGCCGACCGGCTTTACCGCGAGGGCTTCGTCGCCGTCATCGGCCAGCCCGATCGGCGCGACTATCCCCAGACGCAGTTGGTCGACCTCACGTCCACCGCTAAAGGGAGCCCGGTGTCGTACCTGCGCTGGATGTTCAACGTCTCTCCCGAAGCCATCATCTCCGCACCCGATCCCAACGCAGGAGCACAGGTTCGCCTGATCATCGGCGCCGATTACCAGACCTGCCGCGACCCGTGAGCGGAGTGACAGGTCGACAGGGTGACAAGGTACATAGCGTCCACGCACTACGCACTGAGTTTCACGTTTCAATACAGGGAGCTTCCAATTAACAAGCTCAACGCTACACTGTGAAAATCGACATCCTTGTTCGGATTGGTTTGACTTTTGATGGAACGCTGTCTTGACTTTCTATCAGCGGACGGCTATACTAAGATATGTTAGCACTTCCTTTTGCGAAGGTCGCAAGTGATAAGCGTAGCTTCCAACAGATGAAGACAGCTATGAGGAGATGATGATTATGCCCATCTTGCCCGAAGAGAAGAGTAGGCGGGAATCCTCTTTCTCGGAATTGGTTCCTGAGGTCCGTCAAAGACTGGTCGAATTCGGCGCTCCTTTACTGTTGACCGAGGCGGAGGGACGATTAGCCTTGGCCGAACGGAAGATTGAGGCCTTCGAGAAGAAGTATGAGACAACGCTTGCCCAGCTGTGCCGGGATGGCCTGCCCGATGACGCTGGCATAGAGATGCACGAGGATTTCATCGAATGGTCGGGCTGGCAGCGCACCCTCGAAGAGGCCTGCCAAATCCTTGCCTCTCTTCAACCTCTCCTGGAGAGATCTCTTGCTTCCGCTCCTGCGAGCTAGAATAGCCTGCATCTGGTCTATCCTGGCCGAGCTTGTGGCAGAAGTCACTGTTTTGAGAGCTGATTACCACGCTTTCAAACTCAAGGTGAGTCTCACCGACGGCAGTACGCTCCGGATCAACGAGCAGTATTATCACAACGGTCTGGAGCAGTATGCCTATTACTGGCTGAATGAGGACAGTACCCTCGTCATTGGGTGGGACAATGCTCCGCACCACTCCCACCTGCCGAATTTCCCCCACCACAAGCACGTGAACTCTCAAGACAACATACAATCGTCTGAAGAGACCACTCCTGAAGAGATCCTTGTTGCCATACGGGGGCGTCTTTCCTGAGAGGGCTTACAGTCCCTCAGATCGAGGGTGACGCCGACAGCGCCCGCGCCTGTGCCTCCGCGTTGTAGGAACTGCGCACCAGCGGGTCGCTTTCGACCCACCGGAACCCCATCTCGTAGCCCCGCTCCCGGAACATCTCGAACTCCTCCGGCGTGTAGTAGCGGTTGATGGGGATGTGCTGTTTTGTGGGCTGCAGGTACTGGCCAATAGTCAGGATGTCCACGTCCAGGTCCCGCAGGTCGCGCATCACGTCCAGTACCTCGTCCACCGTCTCGCCCAGTCCGACCATCAGCCCGCTCTTGGTGATCGCCTCCGGCCACAGCGCCTTCGCGTTGCGCAACACGCTTAGCGACCACTCGTAGCGGCATTGGGGCTGCACGGCGCGGAAGAGGCGCGGTGCCGTCTCGACGTTGTGGTTCAAAATGTCGGGATGCTCGTCCATCACGGTCTGGAGCGGCCCGAGCTGTCCTCGGAAGTCGGGGATCAGCACCTCGACTGTGCAGCCGGGCTGAAGCGCCCGGATGCGACGGATGACCGCAGCGAAGACCGACGCCCCGCCGTCGGCCAGATCGTCCCGGTCCACCGAGGTGATGACAGCGTGCTTCAGATCCATCGCATGCACCGCCTGGGCCACGTGCTCCGGTTCGTCGGGGTCGAGCGGACCCGGACGGCCCGTATTCACGTTGCAGAAGCGGCAGTTGCGGGTGCAGGTGTCACCCAGAATGAGAAAGGTGGCCGTGCGGTGGCCCCAGCACTCGCCGATGTTCGGGCAGTGAGCTTCCTCGCAGACGGTGTGCAATTCCTTGGCCCGCATCAGCCGTTTGAGCCAGTGATAGTCCTCGCCCGTCGGGGCACGCACCCGCAGCCAGGGCGGGCGGCGCTTGGGCCGCTCGGGCGTCTCTTGCTGTGTCTTGTCCATAACCTAGATCCTGATCCAGTGAATTCGCCGCCGTTCAAACGTCGCCAGCCGGGTGAACCCAGCGGCCTGGGCCATCTCCCGCGCAACGTCAAAGCCCGACCCGATGGAGCCGATGGTGTGGGCATCAGAGCCAAACGTAATCACCTCACCGCCCAGTTCACGGTACCAGCGCAGTACCTGAAGCGGTGGGTTGGGTACTCCCATCCCGCGCCGGTGGGTGGCGGTGTTGATCTCTAGCCCTTTACCTCGTTCGACGAGCGTGCGCAAGATGCGGCGGATCGTCTCCTCGTGGGGCGCGTAGTCCAGCGCCGTTAACCCAAAGCAACCATAGGCTGCCCGGCGCACGATGTCGAAGTGGGCCAGCACATCGTAGTCCGCCTGGACCGCCAGGCGCTCCAGTTCCTCGAAGTAGGCCCGCAGCCCTTCTTCGAGTGTCCGTCCGGCGAAGTAGCGTCCATCGAAGACAGGGTAGCCGCCCACCCAGTGAAGCGAGCCCAAAACAAAGTCGAACTCGCAAGTTTCCAGCAGCGAGGCTGCCTCTTCTTGGTAGACGTGACCCTCGCCGATCTCAACCCCGGCCCGGATGGTGAGGTGGGAGTCGTACTTGCGCCGGCAGCGCTCGATCTCGGCCCAATACGCAGCCGGTCGTAGATACCCACAGCAGTCGTCGAGCGGCTCGAAGTCGGCGTGGTCAGAAAAGCCGATCTCGCACAGACCCTGCGCCAGTGCCGCCTCACACGCCGTCGCAATCTCCGTCTTGCTATCACACGAGAACCGGGTGTGGACGTGGTAGTCGAGCGGATGGGTCAAATGTGAATTGGCTTCCCGAATACGCCGTGTGCAGCCTCCATCAGCGCCTCGCTCAGCGTCGGGTGCGCGTGGACTGTGCGCGCGATCTCCTCCGGCGTCAGTTCCCAAGTACGGGCCAGCACCAGTTCGGGCAGCAACTCGGTCACCTCTGGGCCGACCAGATGGGCGCCCAGAATCTCCCCGCTGGCTGCATCGGCCACGATCTTGACGAACCCGTCCTTCTCACCCAGCCCCAGCGCCTTGCCGTTGGGACGGAAGGGGAACTTACCTACCTTCACCTCGTGCCCGCGCTCGGTGGCCTGGGCTTCGGTGATGCCGAAACTGGCCGCCTGCGGCTGGCAGTACGTGCAGCGCGGCATTGCCTCGTAGTCCAGCGTCACCGTCTCCACGCCCGCGATCGTCTCTGCCGCCACGATGCCCTGGGCTGAGGCCACGTGGGCCAGCGCCAGCTTGCCGGTCACGTCGCCGATGGCGTAGACGCCGGGCACGGTGGTGCGCATGGAGGCGTCCACGACGATGTTCCCTCGCTCCACCTGCACGCCGATGTCCTCCAGGCCCAGGTTCGCGCTGTTCGGTCGCACGCCGATGGCGATGAGCGCCCGCTCGGCCTCCAGCACCTGCGCGCCCTTCTCTCCCGTGACGGTCACGCGCACGCCGTCGTCGGTCGTCTCCACACCTTCCACGCGCGTGGATGTCAACAGCTTCACCTTGCGCCGTTTGAAAGCCCGTTCGATCTCCTTGCTGATCTCCTCGTCCTCCAGCGGCACTGCGTGTGGCAGCATCTCGACGACGGTGACGTCAGCGCCGTACGATCTCCAGACGTGAGCGAACTCCATTCCGATCGGCCCGGCCCCCACAACCACCATCGATGCGGGCAGTTTGCGCAGCACGATCGCCTCGCGGTAGGTCATCACCCGTTCGCCGTCCACCTCGATCCCGGGAATGGTGCGCGCCTGACCGCCTGTAGCGACGATCACGTTGTGTGTTTCCAGCGTGCGGGTGCCACCTTCGTTAAGTGCCACCTCGACCTGGTTGGGAGCTTTCAGCGTCCCGGTTCCCTCGACGACCTCGACGCCGTTCTTGCGCATCAGCAGGCCGACGCCCTTGACCAGTCGCTGGGATACCTTGCGGCTGCGGTCGACTGCCGCGCCAAAGTCCGCTTCAACCCCGCTGACCGTGAAGCCGAATTCCTTGCCTCGCCCCAGCAGGGAGATAACCTCGGCGTTGCGCAGGAGGGCCTTGGTCGGTATACAGCCCCAGTTGAGGCACACTCCACCCAGGTGCTCTTTCTCGACCAGCGCGACTTTGAGATCAAGTTGAGCCGCGCGGATGGCGGCCACGTACCCGCCTGGCCCACCGCCGATAATCGTTACGTCGTACGTCTTTTCCACTTTGACTCTCCCTTCGATTACGTTGTGAGCATCACGTATTCCGTTTCACGTCTCGCGCGTCCCGGATTCCCAGCGCGAGGTGGTGCATCTCAGTCTACCACGAGTGGGGAAACATAGCAAGCGGCACAGCCCGATTTGGCATCTTGATGATCCGATTGAGAGAGTGAGCCCGATGACTCCTTGACCTCGACGTCACACAGGACCACGTGGTCGCCGCCGGCGGCGACGGACAAACGGTCCCCGGTGGCGATGTGGTACAGGCCGACGATCAGATGGTAGTGTCCAGGCGATAAGTCCACCGGCAGGAGAACGCCATATCGGTCCGCCAGAACCGAGCCGGGCTTCCAGGTAGTCGTGGGCATCAGCCCATCTCTGGGCTCCGTATCGTGCTGAGCGACGAGTTGCCCTGCGCTGTCGAGAAACTGGACGGTGACTTTGTACCGCTCGATGATGGGGGCCTGGGTTTCCCAGAATATCGTCACGGCCAGGACGTCACCGGGTGTGAGCCGATCAGTCGCCAGCGTGTAGCCGTGCAGGCGGATGTGCTCACCGAAGCGCACGTCGAGCACCTGCGCCGGCTCCTCGGGCAGCGAATCCACTCCGTATGTCGCCAGACGCACACGTCCATACCAGCGGACCCGGGTCCGGTAGGCGTGCGCTGCTAGCCACGTCTCGATCAGTCGCCGTGGGTCGGATTCGGCGTCGCCCCAGTAGAGCACGAACAGACGCCGGTAGCGCTCGATGAGTGGGGTCAGGAACGCGTCGACCCCGGCCGGGGTGGGGCGGTAGGGCGCCGGGTAGATGTCCCGGTCGGGATAGTAGTACGTGAAAACTTCCCACTGGTTGGGCGCATTGAGGATGATCGCGTCGCCGGG
>Ga0180433_10008890_pt1 | contig 12411 bp, 9 predicted proteins | sample SS_ome_8_FD_132980 | JGI IMG/M metagenome (GOLD analysis project Ga0180433, IMG submission 132980) | Hypersaline lake sediment archaeal communities from the Salton Sea, California, USA - SS_1_D_1 metaG | ecosystem: Environmental > Aquatic > Non-marine Saline and Alkaline > Hypersaline > Sediment... | reverse complement strand
TAGTCGGCGGTTGCACCCCACTCGAACGTGTACGTCGCGGAAGAGGTCGCCTGCCAACGAATCCACATCTCGCTCGCCTGCCCGGGGTAGATCAGGTAGGGCTCCTTGCGCAGTTCCGCTTGACAGGCGGTTGGAATCAGGAGGAGCGTGAGGAGGACGACAAGGCTGACGATGAGGGGCGAAAGCTGCCGTACGCGATCCATGGGAATCGGGTGGAGCGTACGGGAAGCAAGCAGACACGGCAAGCGGAGACGCTTTCCCGGGTCGATCAGATCGCGACGCTCGGTATTCTCAACCTATCTTACTTCGTTACCGGTGGAGTGAAACGGAGTTGATGGGTTTCGATCGGCGGACTAGACTGCGGAGGCTCGACGGTGCCGGCGGCGGCACTGTCGAGGCCGAAAGGAGTCACCGTGCCCGATGCCATCAAGCTGACCGCGGCGGCGTACAAGAGCGCGTTGGCGGATGCTGACAAGACGGAGATGCTCACGCAGAAGGAAGTCGAGGCGATTGCGACGAAGCTGAACCACGTGATCAACCTCCCTCTGCTGAACGAGAAGCGTGAGCAGATCGTCTTCGTCAAGATCGTCAAGCAGGTCGACATGTTCCTCTACCGGGTCCTTCCGAACGAGATCTACGAGCTGATTCGGGTCGCCTCGGACGGGATTAGCGAGCAGGACGTGCCGCTGATCGAGGAGAACCTCGCGGCACTGGCGAACGGCTACATCAATCTACCGTTCCTGTCGGAATCGCAGGAGGAGACGGTCTTCCGCGTCGTCATCGGCGTCATCGTCCGCTCGATGATGAAGGGGCGCACGATCAAGGACGCGTAGATCGGGGAACCGGCAGCAGATAGACAGAAGCTCCCGCAGCACGGCTCGTGCATCTGTGATATCGACTGCATGTGCCGACGTCTCGGCGTCCGGCTAGCCATTGCAATGGTGGGGTGCGCCGCAGATAGTAGGGCTGTGGTCGAAGCCAACGAATCGTAGGTCATGGCTCATGTTCGGAGGTATGGATGTCCGCAGTTCCCGTATGGATAGCAGTAGGTTCATCTCTCCTCGCGGTGGTACTCCTGGTAGTGCTGCTGTCCAGATTGCGGTCTAGGGAAGACGACTCATCCAGGGTCCGCGATGAACTCAGGACAGCACGCGTGGACGCTGCTGAAAGCGCGCGCAGCCTGAGAGAGGAGGTCGCCGCACAGGTCGCGTCTGCCGGCGACAGCATCGTGAGTTCGGTTGGCGAACTCGGGACAGGTCAGGCAACCCAGCTAGAAGCCATCGGTAGGCGGGTTGGGGAGTTGACGTCCTCCAACGAAGAGCGACTTGACAAGGTCAGAGACAGTCTCGATCTCCGGATCAAGGCTCTTCAGGAGAGCAACGAGCGGAAGCTCGATGAGATGCGTCAGACAGTGGATGAGAAGCTCCAGAGCACCCTGGAAAGGAGGCTCACCGAGTCCTTCAAGGTAGTGAGTGAGAACCTTGAGGCTGTGCAGAGAGGATTGGGGGAGATGCAGACCCTTGCGACGGGCGTTGGGGACCTGAAGCGGGTTCTGACCAACGTGAAGTCGCGAGGGACCTGGGGCGAGGTTCAGCTTGGCGCGCTGCTGGAAGACGTTCTCACCCCTGACCAGTACGCAATGAACGTGCGGGTTTCTGATGCATCGCGTGAGATGGTTGAGTATGCGGTTCGACTACCCGGGAGGGACGAGCTAGATCCCGAATCCTGCATCTGGCTTCCGATAGATGCGAAGTTCCCGCAGGAGGACTACCATCGCGTTGTCGAGGCAAGCGAAGCCGGTGATGCAGATGGGGCCAAGGCGGCCTCGGATGCGCTGGTCCGGAGTTTGCATGGAGCCGCCAAGGAGATCCACGACAAGTATGTTAGCCCGCCAGCTACGACTGACTTCGCGGTGATGTTCTTGCCCACGGAGGGTCTATACGCGGAGCTGCTCAGGAAGCCGGGGCAAGTTGAGGAGTTGCAGAGGAAGTATCGAGTGGTTGTGGCAGGCCCAACGACACTGGCCGCTCTGTTGACGAGCCTCCGAATGGGGTTCCGGACCCTCGCAATTGAGAAACGGTCCAGTGAAGTGTGGACTGTACTGGCGGCTGTCAAGACAGAGTTCGGGAAGTTCGGAGGCGTACTCGAGAAGCTGAAGCGGCAGCTACTGACAGCCTCGAACACCATCGACGAGACGGGCGTGCGAACGAGGGCCATGGAGAGGAAGCTTAGATCGGTTGAAGAACTCCCCACGGAGCAAGTCGGTGACGTGCTGGACTTCCCTGAGGGATCCGGTGACGCACAGGAGCTGGAAGAGACTGGCCAGTAGGATCTCCGTCGCATGGGGAGATCTGGCGAGTTGTGGGATTCCGCTAGGCGAGGTCGAGGATTCCCGACTCTCCGGTGGTGCCCCGTACGTAGTGTCCTCGCACGCCGTCGATGCGAAGAAGGACGTAGTCCGGATCCGACGGGCCTTCCGGCCAATCCTCACTCCACTCCTCCTTCCACAGCCTTCGTTCACGATCTGCGTCCGAGACGATGTGGGCTTCGCCGTGGATCGACGCGTAGTTGAAGCGGTCGGAGTCGACGAACAGGACCGTCACCTTCGGTTCGGCCTCGATCTGGAGGACCTTCCGCGAGGCACGGGAGGTTGCGAACCAGAGGGCGCGTCCGTCGCGCTCGACGAGACGCATCGGGCGCGACTGGGGGAAGCCGTCGTCGCAGAGCGTCACGAGGAGCGGAAACGGCATCGAGTCGACGATCTCCCAGAAGGTGCGGGTGCCGGCCGGGCTGGCCACGCTCTCGTCGAGCGCTCTCCGCGCGTGGAAGATCACCGGCGTCTCGATGCCGAAGGCGCTCACGACCTCGTCGACGAGCTCGTCTCGGACGAGGAGGATCGGAAGGACGTCCGCGGCAAGGACCTTGCGAACTGCCATGGCGTGGCCGCCTCCCTGAAGCTCCAGGCGGCCGACCTCATCGAGGAAGACCACCGAAGTATCGCCGAGGGCGGCGGTCACGGCCCGGTCGGCGACCGCGAGCCCCTCCTCGGATAGGTAGAAGCGTCCGGCTTGAATGCCGCCGGGTTCGAGTCCTGCGAACGGGTGCGTCGTGTTGGTTGCGAGGTCGATGAGCGCGTAGCCGACCGTCTCATCCCCCTCGAGCTTGCGCGGGGCCAGGAATCCCCCGACACGGATGTCGCACTGCCGCAGGAGCGAGAGGAGCCGCAGCCCGGTCGCCGTCTTCCCGCTCGCGATCCCTCCGACGAGGAGGACGGGACGCGTCGGCACGCGCCCGTCCAACTGGGCGAGGATCTGGTTGAGCAGATGCCTCAGCGGCGAGGTCCGGCGTGGCTCCACGCCCCGAGCGGAGCTAGGGGGCATCGCCTTGGAGCCCCACGCGCTCGTTGAATGCTTCGATCCGCTCGTCGATCTGCGGAACCATCGCGTGGATTCGATCCCAGTAGTCGGGATAGTCGTACCATTGCGCGTCGAGCTCGTCGAGCGACTTGCCGAGCTGCTCGATCCACGTGAAGTACTTCAGGTTGTGAATCCGCTTCCGATCCCGGTGGCCGAGCTCCAGGGTGAAGTCGGTTCGGATTCCGTGAAGGTGCGCATGGAAGTCAACCGCGGCATCCATCTCGGTGTACGGGCCGTGCTCCTCGTTCAACTCGACCAGCCGGCTCTGGTAGAGCTCCATCGAGTCGGTCAGAACGGTAAGGACGACGTCACGTCCGGTCAGGTCATAGAACTTAGCGAACTTGATCGCGGAGAGGAGGTTCGCGATGCCCGAGATGCCGAAGAGATCGAGGCTTTCGACGAGCTCCTCCGGCACGCCCTGGGCGGCGAGGAAGGCATGACCGGCCGGCTCGTTGAACAGGCGGGCGAGCCGCATGCAGTCCTCGTCGTCGATGCCGGTGACCATGTCGGTGTTCCGGGCGTTGTGTATCCACGGGACGTGCTTGTCGCCGATCCCTTCGATCCGGTGTCCGCCGAACCCGTTCTCGAGGAGCGTCGGACACTGGAGCGCCTCGGAGACGACGAGCTTGCTCCCCGGGTGCAGCTCCTTCAGGTAGTCGCCGCATCCCATGGTTCCCGCGGATCCGGAGGTGAGGACCACGCCCGCATACCGTCCGTCGCCGAGCCGGGCGTCGAGGACCTCTCGCATGGCGTGCCCCGTGACCTCATAGTGCCAGAGGTGATTCCCCGGTTCGTCGAACTGGTTGAAGATCATCACGTTGTCGCGCGTTGCCTGCAGCTCGATGCACTTCTGGAAGATCTCCCAGACGTTCGATTCGCACCCGGGGGTGGCGATGACCTCACCGGCGATCGCCTGGAGCCACTCGAAGCGCTCACGCGACATCTCCTCGGGGAGGATCGCGATCGACTCACAGCCGAGGAGGTTCGAATCGTACGCGCCGCCGCGGCAGTAGTTCCCCGTCGAGGGCCAGACCGCCTTGTGAAACGTTGGGTCGAATTGTCCCGTCACCAGTCGCGGAACGAGACAACCGAACGTCGCGCCGACCTTGTGCGCCCCGGTCGGGAACCACTTGCCGACCAGCGCGATGATCCGCGCCGGGACCCCGGTCAGCTCCGGCGGAAACTCGATGTGGTTCACCGAACCGAAGCCACCGCCGGTCGGGGTCGGCTCATTCTTCCACGTGATGCGAAACAGGTTGAGCGGGTGCAGATCCCACAAGCCGATCTCTCGGAGTTGCTCGACAATCGACGATGGGATGAGACTCGGATCCTTCATCTGGGCGAAGGTAGGCACGATGATGCCCCGTTCGCGGGCTCGATCGACGGTTCGCTCGAGCTGCTCCGTATTGACAGTTAGGTCGATCAAAGGGGTTTCCTCCGTTCGTTGTGTGCGTCTGCCGGCAATGCTATCATGCTGCCTGACCGATTCGCAAGATCAACGTTGGTAAGGGCAATATGGCACGCTCATTCGACCTCGTCGTCCGCGGGGGCACCGTGGTGACGCCGATGCGATCGGAAGTGACCGACGTGGCGATCGACGGCGAACGGATCGCCGCGATCGGTGTCGATCTGCGTGGGAGTCGCGAGATCGACGCGCGCGGTCGTCTCGTCTTCCCCGGTGTAATCGATGCCCACACCCACATGGCGCTCCCGGTCGCGGGAACGCGGTCGAGCGACGACTTCGGGAGCGGAACGATCGCCGCGGCCTGCGGTGGCGTGACGACGATCATCGACTTCACCGTCGGCAGTTCGGAGACCTCGATCCCCGACGACCTCGAGGCTCGGTTGGAGACCGCCCGGCCCTCCGTGATCGATTACGCCTTTCACGGCGAGGTGATCGGGTGGCGTCCTGGGAGGGAATGGGAGTTTCGCGACGCGATCGGCCTCGGCCTGTCCAGCTTCAAGTTCTTCACCGCCTACGAGGCTTCCGGACGGCGCACGCCGCCGGACCAGATGGAGACGGCCTTCGGCGCGCTCGCCGAGTGGGGTGCCGTGGCCCTGGTCCACTGCGAAGAGGAGAGCCTCATCTCCTCGGTGGTGGAACGCCTGACGCCGGAGGAGATCGGCCACATGGGAACGCTCGCCGACGCCAGGCCCGATCTGTGTGAACGGTCGGCGATCGTCCAGGTCGCACGGATTGCACGGGCGACCGGGTGTGCGACGCACATCGTACACGTGAGTTCGCTGCTCGGACTCGAGGCGGTTCGGGAGGGGAGAACGGCCGGGGCGCGGCTGACGGCGGAGACCTGTCCCCAGTACCTCACCCTGACGCGAGAAGCCTACGACCGACCCGACGGACACCTCTTCTCGGCGAGTCCCTCACTGCGGACCGACGACGATCGGAGGGCCCTCTGGGACGGACTGCGACACCGGGGCCTCGACTTCGTCGCGACCGATCACTGCCCGTTCACGCGGGCTCAGAAGACGTGGAGAGGTGACTTCCGCGAGCTCCCCTACGGACTGCCAGGGGTCGAGACGCTCCTTCCCCTGGTCTACTCGGAAGGGGTCGGCACCGGGCGTCTTGCGGTGAACGATATCCCTCGGCTCCTGTCGGAAGGACCGGCCCGAACCTTCGGGCTCTACCCGAAGAAGGGCGCGATCGAAGTCGGCTCGGACGCAGATCTGGTGATCTTCGATCCGCAGAGCCGTTGGCGGATCGAAGCCGATCGTCTCCACATGAACGTCGACTTCTCTCCGTACGAGGGGATCGAAGTCGCAGGGCGCGTTTCTGCGACCCTTGCGAGGGGAACCGTTCTCTACTCGGAGGGTCGGATCACGACCGAATCCGGACGGGGTGTCTTCTTGCCGCGGATGCTCTAGAGCGGAGCCGGGAACCCGGTTGCGGTGGGCCGTTCGGTCAAGCTATCATACAGCCTTACCCGTCGGGCAGAGGAGGGAAGGATGCCGTTCGAAAAGGTGCAACCACGCAAGGTGTCGTCGATTGCGGCCGAACAGATCGTCGACGCGATCCAGCGGGGTGATTTCCCGGTGGGCGGCAAGCTCCCTTCGGAGTTCGAGCTGGCGGAGCAGATGGGCGTCAGTCGACCGTCGATCCGCGAGGCCCTCAGTGCACTCCAGGCGATGTCCATCATCGAGTCACGCCCCGGGAGCGGCAACTACGTCCTTCGGGCACCCTCGGCACACGATGAGACGCACACCGTGCATCTGATCGAGAGCGAGTCGGGGTGTCTCGAGGTGATGGAAGCTCGGCGAGCGCTCGAGCCGCGGGTGGCGTCGTTGATGGCGGAGAAGTGCACCGACGGCGCGGTCGCGGAGCTCCGCGAGGCCGTCGAGATCATGCGGGATCACGCCGCGAGGGATGACTTCGATGCCTACTTCGACGCCGACAAGGCGTTTCACGTCTCCCTCGCCGAAGGGATCGGGAACCAGTTGATCTCGGCGGCAATCGCGCCGTTAGTCCGGACGATGGACCAGCGGGTCTACCGGGAGTTCACGCGGCATTACTACCTGAAGAACGTCGAAGACCTCGAACAGGTCGTCGATCTTCACGCGGAGATCGTGGACGCGATCGAAGCCCGGGATGCTACGACCGCTGCCCGGAAGATGGATGAACACTGGTCTCGGATGCGCGAGATCTGGGAATCCTGAGGCCTCAGGCTTCGAAGCGGCCGACGCGCCGACCTCGGAATGGCGGCGCGTTGGAGGGAGAATCCGCTGTGCGGGTTCTCTCGTTGGATGACATGAAGCAGACCGGCGATCGGTCGAGAAGAAGCGGCAGACGAATGGAAGGGTGATTGGATGGCAGCCGAGAAGCAGTTGGTCGTCGTAGCCCTCGGAGGAAACGCAATCCTCCAGCCGGGGCAGAAGGGAACGTTCGAGGAGCAGATGTCGAACGTGCACGTCACGTGCGAGCAGCTCGCCAAGATGGTGGAATCGGGCGAGTACAAGGTCGTCGTGACACACGGGAATGGGCCGCAGGTCGGGAATCTCCTCCTTCAGAACGAGGCGGGGAAGGAGGTTGCCGCACCGATGCCGCTCTTCGTCTGCGGGGCGGAGAGCCAGGGCCTGATCGGGCTGATGATCCAGCAGAACCTCGGCAACCTGCTTGCCGCAAGTGGCAAGGGGGACATCCCGATCGCCACCGTCGTGACGCAGGTCGTCGTCTCGAAGGACGACCAGGCCTTCACGAACCCGACAAAGCCCGTCGGCCCGTTCTACAACGAGGCGGAAGCGAAGGCGCTGGAGAGCGAGAAGGGCTACGACGTTCGCGAGGATGCCGGACGAGGATGGCGACGCGTTGTCCCGTCTCCGGATCCGATCGAGATCAACGAGAAGGCGGCGATCCGCCAGCTGGTCGATGCTCGTTCGATCGTCATCGCGTCCGGCGGCGGGGGGATTCCCGTCGTGCGCGAGAACGGCGCCCTGAAGGGCGTTGACGCCGTCATCGACAAGGATCTCGCCGGCGAGCGACTCGCCGTCGACGTCGGCGCTTCGATCTTCATGATCCTGACGGACGTCGACAGCGTCCGTTTGAACTACAACACACCCGAGGAGAAGGCGATCTCCTCGATGACCGTTGCCGAGGCGAACGCATACCGAGACGAGGGCCACTTCGCGAAGGGCTCCATGGAGCCGAAGGTTCGCGCCGCGGTCCGCTTCATCGAATCGGGTGGCAGCAAGGCGATCATCACGTCACTTGACAAGGCATTCGATGCCCTCGCGGGCAGCGCGGGCACGACGATCACCAAGGGATAGCTCACGGTAGGGCAAGGAGGAACGAAACGATGTCCAATACGACGCTTCGGGGCCGGGATTTCATCACCTGGCTCGACTTCGGGCGCGACGAGATCGAGGCGATGCTCGATGCGGCCCACGATCTGAAACGACGCTTCATCCGCCGGGAACCGCACAAGGTCCTCGATGGCCAGACGCTGCACATGCTCTTCTACAACACGTCGCTTCGAACGCGGAACTCGTTCGAGGCGGGGATGACGCAGCTCGGAGGACACGCACACTTCCTCCAGTCGGACGTCGTCTACACCCCGGCGCTCAAGGGCGAGGAGATCGCCTACAAGACCGAGCGAATCTCCGACGTGGCTCGCGTTCTGGCGGAGATGGGCGATGCGATCGCCATCCGTATCTACGGAAAGCCGACGGGGTGGCAGTACGGGAAGGGCGACCGGATCATCCGCGAGTTCGCTGAGTGGTCCAAGGTGCCGGTCATCAACATGGAAGATGACATGTACCACCCGTGCCAGGCGCTCGCCGACGTGATGACGATGCAGGAGAAGCTCGGCCACAACCTACAGGGGAAGAAGTTCGTCATGAGCTGGGCCTACTCCGGCTCCGTCGCCAAGCCTCTTGCGGTGCCACAGTCGGCGATCGTCTCCGCCGCGATGATGGGGATGGACGTCACGCTGGCGCATCCGGAAGGACTCGACCTCGATCCGAACGTCCTCCAGGCAACCCAGGACCTCGCCAGCAAGAACGGCGGCGCGTTCACGATCACGCACGACAACATGGACAAGACCTTCCAGGATGCAGTCGTCGTCTATCCCAAGGCGTGGACCTCGCAGCCGACCGATGGTGGCGCGTGGGACGAGGAGAAGGCCAAGGCCATCTTCGAGGCGAACAAGGATTGGATCTGCACCCAGGACAAGATGGCGCTCACGGATGACGCGATCTACATGCATTGCCTCCCCGCGGATCGCGACATGGAAGTCACCGACGAAGTGATCGACGGCCCGAACTCGGTCATCATCGAGGAAGCGGCGAACCGGCTGCACGCCCAGAAGGGCATGATGGCCGTCATCATGGCGTAGTCGCCAGCAGGGTCGCTAGGAGGGAATGAGAACGATGAGTTGGTTCGATCTGGCAGGACGAAACCTGATCAGTGAGGTCGACTGGACTCGTGAGGAGTACGACATCGCGATGAAGGTCACCGACCAGTTGAAGGGTGCCTACTACAGCCGGAAGCCGCACCACACCTTGCAGGACAAGACGTTCGCGATGATGTTCTTCGCTGGCTCGACGCGAACGCGGATGTCGTTCGAGACCGGGATGACGCAGCTCGGCGGGCATGCGCAGTTCATCAACCCCCAGACGATGCGCCTGTCACTCGAGGACAAGCCGGGTGCCGGAGAGACCGTCAAGGACACGGCGAAGGCGATGGCCCGATTCTGTGACGGGATCGGGATCCGTCTCCTCGACGACTCGATCGACCGCTACGGCCTCGGCGACGAGGTGATGCGGAAGTTCGGCGAGCACGCGGGCGTTCCGGTCATCAACATGGCTTCGGACATCAACCACCCGTGTCAGTCCCTGACCGATATCTACACGATGCACGAGAAGCTCGGCGGAGACGTCAAGGGGAAGAAGATCGTCATCATGTGGGCGTACACGCCGTGGATTCGCGGTCTCTGTTCGGTTCAGGGAACGGCGCTGATCTCGGCGATGTACGGGATGGACGTCGTCGTCGCCCATCCGCCGGAATACGACATGGATCCGAACGTGATGGCCCAGTGTCGCGACCTGGCGGAAGCCTCCGACGGCCGCTTCACGGTCGAGAACGACCTGGACGCGGCGCTCGAAGGGGCGACCGTGGTCTTCCCACGGAACTGGTTCACGAAGGATCGGTACGCGATCGGCAAGGAAGCCGAGCATGAGATCGCGCTTCGACACAAAGACTGGTGCTACACGGCCGAGAAGCAGGCCCTCACCGATCCCGGGTATCTTCTCCAGTGCATGCCGGTCGATCGTGGCCATGAGGCGATGCCCGAAGTCTGCGACAACGAGCTCTCCTGGATCTACGATCAGGCGGAGAATCGGCTACACACGCAGAAGGCGATCATGACCCTGACGATGGGAGGCCGGCTCTAGGGAGGTCACGGCGTGGATCGCAAGCATCGGACGTTGATCGGGGCGGGGATCTCCCGCCCCGATGCTGTCGACAAGGTGCGGGGAGAGGCTCGGTTCGCCGATGACCTCGCGTTCCCAGGCATGCTCCACGGGGCGGTCGTTCGAAGCCCCCATCCTCACGCGCGAATCCTGAGGATCGATCCGTCGGATGCCCAGCGCGATCCGGACGTGGTTTGCGTCGTCACCCACGAGGACGTTCCGGGAGAGAACGTCGTTCACGTGATCTACGACGACCAGCCGGCCCTTGCCGTCGAGGTCGTCCGCTACGTCGGAGAACCGGTCGCCCTCGTCGTGGCGACCTCACGTCGAGCCGCGAAGCGTGCCGCCGCCGAGGTCGTCGTCGAGTACGAAGCGCTTCCCGTCCTCTCCGACACGGCTTCGGCCCTCGATCCGGGCGCCCCGGTGATTGTCGCCGATCCGGCGGCCGCCGAGGGTGGCGGAAACCTGTTCAACGAGATGGTCCTCCGGAAGGGGGACGTCGAGGCCGGGTTCGCCGAAGCGGACGTGGTCGTCGAGAGCGCGTACGAGACCGGCTACCAGGAGCACGCCTACATCGAGCCCCAGGGCGCGATCGCTGTTCCGGAGGATCTGGGATCGCTGACGGTCTACGCTTCGGCACAGTGTCCGTTCTACGTCCAGGGCGCCGTCGCCAAGGTTATGGGACTTCCGCTTGCGAAGGTCCGCGTCGTGCAGACCTCGACGGGCGGCGCGTTCGGGGGCAAGGAAGATGTCCCGTCGCAGATCGGGTCGCTCGCCGCCCTGATGGCCCATGCATCAAGGCGGCCGGTGAAGTTGGTTCTCGATCGGGACGAAGACATCCTGACGACGAGCAAGCGGCACCCGTCGACGGTACGGGTCCGCAGCGGCGCAAAGGCGGACGGAACGCTGACCGCCTGGGAGGTCGAAGTCATCCTGAACGCGGGGGCGTACCAGACCCTGTCGTCGGCCGTCCTCTGGCGGAGCCTCTGTACCGCGGCGGGGCCCTATCGGATCCCCAACGTCAAGGTCGATGCGAAGTCGGTCGCTACCAACACGGTGCCGAACGGGGCGTTCCGTGGCTTCGGAAGCCCCCAAGTCATCTTCCCTCACGAGTCTCAGATGGACCTCCTTGCGGAGCGTCTTGGGATCGACCGCGCGGAGATTCGCCGGCGGAACGTACTTCGCCCCGGAGATCGGACGTCGACGGATCAGCAGGTGAACGAATCGGTCGGGCTCCCGGAGACGCTGGACAAGGCGATCGAGATCGCGGACTGGCAGGAGCGTCTGGCGCGCGTCGAGGCGTTCAACGCCTCGGAGAACGGCCGACGCCGCGGTGTCGGACTTGCCTGCGTCATCTACGGCGTCGGCCTCGGCGGAAAGGCGCCGTTCCTCGATAAGGCGGGGGCGACGATGAAGCTCGAGGCCGACGGCTCGGTCACCCTTGCCGTCGGAACCGTCGAGATGGGGCAGGGCCTCACGACGGTGATGCTCCAGCTCGCCGCCGAGGCACTCGGGGTTCCGATCGAGCGCGTGCACCTGGCGCCGGTCGACACGAGCCGGGTTCCGGACAGCGGCCCGACGGTCGCGTCTCGGGGAACGATGATGAGCGGGATCGCCGTCCTCGATGCGGCGGCGAAGCTTCGCGAACGGATCGAGACGGTCGCAGAAGCCGAGGGGATCTCCACCGACGAGATTCCCGGCTGGCTCGAGGAGATCGCCAACGCCTTCTGGCTCGGAAATCGCGATCCTGCAGTCGAAGGATGGGCTCGAACCGAACCGGTTAGCTGGGATCCGAAGACGGGCCTGGGAGATGCGTACCCGGTGTACGCCTATGCGACGCACGTTGCCGAAGTCGAAGTCGACACGGCCACTGGGGAGACCCATGTCATCGACTTCGCCGCCGTCCACGATTCGGGGCGGATTCTCAACGAGACCTTGGCCTCCGGGCAGGTCCAGGGGGGCGTTGCGCAGGGGATCGGTTTCGCACTGATGGAAGAGATTCCGCAGCGTGACGGTCGGCTCGTCGTCAACGGGCTGACGACTTATCGATTGCCGACGGTCCGGGACGTGGCGCCCG
>Ga0180433_10008888_pt1 | contig 12413 bp, 9 predicted proteins | sample SS_ome_8_FD_132980 | JGI IMG/M metagenome (GOLD analysis project Ga0180433, IMG submission 132980) | Hypersaline lake sediment archaeal communities from the Salton Sea, California, USA - SS_1_D_1 metaG | ecosystem: Environmental > Aquatic > Non-marine Saline and Alkaline > Hypersaline > Sediment... | reverse complement strand
CGGCTGGAAACTCCTGTGGCTGCGCCGGCGAAACAACGCCTCCTCAACAGACACGGTGCCGCCGGTCTCCGGTCTTGGCAATGGTACTATGGCATCGTCCATCGAAGCCCTCTTCAATCAGGTAGGGTATACAAAGCTCTTCCCTCTTGCAAGGGATAGTCACGAGGCAGACCCAATGACCTCGTCCAAAAGTGGGCCAATCATGTTCATCGGAACACAGCGGATTCCTCGCCCCGTCCCTTCCGTATCATAGCATCGCGCTCTGAGACCGTCAAGAGGAAATGGTGCCCCAGCCGATCCTCCGTGTTCTTTGTTGCTTCGGAACATAAAGGCAGGCTGCATGCAGTCCGGCACCTACGCGGCAACCTCGAAAGGCACATGCATGGAAAGAGGTCTCTCGCTTGACAGATTTTGCCTGGCGATAGTATAGTCTAAGCACGTTGGGGTTTGGCTCGTTCGTTACGGAACAATTGAGGTTATGCGTGGTCCGGCGAGCGGTGGGACCGTGTTTGCCCCTGAGAGGCGTCTTCAATCGGGCAGAACGATGCCTTATTGGCGCAGATGGTCAAGGTATTACGGAGAGGAGGGAGTAAGGTGGACGTGTTGAAACTCGGTATCGTAGGTGCAGGTTTTGTTGCGAAATTCCATGCACGGGCGCTCATGCAGGTGAGGTGCATGGAGATCGCAGGAATAACGGCTCTTGCGGGTGCGAAGGAGCTGTCGAAGTTTGTCAAAGAGAACGGGCTGGGTGGCGGCGTGGTATACAAGAGCGTGGCCGAGATGGCGAACAACGTCGATGCGATAGCCGTATACGTACCGAACTTCGCCCGGCTCGAGGTTGTAGAACAGATCGCCGAGGCGGTCAAGAAGGGTGCGGAGCTGAAGGGGGTTATTTGCGAGAAGCCGCTTGCTCGCAACATGAAAGAGGGGCGGCGGATGGTGGACCTTGCCAAGAAGGCAAAGCTCAAGACCGCCTACTTCGAGAACCAGATATTCATGAAACCTATCCGGACGCAACTTGCCCAGCTTGCTCCGCAACAGCGGACGATGGGCCCGCTCGCTCTGACGCGTTCCGCCGAGGAGCATGGCGGGCCGCACGAGCCGTGGTTCTGGGATCCGACAAAGCAAGGTGGCGGAGTGCTTCTGGATATGGGGTGCCACAGCATTGCCGTAGGCTGGTACGCTCTGACTCCCATAGGAAAACCGGTCACGTTTCTGGAGCCTATATCGGTGTCGGCTGACTGCGCCTTGCTGAAGTGGGGATTGCCGGAGTGGCGTGAGCGGCTTCTCAAAGAGCGCGGGGTGGATTACAGCAAGACGCCTGCCGAGGATTTCACGACCGGTATGGTCACGTACAGGAACCCGGAGACCGGCCAGATAGTGAAGGGTCAGTTCACCGATTCGTGGATGTTCGAGAAGCAAGGGCTGCGACTGTTCATGGACGGTATGGGACCCGGCTACGCGTTCGAGGTGAACACGTTGAACTCGACGCTGCAGGTGTTCATCGGGGACATAGCTGCGGAGGCGGTTGCCGACGCTGAGACTGCTCTGGAAAAGGCTACCGCGTCGCGTGGTCTCCTCGCGGTCCAGCATAATGAGGCTGACCTGTACGGCTATACCGACGAGAATGAGGATGCCGCAAAATCGTTTATGGCCGGTAAGGATGCGTTCCTGCCGTGGAGCTACGGTCTGGAGATAACGAAACTGTGTTTGGCCGGGTATATGGCCGCCGAGAAGAAGAAGACCATAGATCTGACGGATGCTGCCGTCCAGAAGGAGCTCGAGACTTACGTGCCGCTTATTCAGCAGGGAAAAGGTGCCGAGGTCTTGCAGGTTATGTAGGCGTGTGCTGGTTCGGCGGAAGAGGAACCACCAGAAGCAGGGGTGGACGGGAGCATATTTTCGGCTCCGTGGAAGTCGGAAGCGGCGATTGTCATTCGGCATCGCCGCTTCCGCTGTATAGATGACGTTTAGGACCGCGTCGTGGGTCTGTTCGAGGTTCCACTACATGATCGAAACGGTCAATCTGCGCAAAGAGTATGGTGATGTAATCGCCGTACGCGACCTTACCTTGACGGTGAAACCCGGCGATATCTTCGGCCTCATCGGGCCGAACGGTGCCGGGAAGTCCACCACGATCAATATGCTGGCGAGCATACTCGAGCCGACCGAAGGAAAGGTATATCTGGACGGGCTCGATGTTGAGAAGAACCGTACGCAGGTCAGAGAGATTGTAGGATACATGCCGGACTTTTTCGGCATGTACGATGATCTGACAGTACGCGAGTATTTGGCGTTCTTCGCGACAGCCTATAGGCTAAGACAACCGGTCAGAACCCGTCGGATTGATGCTGTGCTTGAGGTGGTCGGGCTCCACGACAAACGCGACGAGCTGATCGGGAGGCTGTCACGCGGCATGCGCCAGAGACTCTGTCTCGGCAAAACGCTTGTACACGATCCGAAGATCCTTCTCTTGGATGAGCCGGCGTCCGGGATGGATCCGAAAGGGCGTGTCGAGATGCGCAATCTGCTCAAACAGCTCCAACGACAGGGCAAGACCACGCTGATATCGTCCCATATACTGACGGAGTTGTCGGATGTGTGTAACAGCATCGGCATCGTGGAGAAAGGCAGAATGATCGAGACGGGCACCGTTGACGATATCAGAGCGAAGATACGCCGGTTGATGAGGCTTACTATAGAAGTGCTCGAGGGTATGTCGAACGCTGAGAAGATGTTGCGGGACGATGATCGGGTCGAGGACATTGTGATTGAAGGAAGCAAGCTCTCCGTGACGGTGCGAGGTGACGCGAATTGTGCAGCGACGCTCCTCGAAAGGCTTATTACCGGCGGCGTGAGAGTGAGCTCGTTCGCACGAGAAGTGGAGAACGTCGAGGAAATTTACATGCAGATATGCGGACACCAGGTGTCGTAGTGGAATCCGTTGTGGGTAACCCCTACCTCAGGGTGACGCTGCGAGCGAGACTGAAACGTCGGCCGACCATGCTTCTCAGCGTGGTCTGGGTCGCAGTGGTTGTGCTGTGTATCGAGCTGAACTATTTCCTTTACTCCTCGCCGAACTATCATCTCTATCCGTCGTTACCGCACTGTTTCTTCAGCATTTTCTTCCAGCTTCTTGGGATTCAGCTTTTCCTCGCGCTGTTTCCCACGGCATACTACTGCTCTCATTCCGTTACGCTCGAGCGCAGTACGCGAAGTCTGCCGTTGCTGCGCGCCACACCGCTGTCCGGTTACGCGATAGCGCTCGGCAAGATCGCCACGGATCCCTCGCGGATCTGGCTGTTGCTGGCTCTCGCCGTGCCGTTTACCGTGGTATGTGCTGTGATAGGAAAGGTGAACGCCCTCACGGTAATCGAGGGGTACGCATTGCTGCTCGCCGCAGGCTTCTTCGCGAGCAGCCTGGGCCTGCTCTTTTCGGCGCTGGGCAAAATGGTCACGAAACCGGTGCAAGCGGGTGGTGCCGCCATCGGGTTGATCATGACGATGCTGTTCTTGTCGCAGTCGTTGTACTTTTATCCGCCGCTCAACAGTCTCGCCGGTCTGTCTCCAATACCATTCCTTATCAGTTCGATTGCGCGTCGTTTTCCGCTCATTCTGGCGCCTGCCGCGATCGCGGAGGTGAATCCGAACGTGAACTTCCTTGGAGCCGAAGTTCGCCCGTTCGCGATATCGTTCCCGATGTACGCTCTTCTCGGACTGGGCTGCTTTATCGGTGCGTCGCGTCGCATTGCCGACGATAGGGTTCCCGTCCTGTCGCGGGCACAGACGGTTTGTGCCGCTGTCGTGTATGAACTCGCCGTATGCGGTATGGTCGTGAACTTCTTTCATCCGGTCAGGAGCTTTACCGGCCGGCGGCTCGCGGCTCCGGTTACCGGCGGCACACCGATGCTCACCTACTCGCTGCTTGCGCTGGCGGGGATCGTCGTGGCGGCCCTTATTGTGACCCCGAACCGGGCACGGGTCGAGAACGCTCTCCGCAAAGGTGTGGGCGACACCGGGTGGCTCCACCGGCATTGTCTCGGAGATGCGGCACCGCCCTTCCCCTTGCTCGCGGTTCTGTTCGCGCTTGCTTTGGTGGGGTACGGATTTCTCGCGAGGATGGTTCTGACCAGCGCATACAGTCCGCTGAGCCGAGCGTCGCTGGCTGTGGGTGCGTGTATGCTTTTTCTTTGCGCCACGACGTTTTCCACAATCGTGCAGTCGTGCTTCTTGACGCGTACCAGACAGCCGGTGCTCGTGGCGGCAGCGGCTCTGGCGATTTACTTCCTGTTACCAACCGTCGTCAGCAGCGTGTTCCAACTGGCGGCGGGAGTTGTCCGCTGGATCGAGTACGTTTACGCCATCAACCCGATACACGCCCTGACGCGATCGTTCGCGGCCAGACTCTCCAACGACCCAGCTTTTTTCGCCCTGGGCGCCAGCGTCTATGTGGTGCTGACTGTCGTCCTGTCGGTCGGTATCGTCTACCAAACACGGGCCGTGGCGCGGCACGTAGAAAGAATGAGAAGCCTCTAAAGACTGGCGACATCCTCTATAGCCCGTTCGGGCTTGGAGGTACGTGACACTCACTTCCTCTCGGCTTCTATTCGTTTCTGGTAGCCGGAGTCGACGTAAGCCTGGACCGGGTCGAGCGGCAGACCTTTTTCTGTCCGGGTTTTCCAGAGGATCGGTCGGACGTCGGCGAGGAGGAGCGCATTGTTCGCGCACCTGTTTGCCAGAATCACCTCATCCTGCTGCTGATACTCGTGCAGTTTCTCCCTGTTCAGGAGCATGGCCCGCGCGAGAGAAAGCTGGAGCGAATCAACCGAATGGAGTACCGCGTGAATTCTGTTCTCGCGGCTGCTGCACTGATCTATCATGAACGCCCAGTTACGATCCTCACTCCGGCTGAATATTACGTCACCGCCTACCAGCTCGTAGAATATCCTCGCCATCTCTGCGTTTGGTTCGACGGCATGATCGTCGTCAGCAGCGTAGCGGGTGTTGAAGTGGAATCCACACGGTATGCCAATGGCGATCAGCATGGCCACGATCTGTTCGATGTTCGTCCCGTGATGGTGATGACCGAGGTCGACGAGGACGCCGGTGTTGCCGCCGACGTCGCGCGCGATCTGAGCGGCCGCGCCCCAGTCGGGTATCGTTGTGCTATAGGTGCCGGGTTCGAACACCTTGTACTCGATGAGTATTCTCACGTCGTTCGGTACGGCGTTGCGCGCTTCCTTTAGCATGGCAGCGATGTTTTCGTAAGCGGTTCGAAGTTCCCTTTGTCCGGGATAGGAGGAGCCGTCGGGAAACCACAACGTGAGGAGACCGTTTGCAAGTTCCTGTGCGATCGTGCCGCCGAGTACCGTCTGCGCAAGGTATCGGTCGCGTGTCGGTTTATCCTCGCTCGAGAGGCTTCCCCGGTGAGAGCCTTTGAGAAAGTAAGTGGGGCTGATCGAGCCGAGGTCGGTCCCCCTTTTCTGTGCCTCGGTTTTGACACGTTTCGCCACTTCAAGCGACCCGTTCGCACCGTCTTCGGAAAGGTCCCACAGGATATGTGTTGCGACACGACCTGTGGCACCGGTGAGCTTGTTTACTAATGCGTGATCGTCGAGTTTCTGCTCGATGTTGAGTGCTGCGCCCGGCGGCATATACTCGCCGAACCGCCCGCCACCGAATTCGCCGAAAATCCAGCTCGGCACCTCGACCTGGAACTTTTTGACCGCTTCGACGGCAGCAGCAACTCGCTCCTCGCCGAATTCCGCCCTCAAAAGGTCCAATCCCTTCTCGACCATTACTTTCTGTGCCATGCCTGATCTCCTCTCCACGTTTCCGTTTGGGCGGTCAGTAGGTGTATGACGCTGGCCGTCCAGCCGCGTGGTGTGTTGCGCGCCGGGATCCTGGGTTCGGCCACGTGCAACCTGTGAAGCAATCCGGAACGTATAGTCCCATCTTCTGGTGTCCACTCCCCGCGTCGGCATTATCCTACCATAGTTCCCATTAGTCAACCATGCCTGTCTGCGCACCTGGAGCCGGAAAATGTTGACGATTGGTCGGTCCATTTGCTATCGTTATGTGACACTATGGTTTGTATAACGGGAGAGGCTGAAAGAGAGTAGCGCGTGAGAAGAGTCGGTTTGGCAGGTGCCGTTGTCGCATTGCTTCTTGGCGTTTCCGTTCCGCTGTCCATCAAAACGTATTTATCAAGCGTCCGCCTTAAGACGGGCACGGACCTTCTCCGCGCAGGACGGTATAACGAAGCGAAAGCACAATTTGATCGTGCTGCAGAGCTTTCTTCTCACGACTACCTGCCTCACTACTACCTGGGGTGGACCAGGTTTCAGATAGGCGACTTTCAAGGAGCGGTCGAGGCTTCGCTTACCGCTTTGGACCTCAACCCCAACTATGTTCCCACGCAGGTTGTTCTCGGCGCGACGTACTTACGTCTCGGTGAGCCGCAGCGGGCGGAAGGGTGTCTGGACAAGGCTCTGGAGATTGCACCGAAGCGAGCCGAGGCGCAGTACTATATGGCAGTGTGTGCCAGCGAGCTGGGCAAATGGGAGGAAGCACGAGACTGCTTTGAAGGGGCACTGTGGGCCGGATGGGAGCAGAGAGCCGAGCTTTTCTCGAACCTCGGAGTCGTGTATTTGAAACTCGGCGACAGAGAGAACGCCGTACGGAACGTCATGACCGCGCTCAAGGAGGGTTCGGACGATCCGGTCATCAATGCCCGAGCGGGACAGTTCTTCTATACCATTGGCGACTATGAGACAGCTATAGCACATCTGGCGAAAGCTGTCGCTCTGTTTCAGGAAAAACGCGTCGATCCAAGCGCAAATCGGTTAGTGCAGCAGGCGTACTATCTGCTGGCAAAGATCCATCTGGAAGAACTTGGCAACCCGTATTTCAGCTCAATAGCGGTGCTGGCGCTGTCACGAGCGGTACCCCAGGAGCCGGCGCTCAAAGAGATCACGGAAGACCTGTTTGGCTACCTTGAACAGAGACGTTTCTCCCACAAAGGCGACACCGCGGCATTGTACCATGTTGGTGCGTCGCTGCTTCTCCAGGGACGGTACGAACGCGCGGCAGAAGTCTTGACGACGCTGGTAGAAAGTGGCGAGTCGGACGTGCGTCTGTTGCAGCTCGCCTATCATGACCTGGCGTTGTCGCTGTTCATGCAGAAGGAATTTGATCGGGCGCTTCACGTTCTTGACGATGCGGGTGCGATAATGGCCGATTTTCCGCGTGGGCAGAAACTGCGCGAACAGATCCTTGCGGGCAAGGAAGCTGCACGCCAGGCGAGTCCGCATGAGTAGGGCGAACAAAAAACGAGAGACAACGCGGGCGGTAGAGGGGCTTCCGTTGCCAATGGGGAGCGCAATACCGCGCGGCTGTGGGTTGCAACCATGAAGGGCAACCGTAATAGAGAAAAGGGTAAGAGGTCCGCAAACTCGGGCGAGCGCGGGCGGATCGACAGCGCCGGCGCAGTGGCCGTACATCCCGTATCGCAGCGGTTAGATCAGGTGTCCCTCGCGCTGCTGGCGCTTATGATGTTTGTTGTGCCGCTGGCGTTAAGTTTCCGGACGACGGCGGTCGCAGGCCCGATCAAGTATCTGATCGTGCGGTTGATGATGTTCGTCGTGCTCTCGTTGTGGTTGTTCTCGCAGGCGTTCGAGGGCCGCTTCACGTTCCGCATGCCGCGTCTGAATCTGCCGGTTGCAGTATACGCTGGGCTCTGCGTTGTGGCTTCGGTTCTCGCGCCTAACCCTGTCGGGTCGCTGGTGGTTCTCCACGACCTGTTGTGGTGTATCGCCATATATGTGGTGGTAGCTAACAGCGGCTTTAACGAGAAGTCATTTACGACTATTCTGGCGGCGATGGCGTGCGCGGCGTTTATGGCGGCTGTGTTCGGCGTGCTTCAGAGATTCAACCTGGCTTTTAACGAGTGGTCCGCGCCGGAGGGAGAACCTATCGGGACACCCAGCAGCTTTGGCCATCGGAACTTCGCCGCTGAATACATGGTAGCCTGTTTTCCGTTCGTGGCGGCACTGTTCTGGCGCGTGCGAAGCAACGTTGTGAAGGCGGTCACACTTGTGGCTCTGCTCACGATACTGTTCCACCTTTTCCTAGCGGGGTCGCGCGCAAGCTGGATAGCGCTCTTTGCGGCGATATCGTTTTCCCTTCTGGTATTCCTGGCTAGCCCATCGAGCGAGTCTGGTCGATCTCGCTTCGGCGCGCTCCTTGACGCATGCAGAAAATGCCTCCGCCGGTGGGAGGTCCGGATTCTGGCAGTGTGCGCGCTGGTGTTCCTGGCGATTGGTCCGTTTGTGCTGCGGTCGGATTTCAAGGAGTTCATGCGAGACGCACGCACGACGTTTAGCCTTCAGCGCGAGTCGAACATTGTACGCGTCGCCACCTGGCAAAGCTCCGCTGAATTGGCTCTGGCACATCCGGTGCTGGGTGTCGGCGCGGGGAACTACGAGGTGTTTCTCCCCGAATACTGGAACATGGTCGATAAGGAACGTTTTGCAAAGAAGAACAGGGTATCGCGACTTGCCCATAATGCGTACTTGCAGATCGCGTGCGAAACCGGGTTTATCGGGCTCGGCGCGTTCACATGGGTTGTCGCGACAGCGTTCGTGGTCGGACTGGGCGTCGTGCGGCGCAGTTACGCAAGCCACGTAAACTGGTTGGTGGTTGCAGCTCTTTGCAGCGTGGTGGCGGCGCTGGTGAACGGCTTTTTCGCCTTCAATCTCACTAACCCGGCGACGCGTGTCCTCTTCTGGTTTGCGCTGGGCTGCATAGGTGCTGCCGAGAGACGTTCGTTCGTCCAGCCACTGCCGGGCCGTGAGCAAGTGGGGGAACGTTCTGTTCGGACAGGAGATACATGAAGGTTCTGGTCACTGGAGGAGCGGGATTCATTGGCTGCAACGCGGCCAAACGTTTCATGGATGACGGGCACGAAGTCCTCATCCTCGACAACATGTCGCGCCGGGGCGCGAACTCAAATGTCGCTTGGCTCAAATCCTGCGGGCGGGTAACTGTCCTCACGGAGGACATGAGAAACTTCGAGAGGTTGAACAGGATCGTCCGCGAACACAAGGATCTCGAAGCGATCATTCACCTGGCGGGTCAGGTGGCCGTAACCGCATCTGTCGCGAATCCTCGTGAGGATTTTGAGAGCAACGCGATGGGAACGTTCAATTTGTTGGAGGCTGTCCGGTTGAACGAGGTCGATCCCGTATTGGTCCTTGCGTCAACGAACAAAGTATATGGCGCTTTAGAACACCTGGAGCTGCTCGAGAAGGAAACGAGGTATCGGTGGAAGTCGTTGGATGGCGGGGTCGGGGAGGACATGCCGCTGGATTTTCATTCACCGTATGGCTGCTCCAAAGGCGCCGCAGACCAGTACGTCCGCGATTATCACCGAATATACGGGGTTCGCAGTGTTGTTTTCCGCCAGTCCTGCATTTACGGGCCTCGCCAGTTCGGTATAGAGGACCAGGGATGGGTAGCATGGTTCACTATCGCGACGATGCTCGATCGCCCGATCGCCATCTGCGGTACCGGCAAACAGGTTCGGGACGTGCTGTTCGTGGATGATTTGGTCGATGCGTTCGTGCTCGCAATAGAGAAGATTGACACGGCGGCGGGTCGCGTCTACAATGTTGGCGGCGGTCCGTCGAACACGATATCGTTGTTAGAGCTGCTCGACCTGCTGGAGACCGTCTGCGGTCGGCGCGCTCGTCTGTCTTTCACCGAGCGGAGACCGGGCGACCAACCGGTGTTCGTCTGCGATACTGCGCGTGTACAGGAGGATCTTGGTTGGCGACCGCGAATCGGCGTCGAAGAGGGGGTACGGCAGCTTGCAGCGTGGGTGGACGCGAACAGGGGAATTTTCAAATAGACTGAATCGAGGAAAGTGCCGTGGCTTTGCGTGCTGAAAACGTGAAGTATTATCGAGGTGTTCTCATAGTATGGTTATGCCTCATGGCGGTACTGGTCGGGTTCATCGTCTTTTTCGACCGCTACGGCGAGATCCTGGTGACAAGAGCGTGGGAAGCTGACCCAGCCAACTCGTATGAAGTTGCCATGAAATACCTGGAGGAAGGCAGGTTGGCGGAGGCCGTGGGCAAGTTTGAGGCAGCTAGGCGCGAGGCGAAAACGCCCCGCGCGCGCTGGCCGGCATATAAGGTGAGGAACGTCAAGGTGAACCTGGGAAAGCTGTATTACGAACTTGGAGAATATGATAAAGCGCTGTCCTTCCTAGAAGAGGTTGTCGAAAACGCGCCTGGACTCGAACACGGAATACCTCTTTCGTACCTTGCAGATATATACTTGAAGAGGGGAGATGAGGACAAAGCTGCGGGATTATTCAAGGCCACAACGGAGTGGAATTTCGGGCCCACTTCAGTAATCGCGTTCTTCAGACTTGGGCAGCTTGAGGCTGATGAGGGCGAGTACGAAGCTGCGGTCGGGTACCTTGACACTGCGGTGACACTCGACGCGGGCAATCAAGGCCTCACCGGGCAGATGTGGTCATGGATCGCGACAATTGCGCGCGAGGCCGTCAGCGAGACGGAAGGCACAACGTCGGCGCTTGCACGTGAGCTGCTGGGAGTTTCAGAATACAGGCTGAAGCACTTTGACACGTCGGTCGAGGCGTTGGAAGCTGCTTTGGAAGCCGGTCGGGACACGGCACGCATCCACTTCTTCTTGTCAAAGGCCTATGAAGCTGTGGGAGCACAGGAGAAGGCAAACCAGCATTTTCTTGAGCTCCCGAAGGGGACGGTCGTTATCGAACCGCGCGAGATGGTGTGCACGTTCGGTCGGCCGGAGGGCGACGGGTGGGTGCTCGTGCGCAACGGGGCGCTGAGAGACGAGGTGTTTCTGGTCAATCAAATAGAGGCCGTGGAGGTACTCGCTAGGGGAAGTTCGGCGGACTTCGTGGGGGCAAACATGGTTGTTCGTTTGGCCGGCGAAGTGCTGGGCGAAGTAGAAGTAAGCGACAGGGGTTTCGACCGATACTCCTTCCCGGCGTCCGTACCAGAGGGACACGGCTTGCTGGAGATAGAGTTTACCAACGACTACCGTGATCCTGAAACCGGGGAAGACCGGAATCTGTATGTTAACGAGGCCAGTATCAAGTATGGGCCTGGTTAACCGGCTTTGGCGCCTTGGTACCCTTGTTCGATGACGTGACGTACACCCTCTAGCGTCTAGTCACCCATTTTGGCTAATGCATTCCGCGTCTTTGCAGCATGTGATTGGCCCGTTCTTCCCAATGTGGGCCGCGACGGGTAACCGAGCGTCGAAGAGAGGTCGGCGGCAGGCAGTGAGTAACCTAAGGTCAATAGCAAAAGCGATCCTCCCGAACAAGTATCACGCCGCCGTTAGTGACATCTACGCTAGCCTCAGATCGTTGTTTTATCTCGGCAAGAGCTTTACCTGTCCTTGCTGTGGCAGACGCTTCCGAAAGCTGCTTACGCACGGGATCATACCGAGGCCGAACGCACGGTGCCCTCGCTGTGGCTCACTGGAGCGGCATCGTCTGTTGTGGTTGTATTATCAACAAGAGACGAATCTATTCAGTGAGAACCTCAAGGTGCTCCATTTCGCGCCTGAACACGCGTTTCAGAAGGTGTTCAGGAGACTTCCAAACCTGCATTACACAAGCGCCGATCTAAGCAAGCCCGCAGCTATGGTCAAGATGGACATGACAAACATTCCGTGCGCGACCCACACCTTTGATGTCGTTCTCTGCAACCACGTCTTAGAGCATATTCAGGAGGACGAAAAGGCGATGAGGGAGATGTTCCGGGTTCTAAAGCCAGGTGGACGGGCTATCATACAGACGCCGGTCGATCCTCAGGCCGCTGAGACCCTTGAAGACGCTGGCGTTGTCTCGCCACAGGATAGAGAGCGTCTCTTTGGGCATTCGGAGCATGTCAGAGTTTACGGGAGAGACCTCACGGAGAGGCTGGCCCGGGTCGGGTTCATTGTTAATGTCGAAAATTACAGCGAACAGCTAGGAAATCACAAGATAAAAGAATTCGCCTTGGCAAATTACGCGGACCTATACCTGGACATATATCAATGTAAGAAGCCGGAATTGTCAGACCAACTGTAAGTTTCAGCGCAGCAGGGGGCATGCTGAACAATCTGTCTCAGTCCTAAGATTAGAGTTCGCGGTCACGCCGCGTCCGTGTTGCCCCGCACGTGACGGGCCTTGGGCAATTCGTTTTTCGCGGAGTCGCATGATCCGTTCGTTCCAAAATACTACCGCAAACCGCTCCAGATGAACGACGAGCAGCGCTCGCTGGTTCAGACTAAGGGCTTTTCATCTTCTTCGCGCCCGTGTTATGCTAGTAACGCTATTCCGACTGGAAGCGGCTTTTTCGAGTCGCCGG
>Ga0180433_10008887_pt1 | contig 12414 bp, 10 predicted proteins | sample SS_ome_8_FD_132980 | JGI IMG/M metagenome (GOLD analysis project Ga0180433, IMG submission 132980) | Hypersaline lake sediment archaeal communities from the Salton Sea, California, USA - SS_1_D_1 metaG | ecosystem: Environmental > Aquatic > Non-marine Saline and Alkaline > Hypersaline >... | reverse complement strand
TAGAAAATGGAGGGATCAGGAAGTGAATATAACAGTGAAAGTGCCTGAGGGGAAGGCAGTTTATCTGGAGGATAATATGATCGATATAATTTATGATATTGAAAATGTTTCTAATACATGGGATGGAGATATGGTAGGGAAAACATGGGTAATGAAACCTGAAGGACTTACACTGAAAGAGTCGTCAGAATGAATATTACCTTAATACGGCTGCTTTCCATTATTAACTTTTACAGACTGAAATAAAAGAAGTTGCATTTTTTCAGGGCAAGCTAGAAAAAAGCTGCCCCGTGGAAATAATGTATCCCTGTAACTAATTCATTTTAATTGTACTTAAATTCTTTTAAATCTGCCTTGCATGTATTGAGTGATTGTAGTAAATTTATTTAAAATTTAAAATCACTCATTATGAATTTGTTAATCATTGGGGAGATATTTGTTTTGTTTTTTGGTTTAATCCTTTCCCCCGGGGATTTTGAAAAAGATGTTTTTGAAACATCGGAAGGTGAACTGACAATTACTTTTATCGGCCATGGCACACTGATGATGGAATTTGACGATAAAATAATTCATGTTGATCCGGTTTCGCGCTATGCCGATTATTCCCAAATGCCAAAGGCTGACTTAATTCTTGTGACACATCAACATGGTGATCATCTTGATGCGGAAACTATCGACGTGCTGAAAAAGCCTTCAACAGAACTGGTTCTTTCAGGACTTTGTTATAAACAATATGGTGAAGGAATAGTTATGAAAAACGGCGATTCCGGCACTTATGCCGGCATCAGAATAGATGCTGTTCCGGCTTATAATATCAAACATATGCGAAGCGGTGGTACTCCTTATCATCCTAAGGGTGAAGGAAATGGCTATGTTTTACATTTTGGAGATAAAAAAGTATATGTAGCGGGTGATACGGAAAATATTCCTGAAATGGCAAGTCTTGAAAATATTGATATTGCTTTTTTGCCTATGAATGTGCCTTATACTATGACTCCTGAAATGGCGGCAGATGCGGCAGAAATGTTCAAGCCCAAAATATTATACCCTTACCATTATGGTAATACAGATACCGGAGAGTTATTGAAATTAATGGAAGATCAATCCGATATAGAAGTAAGGATAAGAAACCTCCAATAGGGTCAATGAAGGATGGTAACTTATTCTATATGAATGAAAACAAAAAATTTATATTACTTTAAATAAATTTATGGAAAATAATAAATCAGATGCAAGTTTTTTTTGTTAATGGTGTCTGAATAATATTATTAACTATTAAAATAATTAAATAATGAAAAAACTTTTAATATTTTTTGTTGTTATAAAATATATTGAGTTCAGTATAAAAAAATAAAATGATAATAAATAAGGCGTTATACAATTTTTCTAAGAGATTATTAACCGGCAATAAAGCTTTATATTTAAAAGCTACCCGATGCCTTTTATCTACCTATCTTATTAATCATTAATAATAATATAGGTTATTTATATTCTGAAATTTTTAATTAATTTATTTACAAGTAATTATAAAATTTAACAAATGAAAATCGCCCGGGAAGTGAAGATCAGTGATAACGGATTTGTGTTCAATTCTAAGACAGGTGACTCATTTAGCTTAAATCCTATAGGTTTGGAACTTATGAATATGCTTTCAGAAAATAAGGACATGGAAGAAATAAAGAAAGTATTTACTGAAAAATATGATGTGGATGAGTTGACCTTTGAAAAGGATTTTTATGAATTTTGCACCTTGCTGAAGTATTATCAAATAACAACTCCCGGTAGTCAGCCGGAGTTCACTTAGTTTTTGTTCATAAAATAAAGAGCATGGAATAGTAAGTTCGCTGACAAGGCCCTCCTTGATAAACTCGGAGGACAAGGCTTGGCCTGTTAAATAAACGCTTCGCGATGTAACAGGGCGAGTGAAGCCCGAAAAATGTGAGTTTATTATTCGTAAATGACCATTTTTAGAGCGAGCATATCGCAGTCAGGGGACTTTATGGACTAATTGGCTGACAAAGCTTGTAAAGTATAAAACAAGGAAGTCCGGGAACGTCTGTAGAAGGTTTTTCATAAGAGGGAAGTCCGGCTGGCAGACTCTACAGGCAGACTAAAAATAGTAAGATATGGTAAAACAACGCATAACATTAGCCGTAACCGGTTTAAACAATACTGATAATCCGGGACCCGGAGTTCCTGTAATACGTGGGATTAAGGAATCTGCGGATTTTGATGTAAGGGTTGTGGGTTTAGTTTATGAAAATCTTGAACCGGGTATTTATATGGATGGATTATGTGATCGCATCTTCCAGATACCCTATCCTTCTTCGGGTTCAGATGAGTTGATTGAACGCATCGAACACATTCACCACCAGGAAAAAATTGACGTTTTGGTTCCCAATTTTGATGCTGAGCTTTTTTCATTCATGAAAAATGAGCAACGTCTCAAAAATCAGGGAATTCATATGTTTCTTCCAACCCTTACGCAGTTTCGGGAACGTGAAAAGCACAGGTTGCCTGAGTTCGGCAAAAAATATGATCTGAAAGTACCTTTGAGTATAAATTTAGGGGACTTGGGACAGATTAAAGAAGTGGAAGAAAAATTTGATTACCCGGTCATGGTTAAAGGACAGTTTTATGATGCCTATAAGGCTCATAACAAAGAGCAGGTTAAACAGGCATTTATGAAAATATCTTCTAAATGGGGTTTGCCGGTCATTGTACAGGAATTTGTTAGCGGTACGGAAGTTAATGTAGTAGCTCTTGGAGACGGAAGTGGTAATACTGTTGCGGCTGTGCCAATGCGAAAGCAATATATCACGGATAAAGGAAAGGCATGGGGGGGAATTACCCTTTCCGATGAAAAAATGATGGAGCTGACTCGTTCTCTGATCAGTAGGACTATGTGGAAAGGAGGAATGGAACTTGAATTAATAAAAACAGAAGGAGGAGAATATTACCTGGTGGAGATCAATCCAAGGATTCCTGCATGGGTTTATCTGGCTGTAGGTGCCGGACAAAATATTCCTGAAGCTTTGGTGAAACTGGCATTGGGACAGGAAGTGAAACCAATGAGATCCTATAAGATCGGGAAAATGTTTGTGCGTTATTCTTATGATATGATAGTCGATCTGGAAAAATTTGCAGTTATTTCAATGAATAAAGAAATTTAATGATATGACAAAGTTAAAATACGAAAAACCAGTAATCAGTAAGATCAGTGCCGGCGTTCCCAATAAGTTTGGTTTGCCGGCAAAACAGAAAATTATTTCTGAAATAGATGGTATTAAGATTTCTAAATTAACAGAAGATTATGGCTCTCCTTTGTTTGTTTTCTCTGAAAAGACCATAAGGGATACTTATAATGAGGCACAACACGCGTTCGCAACACGTTATCCCAAAGTGCAGTTTGCATGGTCATATAAAACTAACTATCTGGATGCTATTTGTGAAATATTTCATGATGAAGGAGCCTGGGCGGAAGTTGTATCACGTTTTGAATTCGAGAAGGCTCTTTCTTTGGGAGTGAGCGGCTCAAAGATACTTTTTAACGGACCGGAAAAGTCGGCCGGTGATTTAAAATTAGCCATTGATCATAATGCATGCATACATATTGATCATTTTGATGAGCTTTATACGCTTATGAAAATTACCCGTGAAACAGGCAAGAAGGCACGTGTTGCCATCAGGGTGAATATGGATACGGGTATTTATCCGATGTGGGACCGTTTTGGTTTTAATTATGAGAACGGAGAGGCATGGAGTGCTATTAACAGGATCATGCTGGCTGAGAATTTAGAGCTTATCGGGCTGCATACTCACATCGGGACCTATATAATGGCACCGTCGGCATATGCTATTGCTGCTACCAAGCTGGCTAATCTCTTCGTCGCTGTTAACAGGAAATTTGACCATTGGTTGAAGTATATTGATTTAGGAGGCGGCTTTGCATCAAAAAATACATTAAAAGGGGCTTACATGCCCGGAGCCGAAACCTGTCCGTCGTTTGATGAATATGCGGAAGCGATAACAAATGCAATTATTTCTTCAGAGATACCTCATGAAAATTTGCCGGCTTTGTTCCTGGAAACAGGACGTGCATTAATTGACGATGCCGGTTATTTACTTACAACCGTCCTTGCAAATAAGCGCTCTTCAACAGGACGGCGCAATATGGTAATAGATGCAGGGGTTAATTTGCTTTTTACTTCTTTCTGGTATAACCTGGGAATTTTTCCCAGTGAACCTTCCTCAGAATATTTGGAAGATACAACTGTTTATGGACCATTATGTATGAATATAGACGTAATACGTGATGCGGTGAATTTTCCGCACGTAAAATCCGGAGATCATCTGGTTATTGAAAGAGTAGGGGCTTACAATGTTACACAGTGGATGCAGTTCATCACCTACCGTCCTAATGTTGTATTAATAGACCGTGAAGGAAAAACGTTGATTATTAAAAAGAAAGAAGACCTGGAAACATTCAGGAATACAGAAATGAAACTTAAAAAATAAATTATTTCAATGATGCAAAAAACCTTGCGCGGAAAAGATATTTTATTTTCAATCCTTAACAGCTACTCGCAGGTTTTCTTTTCGACTTCCAAAATTCTCGCCGTGTTTTTGGTGGTAATAAGTTTTTTTGATTATGGAGCCGGTATCGGAGGACTTGTATCAGTGATAATTGCGAATATACTTGCGTGGAGCTTAGGATACAATACATTTTTGCTGCGTTCGGGTTTATACGGATTTAATGCTTTGCTGGTGGGACTGGGAGTTGGTTTGTTTTATCAGCCTTCGCCGGAATTGTATGTTCTTGTTTTAGTTTCCGCGGTAACATGCTTTTTTTTGACAGTTGTTTTTCAGGGAGTACTTGGGAAATATGGATTGCCATACCTTAGTGTGCCTTTTTTAATTGCTATATGGATAGTTGCTTTGTCAGCAAATAGCTTATCAGCTCTTAATCTTAGCGAAAGAGGTATTTTTGTGTATAACGAACTCTATTCTGTCGGGGGGAAGGCTTTTGTCGATTTCTATGACTTTCTTGAAAATAATATATCTTCTTCATTTATGCGGATTTATTTTCATTCCCTCGGAGCTATATTTTTTCAGACCCATATGCTGGCTGGTATTATTATTGCTGCGGGATTACTTATTTATTCACGTATAAGTTTCATGCTTTCCGTTATAGGTTATTCTGTGGCTTATTTGTTTTATAATTTAGTTGGTATCGAGTTCACTTCACTGGGATATACCTTTATCGGATTTAATTATATCCTGACAGCTATTGCATTGGGAGGTTACTACCTTATTCCGGGAAGGATCAGTTTTAGCTGGATTATTTTGCTCCTCCCGGCAGTTGTTCTGATCACCACTGCTACACAGCAGCTTTTTCTGGCCTTGAAAATTTCTCCTTATTCCCTTCCTTTTAATATGATAGTTTTAATGTTTTTATATGCCCTGAAACTTAGAGAACAAAGGCCTGTAAATTTAATTGAAACACCGGTCCAGCTTGGTATGCCGGAGAAAAATCTCTATTTATATTCGGCTAACGCAAAACGTTTTCCAACAGCTTATCCTGTTTCGGCAGCATTACCTTTTTACGGCGAATGGACGGTTAGTCAGGCACATAACGGTGAATATACACATAAAGGAGCCTGGAGGCATGCCTGGGATTTTATTATAAATGACCGGGAAGGGCGGCAATATAAAAATTCCGGTGATTTACAGGAAGATTATTATTGCTTTGAGAAGGCTGTGCTCGCCGTGGCTGAAGGAACCGTGGCAGAGGTAGTTGATAATGTTGCTGATAATAAGATAGGCGATGTAAATACTGAAGATAACTGGGGAAATACGGTAGTCATAAAGCATGAAGATTATTTATATTCGAAATTCAGCCATTTGAAATACCGGTCTGTGGAAGTTAAGCCCGGAGATTCTATTAAAAGAGGACAAATAATAGGGCGGTGCGGTAACTCGGGGCGATCGCCATACCCGCACCTTCATTTTCAGTTTCAGTCCAATCCCTATATAGGATCCACAACCTCAGAATATCCTTTTGGAAATTTTATGCTGAAAGAAGATAATGGCTATTCGTTAAGAAGTTTTTCTTTTCCTCTTAAAGGGCAGACTGTAGTTAATCCACCTAAAAATGAAATTCTCGGGAAAGCGCTACATTTTATTCCGGGCAGGAGGATCAAAGTTACAATGGAGGTGCATTCGGGTAGGACTAAATGGAAAAAATTGGCCGGTGAATATAAATGGACAGTTGAAACCGATGTTTATAATAATACATATATAAATTGTAAAAAACATGCCGGAAAGGCTTATCTTTACAATCATGGGCAAATGCACTATTTTACCAATTTTTCGGGAAAAACGAATTCGCCTTTGTTCTGGTTTTTTTTAGTTTTTTTTAAAGTACCAACGGGATTTCTACCTGATAGTAAAATTTCGGATGCCATTCCTGTTAACTTTCTTTTTCGTGGAATAATAAAATATTTACAGGATTTTATAGCTCCTCTGTTTATTTTCCTGAAAGCAGATTATATTCTGATGATGAAAGATGCCGGAGATATTTTATCATCCGGGGATATAAAAATGAATGTTTGGATAACAAAAAAAATTACCGGACGGAAAATAAGGAGATATAAAGGTGAATTAAAAGTAAACGAACAGGGTGATTTCGAAATTTTTATTGTTTTTAATGATACTAAGATAAAAATGTTATGTCAAAACGAATTGGATTAATTTTTATTTTAACATTGTTTATTATAGCCTCCCAGGCACAGCAACAATTAAACTACCCACAGGTTGATACAAATTCTTATGAACTCTACCAGCAAAATAAATGGCAGGAGCTTATTGATTATGCTGAAAAAGCCAGGGAACAGGGAATCGACTTTTTTTATTTGCAGGTACGTACAGGCATTGCCTTTTATAATTTGAAGAAATACCGTTCTGCTGCAAAGTGGTTCCTGAAAGCCTGGGAAAATGATAAGTCTTTTGGTTGGTTGCAGGAATATCTTTATTACAGTCTTGTTTTTGGGGGACGGACTGCAGAGGCATCTAAAATTGCGGGAATTTTTCTTCCCCACGTGAAAGAAAGAATAGGGTATGCTGACAGGGAAATAATTAGTGTGGCCTTAGAAGGCGGATACTGTTTTAATCCTGATTTTGAAGAATTGATAAATGCACCTCATAATGAAGTTGCAGAACCGGAAGGATATTACGGAGAAGCCTTTTATCTGAAAAATTACCATTTTGAATCATTTGATCTTAGCCATCGCCTGACTCCAGGACTAAGTTTAAATCATAATCTGACCTATATCGGGATTAACCGTGAGGAGCGTGTGGACTGGGGTTCGCTAAATATATTTCCGATAGATATCAGACAATTCCAGTATTTCCTTAATTCTTCATTTGTACTTGGCAGAAAGCTTTATGTTTCACCGTCTCTTTCTGCTATATGGGGTAATTATGAACTGTTTGTGGGCAGACTGGGTAATAGCGGGAACAAATTATTTTCCAGTTCTCTCCTGAAATACTCGGATTTTATTTTTTCTACTTCTCTCTGGTCACATTTTGGAAATTTTTCGCCGGGAGCAGAATTAAATTTTGCCAATATTAATGATGTAAATTTTACTCAGGCATCTGCCTGGTTAACTTTTTATCCCTTATCGAATGTAAACTTTTATATAACCCCACGCGTTTATTTTAAGAGTGATGAAGAAAATAGCTTCGGATTCAATACATTTGGTCTGTCGGGGGGCTTACAAGCTGGACCTGTACATTTTTACGGGAGTTACTTTACAGGAGAAATGGAAAATTTTATTGAATCGGCAGGATACGTAGTTTCTAATTTTCCCGGAACATCAGAAAATAAATTTTCAGGAAGTTTATATTTTCCAACAGGTAAAAAATACCGGTTTGTTTTAAGGTATATCGTACAGGATATATCGGAGAAATACCGGGTTTATAACAATGGAGTTAAAAGCGGAGAAATGAATTATAATTATGTCAAACATACATTAACAGGTGGAATATCATGGAATTTTTAAAGATAAAAGTAATTTATATATTTTTGCTAATAGCCGCTGTTACGGTTGAAGCCCAGGAAAAACAGCAAGACCTGGAGGAGGCATTTTCCCGTAGTTATGAATTGGAAAAAAATGGCGATTTTTCTGCTTCAGCGGAGGAGTTGAAAAAGGTCTACGATGAGTCATCATATGAAATTAATTTAAGGTTAGGCTGGCTTCATTACAATGCGGGTCTGTTCGATGAGTCTGTTATTTTTTATTCGCGTGCTCAGGAATTAAAGCCCTATTCCGAAGAAGCCCGTTTCGGATTGATACTTCCAAAAGCTGCCCTGGGCAAGTGGGATAACGTGATTGCATTATATGATGAAATTTTGGAAAATAATCCGAATAATACAGTCGCTATGTATCGACTGGGATTAGTATATTATGGCAGAAAAGATTATGACAAAGCCTATCCGCTTTTCAAAAAAGTGGTTGATCTATATCCTTTTGGCTATGACGGACTCCTAATGTTAGGATGGACTTCTTATTTTATGGGAAATTATAACCAGGCAAAAGTGCTTTTTAATAAAGTGAAATTATATAATCCCGCTGATTCATCGGCGAACGAGGGATTGCAACTTATGAAATAGGAATTGAATTTTTAATTCTTGCCTCGTTCGTTAGTTTTGGTATTTACAGAATTTGTAAGTTTTGCAAGGAGCTTTTTTAACAAGAATTTTAATTGACAGGTGAACACAAATTATTTTTCTGCAACAGAGTAGTCGGGTGACAGATTCCCGTATTTTTCAACAATTTCATCCAGGATTTCATGAATTTCACTGATACTTTCAGCTCGGAGCAATTTAGTTTTTATTGCACGAAACCCTGGCAAACCCGGAAAATATTTTGCAAAATGTCGACGCATTAATAGTATGGTTATTTTTTCATTTTTTTTCCATTTTAGGGTGAGATGGAGTTGGGTTTTAGCGCTTTTTACAATTTCAGTTACTGTTGGTGGCGGTAGTCTATTACCTGTCAGCAGATAGTGTTTGATTTCTTTGAATATCCACGGACGGCCAATGGCGGGTCTGCCGATCATCAGAGCGTCTACTCCGGTTTGTTCCAGAAGTGTTTTTGCTTTTTTGCCACTTGTAATGTCTCCGTTACCAATGATGGGTATTTTTATCTCATGATGATTTTTAACTTCCCCGATAAGAGTCCAGTCGGCCCTGCCACTATAAAGTTGCTCCCGGGTTCGTCCGTGAATAGCCAGTGCTGCAATGCCGGCATCCTGTAATCGCAATGCAGCTTCCAATATGGGTTTCTCTTTTTCATTCCAGCCCAGGCGTGTTTTTGCAGTTACAGGTACTTTGACGGCCTTTACAACCTCAGTTGCCATTTGTTGCATTTTTTTTAAATCTTTAAGCATAGCTGCACCGGAGCCGTTGCGGATGATTTTTTTCATGGGGCAACCAAAATTCAGGTCTATAAAATCGGGCCGGGATTCTTCCACCACCTGTGCTGCATGAACCACTGAGTCTATATTATGGCCGTAGATCTGGATTGCAGCGGGACGGTCTAATTCAGATAAGGCCATCTTTTGTTTTGTCTTATTATTATTACGGACTAATCCTTCCGAAGAAATAAATTCGGTGTATACAACATCAGCTCCATATTTTTTGCACATCCAACGGAAGGATTCATATGTCACGTCTTCCATGGGTGCAAGAAAAAGTGGAGTTCCTTCAAATGTCAAATTTCCAATTTTCATATTATAACCAGAGGTGTTCGATCAGGATTTTTATTCCTGTTAATGTTAAGATTATGCCTCCCAAAATCAGTGATTGCCGGCTACGACTGGCCGGGAAGTTTTTCCCTGACAAGATACCCAACAACGAGGCAAGTAATGTTACTGCTCCTATGATTATTACTAATAGCCAGATTTGTAATTTAACCATTCCAAAACCTACTCCCACAACCAAAGCGTCAATACTTGTGGCGACTGAAAGACCTAAAATTACAGATAATTTAAGCGGATTACATTTGTTTAATGAGCCGTCAGGTTTTATTCCTTCCGTTACCATTTTAATTCCAACGAATGCCAGTAGCAGGAAAGCAATCCAGTGGTCAATAAATGAAATCTGATTATGCAGTGTATTTCCGGCAAACCATCCAATAACAGGGAATCCGGCCTGAAACAGTGCAAATGAAAATGCTATTAGAATTGCCTGCCTGAACCGGATATGTTGTTTTGCCAATCCGCAGTAAATAGAAACGGCGAAAGAATCGAAACTAAGGCCGATTCCAATAAATACAAATGTTATTATTGTGGTTATGTCCATGTTGCATAAAAGATGCAAAAATATTGAATTTAATGCAACACGAAAAACGATAATCCTGAATTTTCAACAAACAGTCTTGTCTTGTTATAAACGCATCTGATAATCGTCAATAATTCAGGTCAGGTTATAGATGATGTATTACCATATAACTGGGGAATATGTCTTTTGCTGAAAAGGATTCTGAAAGATGAAGGAGAAATTTTGATTCCTTTGGGGATATAATGATTTAGCCATGAAAAATATAACACCGTTATTTTTAAGTAATTTATTTAGCTGCCGGTTACTGATAGTAGTTCTTATAACGGTTACTGTAAAAATTTTGAGTATGTAACTATAAGCTGAATACCTGTTTTACTTTGACTGCCTTTAATGACTACCCTTTTGGCTGTACTGTTTTTCCGGGCTGTTGAAAGGAAAAATCCGTGATTTTCGATTTCTCCTTCTATTATTTGTTGGACATGCTGGGTAATGTTAAACCGGTAGGTATAATCGTCAGTATTCAATCTTCCTCCGTAAAAGGAGGGGTTGAAGACATAATCTACCGGTAAATATTCATCTCCGTTTTCATCTATATAACTAAAAAGAAGTTGGGTAGGAGGGGGATATTTATCTATTTCGGTAACTATGGTATCAACCTGAAAAATGAGTTCGGCTTTATTAATTGCAGTATTTATAGAATCTTTCCATAACGAAAGATCATTGATATATATTTTTGATTTTAAACCTCCTGTTGGCTGTATATAGATAAGGGAGTCTTCTTTTACTTCCTGATTCAGATCCGATATAAATGCCGTTCCGGAATAATCGTGTTTAAAAGAATTGACACGTGCGCTGAACTGTGTAATTATAAATGGATGGTATAATGTGTCCGGCTCTTCTGCATTTTTATTTTCGTCATTGTTATAATACACCAGCAGTGCAGATCCCTGAAAATTATCATTTGAAGCAGCTTCAAGTTCAAGAATTGATCCACCATCATATGCATCTTTTTCAACTTCTATATAAAGTCCTTTGAAGAAATCAAGGAATACTTGATTATTTTCCGTCTGCGTTGAATCTGCATTTACCAGTTTTTCTCCGAGGGAAATATCAAGAGGTATTCTTAACAGTTGATAAAGTGTATCTCCTGATGTTGAGTCCTGTTCCACTTCAGGAACAAATTCTAATTCTCCGACCTGAACGGGAGAAGCCATTGATTTTAAATCGACATTCTGGTAGTAAGGGTAATCTGAAGTCTCTCCGCTGGTATTGGTAGTATCAATAATCAAATCTTCGTTAAGCTCATATATTTTTAGTCGTTGCAAAGTTGTTGTATCACCATACATATTGCGGTAGTAAAGAAATAATTTAACTGAATCTGCTACAGGATTTGTTCCAAACTCCGGTGCATACAGAAGCCTGAATTGTGTTGCAAAGTCGATTGTTGTATTACCGAAAACAGGATCTGTAAAATTTCCGAGTAAACTTTTATCCGGCTCATCAGTTCTTACCGAATCTTCCGAGTAAGTATAAGAAGATATACTGTTTTTTTCTACAAGATTTCTGATCTCGATTAAGTCAGTGGACGGTAAAAGTTCCATACCGAGATCATTAGGTTCATTGCAACCGGAGACAAATGCAAGAGCTGAGCTTATCAGTAAAAATGATCTGTATTTTAAATTAAAATTCTTTTTCACTTTCATTCAGTGTTTCTGCTTGTTAATAATTATACCCGATTTCAAAAAATATTACAAACGTATAAAAAATCACTAAGGGTATTGAGCAAATGACTTTTAATTTGGATTTTTTACAATAAAATTTGATCTTTTAACATATGGACACTACCAAATTTTTTCGTAAAAATCGTCATAGGCCTCTATGTATGTGTCTTTGGACTTATAATCGAGAAAAGGTTTCTCTGAGGAATGAATGTATTTTTCCACATCAGAATTTATTCTTTCTGTTCCTTTTATAATAGCATCTGAATAATGGATTGCTAACTTACTGACGTTTACGTAGGTGGGACTTTCAAGGAAAGGTACGTCTTCAGGAACCATATTATCCAGAAG
>Ga0180433_10008886_pt1 | contig 12414 bp, 14 predicted proteins | sample SS_ome_8_FD_132980 | JGI IMG/M metagenome (GOLD analysis project Ga0180433, IMG submission 132980) | Hypersaline lake sediment archaeal communities from the Salton Sea, California, USA - SS_1_D_1 metaG | ecosystem: Environmental > Aquatic > Non-marine Saline and Alkaline > Hypersaline >... | reverse complement strand
TAATTAAAAAGAGTGAATTTTCAGACGTAAAAAAATTAATCGATATGAATACCTCACAGATCCAAGGCTTCATTGAAGAAAGTGAGAATCAAATTGATAAGATTGTCGGTAAAGTTACAGAGGACAATAATGTATTCAATCTCTTTATTCGACCCTATATCACTAAATTTATCGATACTAAGGAATTACTTATCAACAAACTAAAAAGCTTTAACAAAAGAAGCAATGATAAATTATTACTCTCACAGATAAAATTTTACTTGGAGATTTCTAACCGGATTAAACTTGAGAATTTAGCTTCTTATACTGAAACGGACACAGAATTCATGACCCAAAAAATTTTAAAATTCATACGAAAAAATAAATTAAATGCTAAAATTATAGATGATTACTTATACAGCCCTGAGAAAGAGGATATTTTAGAAGCAAAAGATTTACTCTTTTTTAAAAATATTAAATCAATTGGAAACAAGATTTATTTCAACTTTAAGCTCAATAATCCTACGAGTTTGATTTTTAAGGATTTGCAAATAGCCTTAAAAGCACCACCCTATTTACAGTATCTTAAAAAAGAAAGTTTTCCTATGCTCCTCTTTCTTGATGAATTGAAATCGGGAAATGTTTTTAAATTCAATTATGTGTTTAAAATTATCCGTGAAAGTGAAAGAAAAGTTACCGATCATCGAGTTGATGAGGTAATCCTTAAATTATACTACAAGGATCCGTTCAATATCAATAGGAAAATTACAAAAAAAATCAATCTGCTCCTCCCTTAGACTTTATAATCGCCATAATTATATTAATTCAAAGATTTAATAAATGAGAGATCAATTCAAAGGCACTATCCTTATACAAAAGAAACATAATCTCTCAAATAAGAAAGAAAGTTTATCCCATATTAAAAAATAATCGAAAAGGTTTATACCATAGAAGAATTATATTTTTTAAGTGAAATTTTAAGAATTAAGCGTAGATAAATGATTGAGGAAATAAGTTAAGATTGTAAAAAATTTTTAGAGTTGAAATATTTAATGTCAGAACTTCGTGATCCACTTATCATTCACCTAATATTCACTCGTAATTTCCAAAGATATATCCTATTTTCATCAGAATCATCAAACTATGAATATTTATATGTTTATCACATGAAAAAGCCAATCCGATCTCTATTTTATGGAAAAAATATTCAAGGATTGATCTCAACATTATTGAAAGATACTCAAGTGGAATGTATTGAATGCTCTCTTGCTCCAAACATGATAGGTGGAGTATCTTATGAAAATGACCAACATATCTTTAACAATATGTCTCTTGAAGAATGTAATACTATCTTAGCACGATTAAAAGTTGAATTAAAAAGATCTTTTGATATAGTTGTCCCTTTCTAAAATTACTCGCGGTATTTAAGAGAATAATACACAAATGACAAAAGTCTATGAATTAGTAACTTATTTATCGAAATTATCGATATATAAGATTCAAAAAATTAATAAATCAAAAAGTATTTCTTTTCTCAATTTGAGAATTTCTCGAATTATACAATAATATCTTAGCTCGCTTAAAAGTCGAATTAAAAGTATCTTTTGGAACAAATGTTCCTTTCTAAAAATATACAGAATAAAAGTGAGGTGAAAATGCAAGAAAAAAGTGAATATCGACTTACTTCACAGGTAAAAGTACATGGATGAAGTTGCAAACTCGGACCAACTGATTTACGTAATCTACTAGTTAGAACAGGATTAGCTGGAGATATTGAAGATGCAGCAGTACTCCCAATTCCACAAACGGATTTAGTGTTGGTTAAAAACATTGATATTATGACTCCCATTATCGATGAACCCTTTATTATGGGAGAGATTGCTGCATGTAACGTTACAAATGATATTTTTGCAATGAATGTGCCTGAGATATCCGGAATGTTAGTCTTCTTAGCTATTCAGACTCAAACTCCAATAGAGGTTGCTGAAGGAATCTTAAGCGGGATAAAAAACTTTATGGAAAATAAAATTAACTCCAAAGTGGTAGGGGGGCATACTATCTATTCGGGATGGCCTCTTATAGGTGGAGAAGCAAACGGATTTGTTCACAAAGATGCTATCATTCCTAAAGCGGGAGTAAAGGAAGGTGATAAACTACTTTTAACTAAACCTATAGGGTTACAAGCAATAATGGCAGCCTATCGTGTTCAAAAAGAATTTCCAGAAATTTTAGAGCATTATTCAAAAGTAGAACTTAAAAAATCCATTGAATTGGCCGTTCAAATCATGACCACTTCAAATCAAGAAACGGTTAAGACTATTCATGCCTATAAAGACTTTTCATTTGTTCACGCGATGTCAGATGTGACGGGATTTGGTCTAGCAGGCCACCTTGAAGAAATGCTCCAGCATTCAAACTTGTCTGCGATAATTAGAACAACACCCTCAATCGCACTTTCTAAAAATCTTTCAGAAGATTTAGGATATTCATTTGACACCTGTAAATGTAATGAAACTGCGGGAGGGATGCTATTGTCTGTTGATCCCTCACGAATAGAAGAATTCTCAGATAACCTTTCTCAAAATGGTGTTAAGAATTGGATTATTGGGGAAATCGATAAATTCAAACCACAAGGAGTTCGAGTTGCTGATGACGTCCAAAATGTTGAAGTGTCAAAACTTTAGAGATGTCGATGATATAAGCTTAAACACGAGAGTGGGGGCTTAGGAGAGCTTCACCCGCACGGTGACATCTCACACCCTATTATGTCTTAATTTTTCCATTTAAATTATTTACAATATCTTTTGCTTTCTTAATTGCTTCATCCACTAGTTTTTCCCCGTCTTCTACATTAAAACAGGTAATAGAAAGCTCTACTTCAACGGAAAGCCCAATTCTTGGATGAGTTTTAATCCATAGCTTTGGGTTTTCTTGTTCTAATTTCGTAATATAAGGAGCTATTTGTGATTCGCCAATTCCGGTAAAAATAAATCCTTTTTCGATAAATTTCCCTTTTCTTTCCTTGAGAAGAGGGGTAATAACATTTCGAAACATGGATTTCATTTCTGCAGGAACTCCTGGTAAAATAAAAATTGTGGTATCGCTTTCCATTAGCTTGACCCCTGGAGCGGTTCCAACCGTATTAGGTAAAGGTGTAGATCCTTGAGGAAGATAAGCCATCTTTCTTCTCTCTTTTGTCATTCCCTCCAGTTTTAAAATTCCTCTTCGCGTCGCACTTTCATATGCCTTCTTAATTGAATTAAAAGCATGCTGGTTTAATTCAATTTCTCTCTCTAAACCTTTTGCGATCCCTTCCAAGGTCATATCATCGTAAGTTGGGCCTTGGACTTAAAAAGCTATAACTTTTTAATTAATCCGCCCGTTGTTATAATAAGATCTGGATTTCTTGTGAGTATATTATTAATTGTTATCGCAATCTCATCAAGATTATCCCCAATTGTAGTAATTCTTTTAACTCTGTGGCCATATTTAGTAACTCTTTTAGTAATCCAGTTAGAATTGGTATCTTGCGTTTTCCCAATTAAAATCTCATTTCCTATTATTAGAAGTTCAACATTCATCTTATTTGATGAGAAAAAGTTATTATTTTTTAAGATTTCTTTTTGAAAGCAGTCTAAAAAATGAAAATAGAAATTTGTGAATCGAGATTAAATAAACTACTTATCTCTTGAGATATATTTAGGAAGATTTCATTCTAGCATTATGACTAATAGAATTACTATGAATCCCACTTATGTACTTATAGAAAAAACGAGAATTGAATTAGAAAATTATTATAAGAAAACTATTAACCATAGGGAATTATCATCATATCTTAAATTTAATGAGAGATTTTTAACAACCAAATTTTATCGAATGAGAAAAGGAAGTCCAGAGAATTTGAAGTATAGTGCTTTTCTTAAGTTAAGAACCAACATATTTCAACTAACACATAATCATATTAGTAAAGATCTAAGAGATTATTTACAATATTATGACAAACATTTAAGAAACTTGAAAGATTTTGCCCATTCAAATTATCGTATAAAACAAGTTAGTCCATTCTTTAATCAAAACTACTTTTCAGAAATAAATACTAAAGAAAAAGCCTATTGGTTAGGATTTATTTATGCTGATGGTGCAATAACAGAAACCTTCAATAAAACAAGAAGAAACAAAAATTCAAGAAGAATTAAGCTAGCCCAAAATAAAAAAGATAAAATTTTAATATATAGGTTTGCAAGAGCTATAGGAATTAATTTTAAACATATCCATTATTATGAAAAATTCGATTATTATGAACTACAAATCAGGAATCATCAGATGATAGATGATCTCATAAAGAAAGGAGTTATTCCAAGAAAATCTAAATTAATAGAACTACCAAAATTAAAAAACCGCAAATTAACTCTTGCCTTTTTACTTGGCTATTTTGATGGTGATGGTGAAATGAATTCCACAAGAATGCATTCAGGTAATAAACTTTTCTTAGAACAAATTAAAAATACTTTTAAGATAAATCATAAAATAAAAATTGATACAAAAAAAAGTAAAAAGGGAATAATTCAATATTGTTACGCGATTTCATTAGGTGCTGTCCTGTTCAATGAGATGCTTGATAATTACACTAGAAGTCTAAAAAGAAAGAGAAAATATTTTAGAATTTAATTTTCTCAAAATTGATATTTTCTAATTAATTTCATTACATATTAATAGATATCTGCTTCTTAATATTATGTCAATTGAAATTGATGACGCTGGCACGGGAGATCTGGTAGGGGATGCCTTTATCGGATTTCTTAGAAAGGATACGGGAAAAATTATATTTCGGACGCTTTCCGTAGAGTTATTTAAGAAAGAAAATTGGAACAATAAAATGCCCTATAAAAAAACGGTAGAACTTGTAAAAAGCGGATTGAAAGAGCTAAATTTTAATAAAAATAAAGAAAAAGTCTATCTCTGCCGTGGTAATATTTTTGATAATGTGCGTAATTACTTTGATGAGGAGGGAATTAATTATGAACCTGCAATTATCGAAGGGAAATTGCAAGATGCAGTGGAAGGGAAACTCGTAAAGCATTTACGAAACGATCTTGGAATCAGATCTAGAAATCTAACCAAAAAAAGTGGGGCTAAAAGGTATTTTGTTTTATTTAATTGGGTTTGCCGAGACTTTTATAAACGAGAAAAATATATAAAATCAGGCTTTAAACGCTGGAATACTGTGTGGCGAGATAAAGCTATCGAAAAGTATGAAGAAATAAATAAATCAAGAAAAAAGAAATATAAATCATGGGAAAGAGGCCCATGAGAATAATTAATAAATCTTTGGTATTAGTTTATATTTAACTTTCTTTTTATATTCCAGATATCCTTCAAGCTGCTCAGTAAGCATCTTTTCCTCGAAAGAGATTCGTAACGCGAGTAATAACATTGATAAGGTTGCTAAAATTAATGTCCACCACGATCCTAATCCTAAAGCTAGACCGAATCCCATTATTGAAAACCCTGTATACATCGGGTGACGTACAATCGCATAAGGTCCAGTATCAATTACCTTATGGCCACTGTCCTTTCTTATATCTAAGACTTTCGAAGCATAAGCATTTTCCAGCATCGATCGAAATAGAAAGTAAAATGCGATTGCCAAAAGTACAAAACCAATAATCTTTATATAAACTGGAATTATTGACCACCTATACCTAACATCAAACGCAGGTAAAAGGAAGACTCCGATAAAAACAATCGATATAAGCGGGAACAACCATTTATCAGATCCCTTCATCCCTTTCATTCCTTCTTTTTTCGTCTTCATGCGGTTAATCAACACCTCGGGATTTCTCTTATTAAGGATAAGTACATTACTGGTCATGAAGATAAAAAAGATTATTAAATATACCCAAGCCTCAATCCAATCCCATCTGCCTACTGGAATAAAAAATAAGGGCATTTGTATCAATACTGATATAATGCTTAAAATAACAAGCAAAAGAGAACTCAACTTTTTTGGTTCTTTTACCTCTGATGGGGAATTATCTCCGTGGTTATTTGTTTCTATCATAATGATTTTTTCTCCTTATTTGGTAATATCTAATAGACTGTGATAATTTAAAATTCTGACTCTAAAAGTAATAAAAATATTAAAAAAATGGATAATTAATTCTAATTAATAATTTGAATCTATTCAATTCAATTATATAGTAATTGAATATAAAATTCGCAATGAAAATTGTAATATTCGCTCCTCATCCCGATGATGAGGTATATGGATGTGGGGGGAGTATATTAAAGTGGATGGAAGAAGAACATGATGTCCACGTCGTTTATGTCACAGATAATTGTGCCTTGATTTCATGGGGGCGAAAAAGTAACGAGTTAATTGAAGAAGAGGCAAAAGATTATATCAATTTAACTGAGGAAGAGATTGGCAAAATTGGTTTAGAAGAGGCGAGGAAAGCAGCAAAAGCATTTGGATTTCCTGAATCGAATATACATCTGTTTGAGTTCCATGACCAAGATGCGATGAATCGTATTGAGGAAGGCATTAAGCTTTCAAAGGAAATTGTTAAGGATGCGGATAGATTGGTCATTCCAAGTGATAATAACAATCATCCTGATCATCAAGCGACTCATATAATGGCTAAAACTGCAGCTCAAGAACTTAAACTTACAAATGTCGAATTTTACGTATACACATTATATAATGTATTGAAAGCACCAACAGAAAAACACATTAAAGTAAAAATGGTCGAATATCGAGATAAACTTTATAATTTAATGAAGATCTATAAGACGCAAATTACACTCTCCACGTCAAAAACAGCGTGGCAAACCTTAAAGCGAAGAAGAAAAGAGAGATTTGGGCTTTTCTTTTTAGAGGAAGCTGGAAATTATTATAACTTTTAATTTTTACTTAGATTTAGTTCAGCTTTGATCCACAATTGGGACAAATTTTCGTTCCATGTGGTAATTTAGTTCCACAAGCAAAACAGATTAATTTATCCGCTTTCTTTCCTTCATTATGGAATCTTTCGTTCGGCTTTTCTTTCATATCAGATTCTGGATGTTTAAACACACTCATATCGATATCTTGGCTTAAAATCTTTTCTACGTACTCTTTATCATGAGGAGTAATAATAGTAAAATCCTCCGAAGTTTCAATTTCTTTAAATCCTTTTGGTAAATTTTCAATATCATCGCTTTCAATGAATTTCATTTGTTTTGTATCAGTCATACTTTTTTCTGTCTTAGACAATTCAGGATTTTTTTGTTCTTCAATCGAATTAGGCGATGGTATCTTCGAATCAGTAATTTTAAAGATTCCTTTTTCTCTTTGATTTTCAACGCTCTTCGATGGTGGAGTTTTAACTGTTTCATGTGATTGCTTTTTTATACGTTGTGATGAAATCTGCTTTAAATCTTTAATATGCTTAATAATTTGTTCGGTTTTTTCAATGAGCATGGATCGGAAAGAAAAATCTAATTTCGGCAATTTTGACATTCTAATTACCATCTCAGTTATCTCGATCCAGACTTCAACTGCTTCTTTAAATCTCTGATGCTTTTCAAGGCCGTTTGCTTTTGCAACTTTGTAAGCTAATTCTTGATTAAATTTTGAGATATCCATACTATTTCTTTCGATATTATTTTCTTTTCTTACATTTTTTACATGGCAATTCACATATTTATAGTTGTTATGTAATATCCACAAACATAATAGCAAAGATTTTTTTTAGAGTAGTAGGACTAAATAATTAAGAATGCACTTAACTCTTGGCAATATGTTATGACGATACAATTATTATCTCCGAATGAATTAGAAAACCTTCGAGCGGTTATTGAAAAAAATGGTTGGAAAATCGAGGGTATAACGGAAAATTATTTTAGATATAGCATCAAGAGTAATAAGCTATTGATTTTTACCTTGAAGATCCCAATCCAATTGCCTATCCGGTTAAATATTCCATTAGAAATGCTCACTTTCCGAGTGAGTATCGCTTTCAAGTTTTGGAATCTAAATTCGGCAGTTAATAGAAACATCTTAATTTTTATGAAAATGTTACGAGATTTGGCTCTTCAAGTAAAATTAGAACAATCTTTTTCAATAGAAGGGAAAGAAACCCAATTGGTGGAACTTTTAAATCTTATCTTACCTGAACCCATAGATAATGAACAAGAAAATACTTGGATAAACCGAATACGAATTTCATTGATGAATAAACGAGATTCTATCGAGAAATTCACAGAGTCAGAGATCAGATCAATCATTGATACGTTAAATAAAATAGGTTTGGAAGCTACTTTTAAGCTACCCTGGGAATTAAGGGAAGGAGTACCACGGCTTCGAACTTCGGAGACTCTATTTTTTTCTAATGATGAAGCGTTTGACGAATTTTTTATATTAGAAAAAGGATTTTTTAGTTATTTTAAAGATTTAGAATATAATAAGTTTTACCTACGGACCTCTTTTGATTGTTATACTCCTTATATCTCAAAAGATTTGTTCCAAGATATAGAATTTAAACCAGAAATATATCTTGAAAATTGGATTAAATTTTCAAGGATAATGTTGAATACCTTGCTTAAAATAATTAACCTTAATAAAGGTAATCAACAAGATTATATTCAGATTAATCCTGAAAGAGAGTTAGTTTCATCTGAATTTGAATTAAATCAAAATAATTTCCCCTTTACCGCGTTGCATTATGAAAGTTCTATTGCTAAAGGAGAGCTTTATCACATGCATCATGATCTATTAAATACTCCACCAAGGAGTTTTAAAGTCCTTGAGTTTATGAATACCTATACTGAAGCTGAGGATTTAATCAAATCTTATCGATTTGATGAAGCCGCACAATTATTAAATAGCTCCTTAAAGGTTTTTAATAAACACAAACAGAAAAAAATCGTGGTATCTATTCTTTTAAAACTGAGAAAGATAGCTAAAAATTTAAATCAACCTGAGATCGCCCTGAACTATTTGAATTCTGCTTTAGGGGTGGCGAAATCGGGTGATGTTCCTATTGAATTCATTATTAAGGTCCATTATAAGCTTGGTAAGCATAATTTTAAAGCGGGGGAATATCCTAAAGCAAAAGAACATTTTGAGACAATTATTAATTTTCTTGAAAAAGAACAGGTGAAGATCAATAAAGAGGAGTATTTAGGGATGGCATATCTCTATAGAGGATTAATTGAACTGCAAACTTCTCAAATTTCACAATCAAAGAATGATTTTAAGGAAGCTTTGAAATATAGTAAAGATTCCCCAAAAGTAAAGCTTAAATATCATCTTCTGAGAGCGATAGATTTTAAAAATAAGGAAAATCTCTCTCAAACACAGAAATTATTAAGAGCAGGAATAGATGCGGTTGGTTTGGATTATACTGATAAAAAGTACGAGTATATATTAATAAATATAGTATTAGAATTAGCAGAATTTTACATTCATCACCATGTCGATTCTAAAAAAGCATCATATCTTCTAAAGGTTATTGAAACGCGAGTTAGTCAAAATATCAAACAAATTCATGGAATAAAGAAAGCTATTAGGTGGAATCTCCTTATGTGTGATTATCAAGATATTCTAGAGAAAAATAGCGAGAAATCTACTTACTATTATAAACAGAGTCAAATCCTTATCAATCAATTAAAGAAAATTGGAGTAATTCAATAAAATATTTTAAAAAAAGAAATTTTTAACGAGAATAACTTGCTCGTTTTGCTCCAAGACTGTCAGGTTGCCCTCCATACTTACCTTTCTCTATTCTTTGGATGTATAACTTTCTAAATCGCATCCTTGGAGGATTTTTTTTATGTGCGTTTACACCAGTCTTATCAATTTTTGGAGTTTGTTGTCTTACTTTTCCAGCTTTCGTTAAGGATCCATGCGAACCGGGCATACTAATTCAACTCAGTAATATTAATTATAATAAGAATTTTAATTACTTATGATCCTTTAAAAATTGAAAATTCTTAAATTTTTGTGTTATAGAAATTAAATGAGCAGAGATTTAAAAAATGGACTCCACTTTTTTTATTAGAGAAGGTGAATATGTTTTTTTTAGGAACTCGAATAATTATAGTTAAAAAAAGGAAAAACCCATGGCAGAGGAAAAAAAAGAAGAACAGAGAGTTTCCTCAGGAGTAATGAAGGAAGGAGTCATCCAATATGGAGAATCTAAGACGGTATGTTCCTATTGTGGAGAAGAAATTAAATCAAATGAAAAAATAACGATATGTCCTTATTGTAATACTCCTATCAAAGATAATAGTTCAGAAGAATAGATTTTTATTCTTTTACGCACAAAATATACTTTAGACGAAACTGTTTTAATAACAAAAAACATTCTATTACTCATGAGTGTACGTAATTACAACCGAAGAAGCAAAATACTTATCATGATTTTAATATTACCGATAGCTATATTCTTCTTAGTCTTTGGTTTGCTTTTTCCAGGATTTGAACTCTTAATTCCGATCGGAATTCCTTTAGTAAGCCTTATTATTATTGGAGTAATATTAATTAAATTCTCTTGGAATCCTCAACATTATTGCTCACGGTGTAATTATCCGGTAAGTGTTTATGCGGAATTTTGTAAAAATTGTGGATTAAAATTAATAACTAGGTGTCCTAAATGTGATAATTATATACGAGAAGGGCTTTCTCGATGTACTAGCTGTGGATATATATTAGAGCACATTGAATACCAAGGAGAAATAAAGGAGTATGAATTAATTGAAAAAGGTTCGAAACTACCCTCCACACCAAATTTCTGTCCTACTTGTGGCGCAAGTTTAAAGAATGCCGAAAATATCCGATTCTGTGAGTTTTGCGGTTCACGGATTAAATAAGTTCGCTAATGATTTTCTCTCTCTTTTAAATATTTTATCATATAAGCAAGAACATATCCTAAAAGTACAATCATTACCAACCGAGTTAAATAATCAATCAAAGGTGCTTGGTAGTATGCCAATCTCAAAAAATAGACAACTATTAACCAGACGGTAATAAAAATCGAGTTATGAATAACATATTTCGGATATAATGTCTCTTTCTTTTTCCAGAAGATGTAGATTGATACCCCAAAAGGGATAATATGGTAATAATCATAAAATAATCCATAACTTGCTACTTCAGTTATAATCGTTATGATTAAGCCTATAAGAGAATAAACCAAAAAGTTATTAATATATGGATTGTCACGTTTAACAAACCAAGCGATTGAGAGTGAAAAATACCATTGGCTTACTGTAAAAATAACGATATTCGTACCTTCATCAAAATGTTGTACGTTAGGACCAGAACCAAAATAATATAATGGTTGCCAAGTCATCGGGATAACAAATTGAAACAATAAACTAATTAAAGTTGCAATTAGCAATTGAATTATGGTAATAGTTTTCAAATTAAACTCATTAAGCATCTTCATAGAAAAAATCTAATTTATCGTCTTATTTTAATTTTATCAGTCAGCTTTTTTGACCTTGCATCTCATTTCCAATTAGAAGAAGGTATAAATTTTAGTATGAATTTTATTTTATATTAAAAATTAGCATGGGAACTTAGTGTAGCTCGGTAGCACAACAGGCTCCAGATCCTTTTAGCAGAAAGGTGCACGAGGACACCTGTAGGTCGGGGGTTCAAAAACAGGTTATATCTAATAATCCTTCGGAAATCCCTCAGTTCCCATCTAATTTTTTTTCACTTCAATGATAGAAAGCCTCCTTTTAAATTATTATACACTTTTATCAAAAAATGCAAATCATTAAATTTATCTATTTTTATCATAAATGTAAGTAAAAAAACTTACTAGGGGATTTAATATCTCTATTATCAATTCAATCAATATTTCTAAACTAAAAAAGCTAATATTTATAATTGGGATCATCATTACTGGTATAATTCTTCAGATTGGAATTAATACTATACATAGCGCTCTCACGGTACGAGAAAATGAAGGAAAATCACCATTATCCATGCAACCAGTTGAATTCATAAAATATAATGCCACAAATTCATTTCCTATGGAACAGTTTCTTAATATCTCTGGCTCTATTCACAACTCGACTGAAATTGAAATCGAAATCCCTCCCACTGATTGGAATCTGACCCATCTTGATTTGGAGTTTACCAATATAAGTATTAATCAAGAGAAAGTTACGATAGAAGATCTTGGTAATGGATTCCGAGGACTTGAAAATGGAGATGTTGAGGCTTTAGCTATGCAATTAAGGATAACTGAATTTACTACAATAAATTCTATCGATATTTTTGGCTATAAATTTGAATCTAATAGTGATCCAGGAATAATCTATTTTGAAATAACTGATTGGGATTCGGGTGATCATGAGCCGGTTGCACCAATCTATGGAACACCTGTCGAGTTAAATATGTCAACTATACCACAATGGTATACACAAACCTTTCCTGAG
>Ga0180433_10008885_pt1 | contig 12416 bp, 14 predicted proteins | sample SS_ome_8_FD_132980 | JGI IMG/M metagenome (GOLD analysis project Ga0180433, IMG submission 132980) | Hypersaline lake sediment archaeal communities from the Salton Sea, California, USA - SS_1_D_1 metaG | ecosystem: Environmental > Aquatic > Non-marine Saline and Alkaline > Hypersaline >... | reverse complement strand
GTGTTCCTTAAGTTTTTCAGATTTTTTAAAAGCAAAAGTTTCAATATGACGTAGGGGTGTTTTGTCTCTTGCAAAATGCATGCAATTTTATGCGTTCACGTTTTTTCTAGCGGGAATGGCTGAAGTATTGTTCATTTTAATTTTAATTGTTTGTGGTTTTTAATATAATGCCACCGCCTAAACAAATATTGCCATCATAAAATACAATAGATTGTTGAGGGGTTATAGCTCGTTGCGGCTCTTTAAATGTGACGAGAAGGGTCTGATCTTCATTGATTAAAAAAGAACAGTCCTGTTCTTCTTGTCTATATCGAATTTTTGCCTTCAGAGAGATTCCTGGAGGTGGGGGGCGTCCAGATACCCATGAGAGCTCTTTAGCAGTGAGTGAGCTGGTAAAGAGGGCTGGGTGGTTTTCTCCTCGTTCAACCAAGACAACGTTGCGTTCAATATCTTTTCCAACGACAAACCAGGGAGGACCCTCTCCGCCTAGTCCAAGGCCTTTTCTTTGGCCGATTGTATAGTAGGCAACACCATGGTGGCGGCCAACTTTCTTTCCATTAAGCGTTTCAAAATCACCCTCATTGTAAGGAATGAAGTCTTTGAGAAAGCGGGCAAAATTTCTCTTTCCAATAAAGCAGATGCCTGTTGAGTCCTTTTTTGCATGAGTGGAAAGGTTACATTTTTTTGCATATTCTCGCACTTGCTGTTTGGGCATATGGCCAATGGGAAAGAGCACAGAGGAGAGAACCTCTTGTTGTAGTGTATAGAGAAAGTAGGTTTGATCTTTTACAGGATCATTTCCCTTGCAGAGAAGGTAAGAGCCATCTTCACTTTGAATATTTTGAGCATAATGGCCTGTTGCAAGAAAAGAGGCGCCTAATTGTTTTGCTGCATGGAGGAGCTTTTTAAATTTAATCTCCCTGTTACATAGGATATCGGGGTTGGGTGTGTTGCCCTTTTTAAGCTCTTCTAAGAAGTGGGAGAAGACAGTTTCCTCATAATCTTTTGAAAAGTTTACAGCATAATGGGGGATGTCTAAAGAATCTGCCACACGGCGTACATCATCATAATCTTCTGCCTGAGGGCAATAAGGGTCATTCTCGTCCCAGTTTTTCATAAAAAGAGCGGTAAGGTCATAACCTTGCTCTTTAAGAAGAAGGGCTGCAACCGAAGAGTCAACACCACCAGACATTGCAACGATAACTTTTTCCTTCATATAGCCTCCTCTTGTAAGAAAAAGGAGAAGATCGAAGATGCGGCAATTGCAGCGGTTTCTGCTCGTAAGGTGTATTGAGAGAGGTTAAAGGGTGTCGCTCCTTTTGATATAAAGAGTACCTCCTCCTCTTCTGTCCACCCTTTTTCTGGGCCGATAAATAGAGAAGAAGAGTAAGGTTCTTTCAAAATCTGCTTTTGTCCGTTTTGAAGAGAGCAAAAATAGATAGCGCCTTCTGCGGAAGAGAGAGAAGATAAAAGAGAGGAGTGACAGACTAGTTTTGGCAAAAAAAGACCTCCAGACTGTTTGAGTGCGCTTATAAGGATGTTCTCTAAACGTCCGATTTGATGGAGAGAGAGTTCTTTTTTCTCGCTTCTTTTTGCAGGGAAGAGGTGGATCGAATCAACCCCGAGCTCTGTTGCTTTTTCTATTACAAGTTCAATGGACTTGGGTCTGAGGAGGCTAAGAAAGAGTGAGAAAGTCTTTTTTTTCTTCTCGGTAAAGGTATCTGTAATAAAAATTGAGCCTTTGTCTTCACATATACCTGTGGCAAGTATGCCTTGACCGTTTATCAGCGTGACAGAGTCTCCCTTTTTCTTTCTCATCACCTTTAGGAGATGTTTTTGCTCTGCGCTACAAAGAGAGATAGATGTTCCTTTACTGAGGTCTCCTTTGTAAAAATATCGATTATCAGGCATGGGTCGAGAGGCTTGATTGAGCAACTATTTCAAAGGAGACTTGAGTACCTTTGCCAGTTTCCTTGCAGAGAGCGAGTTTTGTTCCCTCAAAATTAAGAAAAGGAATAGCTTTCTTTTGAGAATAGAGAGGTCGAATAGCTCTATAAAGAGAGAGTCGGCAAAAGAGAGAGTAGTTATCTGTGAGAGCAAAAATGGGAATATTGCTTTGTATATAAGAAAAAGAGCGAATAATTTTTTCGTTATTAGCAATGACAAGAACAGCATCAGGTTTTTCTTTTGAGAGAAAAGACTCAATCTTTCCTCCTGGAGAAAATGTTTTGCGAGGAAGGAGGTAGTGTTCAGACTCTTTTATAATTGTGTGCATTATTGTCACTGCTTCTTTAGGGTATTTTCCTATTGCAGTCTCTCCTGAGAGCATAAGGGCGGACGCCCCGTCGATAACAGCATTGGACACGTCTAGTACTTCTGCTCGTGTGGGAAAGGGGTGATGAGTCATAGATTCTAAAAGCTGTGTTGCTACAATAACTGGTTTTTTTGCAGCACGGCCTTTTTGGATCATCATTTTTTGTAGCCTTGGTAATGTATAAAGAGGAGTGTGCATACCAAGATCACCTCGAGCGACCATAATCCCATCGGCTACGCCTAAAATGGCATCAAAGTTATCCACACCCTGCTGAGATTCAATTTTTGCATACACCGGTATGTGAGAAGCTTGATGGTCACGAAGTATTTTTTTAATCTCTAAAATGGGCCGGGGGTCATTGATAAATGATGCAGCAATCGAGTCAATACCATGTTTCAGGCCAAATGTAATATCATCAATATCACATTGAGGAAGAGAGGTAAAAGAGAATTCAAAGTGGGGGATATTGACCGATTTTCCCGTATAGAGAACACCGTCGTTCTCTATTTCTAAGAGAGCACCATGCTCATTCTTTTTGATTATTTTTGCAATGATTAAACCATCATCAATCAGAATACGCGCACCCTCTGCAATCTCATCGATAAGATAGTCTGGAGTAAGAGAGAGATCTGTTCTTTCTTGGATATCCTTATTCTTTTTGAGATGTATATGAGTGCCTTTTTCTACGCGAAATCCCTTTTTTTCTATACGAAGAGAGCGTATTTCATGGCCTTTTGTATCAAGCATAATGCCAAGAGGAATGCCCAGTTTTTCCCGCGCTTCCTTAATGTAGTCAATTCTTTTGAGGTGTTGTTTTCGGCAACTGTGGCTAAAATTGAGGCGCGCAACATTCATGCCTGCTTCGGAAAGCTCGACTATAGAATCTAAAGAACTGACCGCAGGACCTATCGTACAGATGATTTTTACTTTTGGCATATACTGTTTCAAGTTTATTCTATTTTTCAAAGCTAATATTATACTCTTATAGAATAATGAAATTCAAGATATTGTTTTGGAAAAAACCATCTTTTTCTCTTGCGTCAATTAGGATCCATCAGGGAAGATAATAGGGAAAACTAGAAAAAGGCAATAATTAGACGTGGCGCTACAAGCACAGAAAAGAAGAGAGCTGGTCTTTCAGGCTCTTTTTGCTCTTGAGTTTCAAGAAAAATTTTTAGAAAAGGAAGTTCTCTCTCTCTTAATGAAGGAGCACAAGGTCTCAAAACGCAATGTTGAAGAGATCATACGCGAGGCAAAAGAGATTTTTATAAAGAAAGAAGAGTTAGATAAGAAAATTAGAGAGGTCTCTCATTCTTTTGACATCACACGAATCAATGTGGTCGAAAAGACCATTTTACGTCTTTCTTTATGGGAGCTTCTTTTCCAGCAAGTGATTCCAGAGGAAATAGTCATCAGTGAAGCAAAAAGAATCGCGAAAAAGTTTGCAACAGAGGATGCAGCCCGTTTCGTTCATGGAATTATCGATGCTTTGTATAAAGAGTGGCAAGGTAAGGAGGGATAAGTATGTATTCCTATTTTTCTTCCCAGGTGTTGTTAAAGAATGCAACAACGCTAGGTATTGGAGGTCCAGCAAGATACTATATTGAAGTGCGAGAAATTATAGAAATGCAACGAGCTATACGTTTTTGCTACTTCAATAAACTACCCTATTTCATCCTGGGAAAAGGGTCAAATTGCCTTTTTGCAGACTCGGGATTTGATGGACTTGTCATTGTCAATAAGATCGATTTTTGCCATGAGGTAAAACCTTTTAGCTTTTGGGCAGGGGCTGGGTACAGCTTTTCACTTTTAAGTACACAAACCTCAAAAAGGGGTTTGTCTGGCCTTGAATTTGCGGCAGGAATCCCTGCTAGCGTAGGTGGAGCTGTTTACATGAATGCCGGAGCAGGTGGTTATGAAATAAGTAAGTCGCTCGAAAGCGTCGACTTTATTGATGAGACAGGAGTGTTGCGACGCCTTGAAAAAGAGAAGCTCAAGTTTGGCTACCGCACATCGCCTTTCCAAAAGATGAAAGGTGTTATTATCGCTGCAACTTTTGTTCTTAAACCATCTTCTGAAGCCCTTCTTCTGCAGCAGAAACTTTTAGAGCATAGATTGAAAACGCAACCTTATCATGAAAAATCAGCAGGGTGTATCTTTCAAAATCCAAAGACAGTTGCTGCAGGAGCTCTTGTCGAAAAATGTGGCCTTAAAGGCAAGCGTATAGGTGATGCGGAAGTTTCAAGCATGCATGCCAATTTTCTAGTTAACAAGGGGCATGCTAGCTCGGAGGATATGCTGGGGCTTATTGACCATGTCAAAAAGGTAGTACAAGAAGAGACTGGTTATAGCTTAAAGCAAGAACTATGCGTTATCGATGAAGAAGCTAATTGATCTTCATGTCCACACTACCTCATCTGATGGTACATGTAGTCCAGAAGAGATTCTCAAACAAGCAGAAGAAAAGGGAATATATGCGATCTCTTTTACTGATCACGATACATTGCATGCGTATGAAAAAAGCTATGAAACCCCTCTGAAAATACTCCCTGGAATAGAGATCTCAACCCTTTTTCAAGGATATAATGTTCATTTATTAGCCTATGGGTTTTCTCCACAAAATGCTCTTCTTCTTTCCTACTGCATCAAAATGCAAGAGAAGAGGCAAGAGCGGGCAATGGCGATTGGTGCCTTATTAAAGAAAGAGGGGATTGCTATTGAGGATGAGATTAGAGAGGAGATGCATTTGCATAAAGCAATTGGAAGACCGCATATTGCAGCTCTTTTGATACAAAAAGGCTTTGTCAAAACAATGAAAGAGGCTTTTTCTCGCTACCTTGGAGGAAAAGCACTTTGTTATGTAAGTATAGACAAGCTTCCTCTTGAAGAAGCACTTTTAATGGTTCGAAAGGCAGGAGGCAAGGCAGTTTTAGCCCATCCCCATTTATTGCCCTCTAAACTTGATAGGGAAGAACTTCTTATCCGTCCTTTTGATGGAATTGAGTGCTTCTATGGCAATTTCCCGGAAAAAAATTGCCTTCCATGGCTAAAGGCATGTGAAAAAAAAGGACTTCTACCAACAGGGGGATCTGATTTTCACGGTTCTTGCCGTCCTTTTGCTCCTTTAGGCATTAGCTCGACTCCTGAAAAAAGCTTTGAGATGCTTTGGAAGCATTATTATGGGGAGCATTACTGTGGACAAGTTTGATCAATTGATGACCCAATTATACACCTTGGGGCAGAAGGGAGGGCGTTTAGGTCTTGATAGAATGGAGCGCGCTTTAAATGGGCGGCAGCCAAGCTTTAGATCTGTTCATATTGCAGGTACAAACGGAAAAGGATCAGTTGCAATAAAGGTCGCTGCAGGATTAGAAGAGGCTGGCTTTTCTGTCGGACTTTATACCTCGCCACATATTTCTACCTTTAGAGAACGCATTCAGATTAATGGTGCGTATATAGAAAAAGAGTTTGCTTGCAATAAGCTTGAAGAGTGCTTTGCAGAGCATAAAGACCTTACTTTTTTCGAATATCTCACCTTGCTTTCTTTTGCTTATTTTGAGGAGAAAAAAGTTGATTGGGCAGTCATTGAGACAGGTCTAGGAGGTCGTTTTGATGCAACTAATGTGATTTATCCAGAATTATCTATTATTACAAACTGTAGTTTGGATCATACTCAGCTCTTAGGAGATACTATCGAGGCGATTACAAGGGAGAAAGCGGGTATTGTTAAAGAGGGTGTTCCTTCTATTATAGGACCTTCGGTGAAAGGATCTCTTCTGCCTCATGTCTCACATCAGGTTGTAGGGCCTTTTTCTCATTTTGAAGAAGAGAATAGAGCGATAGCGGAGGCGGCTCTTTCTTTTTTAGGGATACCCGAAAAAGAAAGAGAAGAAGGAGTCAATAAAGTGCCTCCGTGCAGATTTGAGAAGGTGTATACAAAAGATATTATTTTAGATGTAGCTCACAATGAGGATGCGATTGAGAAACTGTTATCGAGAGTTGAAAAAGAGTATCCAGGGAAAAAACTCTGTGTTGTTTATGCTGCCTCGAAAGACAAGGATTATCTATCTTGCCTAAACAAGCTAAAAGAAAAAAGTGCATACGTTTTTTGTATAGAAGCGATGAACAACCCACGAGCTGCTTCTGTTGATGAGCTAGAAAAAGCATTTGGAGCGCATTCAGAAAGGGTTTCATTTTATAAAAAAATGGAAGAGGGGTTGTCGCAAGCAGAAAAAAGGGCGTGCAAAGAAAATGCACTTTTACTTATTTGTGGTACTTTTTTTATTATGAAAGATGTAAAAGAGTATTTTGGCTTTAGTCAAGAAGTTGATAAACATCTCTTAAATGAGCAGGGAGGAATACGCAATGTTTGAAGGGATACCCGTTTTTTGGCCGATTATCATCCTGGTAGGAATTGTAGTCATGGCAATAAGTGCACGTTTTTTCTTTAGGATAGCGCTTTTTTTGTTCTCTCTTTTTGCTATCTGGTTCCTGCTTCACTTTGTAGGGCTAGTCCCATCTCCTATCAATTTTTTTGATAGAGCGGATGTCTCGGAGACTATCGAGCAGTTTTTTCCTGCAAAAAAAGACAATTTGAATTGAGTTTTTTCTCGTCTCTTTTGTATGATGGACTACATCAACTGTTTGGGGTATTAGCTCAGTTGGTTAGAGCGCCACGTTGACATCGTGGAGGTCAGCTGTTCGAGTCAGCTATATCCCATCATTTTTTTAAGGATAAGTAGTAATGAATATGATTAATGAACAATAAGCTTTTGGTTTCATATTCCTACCTGCTTGCTGCTTCTGTAAAGCGAGTTTTCCCTCACTCTATTCCTTTAGCTCCCTATATTGCTCATGATTACTTTGGCTATGACTTCTTAGTAGAAGAGGGTTTTTCTTTAGAAGAGCATGAAAAAGAAGAAATAGGCCATACATTGGATTTGATGAAGAAGGGAGAACTCTCTTTTCAAATAAAAACCATGATGCGAGAAAACTGTGCGGCTTTTTTTACCTATAAAGGTGAGGAGATAAAGGCATATCAGGTAGCAAATCAAGACAAAAACCTTATCAACCTTATCTCGTTTCAAGATTATCTTGATCTTTATCCCTATGAGGAAGAGCCTCTTTTTGCAATAGAGGAAACCTGTTTAGTATTCTTTCGAGTAAAAAAAGTTTTCTATCCTCCATTTGGACAAGTTGCGCTTTTACGTATTGAAGGAGCCTTGCCTGAGCATAAGAAAGCTTTTCAGAAAGCAGTAAAAGTTAGTAGAAAGAACAATTTTCTAGCAAAGGTGGAAAGTGAGGGCTTTTTACAGAGGGTAGGAGAGGAGCTCATCTGGCTAGAGAGGGGGCTTTGTTTTAGAAACTGTATTATAGAAAAGCAAAGAGAGCTCTCAAAAACATTTGGTTTTAAGGAAGTTGAGCTGCCTCTTTTAAGAGAAAAGAGAAAAAAGGAGTTTAGAGACCCTCTTCTTTATAGCGAGGACAGGGAATATGTACTTGATTGTTCATTTCCACCAAGCGGGACGATTGAGACAAAAAAATGGCCCTTTATCCATAAAGAAAAGGAGTTAGAGGATTTTTTTGTTTCTCGATCTGAAACAAAAACCCATTTTTATCTCTCTTTTACTTATGAAGATAGGGTAAAAAAAACTATTTCTTCGTTGCAATTCTTTCTCTCTTTAAGTAGCCTTATAGGAATACCTCTTTTCTGCCGCTATGGTGGAGAGAGCTCTTTTCTTTCTGAAATCGAGTCTTATTTACCTTCAGAAAGGGAAAAAAGCGAGAGAAAAGGTAGTTTTTTGCATCTGGAGCTTTTGGCTTATGATGCATATAAAAGAGCCCATAAAATTGCGAACTTTGAAGTAAAGAAAAAGGGCTCCATTGAAGCAACTCCTTTTGTCTCATTAGAGAAAGTGCTCGCTCTTTTAGTCGAGCATAATGGAGGGGAGGTTCCTTATTGTTTTGAGCTTTATCAGCTCTACTTTATTCCGGCGGGAAAAGAGGCGATTAAGACAGCTCAGGAGTATGCAAAAGAGGCAGAAAGAAGAGGGCTTCGTTGTTGTATTGATAAGAGCGAGGGCCCCCTCTCAATGCGAGTAAAGGAAGCGTACAATCAAAAAAAACCTTTGGTTGTAGTTATTGGTGATAAAGAGGTAAAACAAGGATTTGTAACAATAAAGAACACAGAAGGGAAGCATAGGACTTTGCCTTTTAATGAGTTGTTACAAGAAATTGATCTTAATGAAAGAGGATAAATAAAGTTGAGAACAAACAAAGAAATTCGAGCAAGTGAGTTGCGAGTGATCGATCCAAAAGGGGAGCAATTAGGAGTGATGTCCTCATTTAAAGCTCTTCAAATTGCAGAGGATGCGGGACTGGATCTTATAGAAATTGTCCCTAATGCAAAACCTCCAGTTGCAAAAATCATGGATTATGGTAAGTTTCGATATGATCAGACAAAGCGTGAAAAGGAAAATAAGAAAACACAGCACCAAGTCAAGATCAAAGAGGTTAAGCTCAGCCCTAATATTTCTGAGCATGACTTTGAGTTCAAGATGAAGCAGGCATATGAATTTTTGCAAAAAGGGTGTAAAGTAAAAGTATCGCTCTTTTTTCGAGGTCGGGAGATGGCCCACCAAGATATTGGTAAAAAAGTTCTTGAAAAAGCAATTGAATTTGTCTCGGAAGTGGGCATGGTAGAGGCAAGTCCAAAGATGATGGGACGAACGATGGCCACCGTCGTTGCTCCTATCTCAAAGAAAAAGTAAAAATATAGGGTAAAAAGAGAAAGGTACTTGCTTTTTCTACCCTTGTTGTGATAAGATTAGTGTTCGATTTTGAGGAATTCGGTATTCGTATGAAAATGAAAACAGTAAAAGCCATCAAGGCTCGTGTTAAAGTTACAGGAACTGGGAAATTAAAGCGTAGCCGCCCTGGCAAGCGCCACCTTCTCAGGAAAAAAACATCAAAGCGTAAGCATACTTTAGAAACCCCAGCATTTGTCTCTGAAAAAAGAGCAAAAGTATACAAAGAGCTGATCGGGGCATAAAGGACTTACAGTAAACGGAGTAAAGGATAATGGTACGTACTACAAACGCAGTTGCTTCACGTAAACGCAAAAAGCGTATTTTTAAGTTAGCAAAAGGTTTTTGGGGAGATAGAAAAAACCACATACGCCTCTCAAAGGACGCAGTTAAGCGTGCAATGGCGTATAACTATGAGCACAGAAAGCTGCGAAAAAGAGAATTTAGAAGTCTTTGGATTAGCAGGCTCGGCATTGCTTCAAAAATGCATGGTGGAATCTCCTACAGCAAGCTTATTTGTGGATTGAAACAAGCAGGATGCATCATTAATAGAAAGATGCTTTCAGAGCTTGCTCTCAGCGATCCAAAAGCGTTTGCGCAAGTTTTAGAAACTGCAAAAAGTGCTCTATAAAGTAGTTTAGAGTTGATAAATTTTTTTGAAGTAAAGGCCCGAGTAGAAACACTCGGGCTTTTTCTTTTATGAGGTATATATGGAAGAGAGACTGGCACAGTATCGTAAAGAGTTTGAAGAGAAGAGAAAGAACTTTCAGTCGAGCAAGGATATTGAGAGAGAAAAAATTGCCTACCTAGGGAAAAAGGGAGTTGTTCAGGGCCTTATGAGTGATTTGCGCACATTGACCGCTGAGGAAAAGCCCCGCTTTGGTAAAGAGATCAACCTCTTTAAATGTTGTGTCGAACAAGCACTCGATGAGGACTATTCGTTTTGGTTTCAGAAAGAGGAGCTTGAGGCGCTTGAAAGTGAAAAAGAGGATGTCACTCTTCCAGGGCGAAGATATGCATTTGCAGCTCAGCATCCAATAAGTGAGATGATTGAGGAGCTTGTAGATATATTTTCCTCTATGGGTTTCTCTGTGCAGTCAAGCCCAGAAATTGAGACGGACTACTACAATTTTGAGGCACTCAACTTTGAAGAGGATCATCCTGCAAGAGAGATGCAAGACACCTTTTATGTCGATGAGAATATTCTTCTTCGAACCCATACAACCGCTATTCAAACAAGGCTTTTGGAAAGCAAAACACCTCCAATACGAATGATCTGCCCAGGAAGGTGTTACCGTAATGAGACGATTAGTTCTCGCTCGCACGTCAACTTCCATCAGATTGATGTAATGTATGTCGATAAGAATGTATCGATGCAAGATTTAGCAGCTACCTCTTCACAGTTTTTGCAAAAGCTCTTTCATAAAGGTGTCACATTCCGTTTTAGAAATAGCTATTTTCCCTTTGTTGAGCCCGGTGTGGAAGTAGATATGTCTTGCTATCTCTGTAAGCAAAAGGGTTGTTCGTTGTGCAAAGGTACAGGCTGGCTTGAGATTTTCGGTGCCGGTATGGTCCATCCACACGTATTGAAAAACTGCGGACATGATCCAGAGACCTATCAAGGATATGCTATGGGAGTAGGAGTCGAGCGGATGCAGATGCTTCGCTATGGTATTGACGACATACGTCTTCTATTTGAAAACGACCAGCGCTTTTTAAACCAGTTCCCCCTTTAAAGATATGAAAAAAGAATGGAAAGTTTCTGCAGAATATAATGGAATGCGGCTCCAGCAGTATTTAGGTGATGTTTTAGATCATTCCCTTTCTGGGAAAAAAATTAAAGCTCTTATAGATCAAGGTCAATGCTTTATCAATGGAAAAAGGGAGCGTTTTTCTAATAGACGTGTCCAAACGCACCAGCAAATCATGCTCATCTCTCATGAGGAGGAGAGAATAGGGGATATTGAGTATATTCATGAAGATGAAGCTCTTTGTGTTATAAATAAGCCTCCAGGAATTGTTTCAGACAGAGAGTTAGAAAAAAAAATAGGTGGCTACCTCGTTCACCGACTTGATAAGGATACCTCAGGCCTTTTAGTTTTTGCCAAAACGAAAGAGGCAAAAGAGAATCTCTATAACCAGTTTCGGAAAAAAGAGGTAAGAAAAGAGTATCGAGCAGTATGTCTTGGGGATTTTTTACGTAAGAATGGAAAGGTAAAGAACCATCTTTTTATAAAAAAAAGATGGCATGGACAGAAGATATGGGCAGTGTCTCCCTCTGAAAAAGGAGTGTTAGCTTATACAAAATATGAGGTTCTCTCGTTCAAGGATTCCTATTCCCTAGTTGCTCTCTATCCCATTACAGGAAAAACTCATCAGTTGCGTCTTCATATGTCAAGTATTGGCCATCCAATTGTAGGGGATCGGCTCTATGGTCCCGAAACTCTTTCAAGTTCAGGGGCACGGCTCTTTTTGCATGCGTTTAAAGTAACTTTTATGCATCCTATAACAGGAGAAAAATGTTTTTTTGAAGCTCCATTACCCGAGGAATTTCATGCAGTATGCGCTTTTTAATCGTTAAAACCTCCTCTCTTGGTGATATAGTTCAAAGTTATAAAGCGCTTCAATATCTCAAAGAGCGATACCCTTCAGCGGATATAGACTGGGTTGTAGAAAAGTCTGGAAAAGAGCTTGTCGAAGCACATCCTTATGTTACTCGTAGCCTTGTGATAGACACAAAAAAATGGAAAAAGGCCCTTTTCTCAAAAGATACTCGAGGAGAATGGAAAGGATTTCTCAGAGAGCTAAAAAAATACCCTTATGATGCCATTTTTGATCTGCAGGGTAATACAAAGTCTGGTTATATTGTTGGAAGGGCCCGCGGAAAGAAAAAAGTGGGCTTTGGATATGCGTCTGCAGCAGAATGGCTCAACCCTCTTTTTACAGATTGCCACTTCAACCCACCTGAAGGCCTTTCAAGAAGAGATGACTACCTTTACTTGATTCAGAGTTTTTTTCACGACAAAAAGAAGTTTTTTCCTTCTAAAAAGGTACTTTTAGAACTTGCAGATGAAGATAAGAGAGTATTGGAAGAAAAAAAGCCCGAGCAGCCCTTTTGGCTTATCTGTCCTTTCTCTGCGTGGGACTCGAAAAGACTTTCTTTTTACCAGCTCAGGCGTTTTTTAGAACTCTCTTTTCATGCTTTTTCTCCTAGGTTTATCTTTCTTGCCAAAGATCGAGAGCAAAAAGAGTATGTAGAAAAACTAAAGACAGGTTTTCCTGAAAGCAGTATCATC
>Ga0180433_10008883_pt1 | contig 12419 bp, 12 predicted proteins | sample SS_ome_8_FD_132980 | JGI IMG/M metagenome (GOLD analysis project Ga0180433, IMG submission 132980) | Hypersaline lake sediment archaeal communities from the Salton Sea, California, USA - SS_1_D_1 metaG | ecosystem: Environmental > Aquatic > Non-marine Saline and Alkaline > Hypersaline >... | reverse complement strand
AGCTCGATGATAATTTTTGCGGGTATTATTTCTAACTTTCCTGGGTATGTTTTGAAAACAGTTCACCAGGTTCAAGAAGGGAATATGTCATTTATATCTGCATTGGTCGTTCTTGCAATTTTTCTTGCTATAACAGCATGTATTGTATTCTTAGAGAAGGGTGTGAGAAAGATACCGGTACAGTATTCAAGAAGAATTATTGGTCATCGTGTATATGGTGGTCAAAGTACTTATATACCATTTAAGATAAACCCGGCAGGTGTTATGCCTGTTATTTTTGCAAGTTCGGTTTTGAATGTCCCAATGTTTTTAGCTTCAACGTTAAGCAAGTATACTGCATTTAAATGGCTGTCAGATATTATGGCACCAACAAATGTATTGCATAATATGTTGATGTTTATATTGATTGTATTCTTTTCATTTTTCTATACAGCTTTGCAATTTAATCCGGAAGAACTTGCAGATAATATTAAAAAGAGTGGTGGTTTTTTACCAGGTATAAGGCCAGGAAGAAAAACTGCAGAATACTTTAACTATTTATTGACCAGAATAGGATTGGTTGGGGCTATTTATCTTGGCTTTTTGGCTGTTTCACCTAACATAGTGAAAATGTTTTTAGAGTTTCCATTTATGTTATATGGTACATCATTGTTGATTGCAGTAGGTGTTGCGCTAGAAACTGCTTCTCAGATAGAGTCTTATTTAATAGAGCATAGATATGAAGGCTTCTTATCTTCTGGAAGAATGAAAGGAAGGGGCGTTTGATGAACACGAAAAGTAAAATTTTTGTGCTTGTTGGCCCTCCAGGCTCTGGTAAAGGTTCATTTTCGAATCTCTGTATAAAGGAATTCGGCTGGAAGCAGCTGTCGACAGGCAACTTATGTAGAAAGCATATTGCAAAAAAAACAGAAATTGGAAAACAGATAGATTTTGTCTTAAAATCTGGTAAACTAGTAAGTGATAGCATCATTATTGATATGGTTAACCAATGGTTAGAAGAACAACTTGATTTAGGGGAAACTGTTATTTTGGATGGTTATCCTCGAAATTTGAAGCAAGCTGAGGCTTTACAGAAATTTTTAGGACAGGAAGAGGCGTATAAGAGTGTTGTTTGTAAGGTAGTAGAGTTTGTTGTTTCAGATGATACTGTGATAAATCGTCTTTGTTCAAGAGCTATTTGCGAAAATAAAGAATGTCAGGCGGTTTATTCTCTTGTCGAAGGATCTTCTCTTAATCCTAAAAAGGATATGGAGTGTGATGTGTGCTCAAGTTCTCTTTATATACGACCGGATGATAAACCGGACGCTGTTAAAGAGAGATTACGGATATACCATGAGCATGCAGATGCTCTTTTAGATTTTTATAGAGAAAAGGGGTTTAAGATCCTTGAGTTGGGTGCATCGGGATCGTTAGCAGATATTTTTGAGAGTTTTAAGAAGAAAGAGAGTATCCTTCGTCAAGCTCCCCTCAACCAGTTTGGGACGCAGCAGGATGAGCGGGACTAAGATGATTGAAATAAAGAATAAATTTTCTATAAGAAAGATGGAGAAGGCAGGGAAGTTGCTTTCTGGAATTTTTCAAGATATTACTTCTTTGATTTGCCCAGGTGTAAGTACTGCAGAACTTAATTTTTGGATAGCGAAGCAGCTAAGAGAAAAAGGGCTTGTTTCAAAATCTAAGGGATATGCAGGATATAAACATGAAAGTTGTATCTCTGTGAACCAAGAGGTTATTCATGGTGTACCTTCACAAGAGAAAATTTTGAAGGAAGGAGATCTTGTCAAGATTGATATTTGTGCTTCTTGGAAAAAGTATTGTGCGGATATGGCAAGATCGATTTGTGTTGGTAAGTGTACTGTGGATGCAAAAAGGTTAATCGATATAGCCCAAGCCGCTTTAGATGCAGGTATAAATAAGGCTAAAGCTGGAAATTATTTGTCTGATATATCTGCTGCAATACAAAAAGTAGTTGAAGACAATGGTTGTGGTGTTATTAGAGATTTTGCGGGACATGGAATTGGTAGAAGTTTACATGAAGATCCGGAAATTCCTAATTATGGGAATCCAGGAAAAGGGCCAATTTTGAGACCAGGTATGGCTTTAGCGATAGAGCCTATGATAACAGCTGGTAATTATGAGGTTGTTATAATGGATGATGGTTGGACTGTAAGAACACTTGATAATAGTTTAACGGCTCATATAGAAGATACGGTTATTGTAACTGCTGGTGAGCCAAATATTTTAACGAGACATAGGGAGAATAAAAATTTATGAAAAGGAAAGAAGAGGTCGTTATAGTAGAAGGTATTGTAAGGGAAACTCTTCCTAATGCTATGTTTCGTGTTGAAATAGAGGGAGGGCATATTGTTTTGGGGCATGTGTCAGGTAAAATGCGTATGAATTATATTCGGATTTTACCAGGAGATAAAGTTACATTGGAATTATCTCCTTATGATTTGACAAGAGGTAGGATAATTTTAAGACATAAAAAATAATGGAAGTTTGTTATAACTACTATTTAGTTTTTGAGGATTTTAAATATGAAAGTAAAGACATCAGTTAAGAGAATATGCAAAGATTGCAAAATTATTCGTCGTAATAGAGTTGTGCGTGTTATTTGTAAAAAAAACCCTAAGCATAAGCAACGTCAAGGCTAAGGCATAAGTGAGGAATTTGTATGGCTGTTAGAATAGAAGGTGTTAACTTACCGTTGAGCAAAAGAATTGAGTATGGACTTACTTACATCTATGGTATAGGTCTTAAAAGTTCTCAAGATATTCTCAAAAGAGTTAACATTGATTTTGATAAACGAGTAAAAGATTTAACGGATCAAGAGACTGCTGTTATCCAAAAAGAGATCTCAAACAGTTATGTTATCGAAGGTGCCCTTCGAAAGCAGGTTTATGAAAATATAAACCGTTTGAGAGATATAAAAAGTTATCGCGGTGATAGACATAAAAAGGGACTTCCTGTAAAAGGCCAAAGAACAAAAACGAATGCTAGAACAAGAAAAGGTCCTAAGAAGGCTCCAGTTGCTAAGAAAAAAGCTGCGACGAAGAAATAATGCATAGGTTAAATTAAGATATTTAGGGTGTAAAGGATATAATGGCTTACAAAAGAAAGTCAAAGAAAATAAAAAAGCAAGTAGATACGGTTATTGCGCACGTTAAATCGACATTTAATAATACAATAATTACCATAACAACACCAGAAGGTGATGTATTACTTTCTGGAAGTGCTGGTAGCCTTGGTTATAAAGGTGCAAAAAAAGGAACACCATTTGCAGCATCTCAGGTTGTTGCAAATCTTACAAAAGATATGAATTTGTATGGTGTGAGAAACGTGGAAGTAAACTTGCAAGGCCCAGGTTCAGGAAGAGATTCTGCGGTAAGGTCTATTCAGTCTGCTGGGTTTAATATTACGGTTTTAAGGGATGTTACCCCATTACCACATAATGGTTGTAGACCCCCTAAAAAACGTAGGGTATAGTTGTTTATTTTAAGATTTATAGATTATTAAGGTGACGATGAAAACAAAGGCTAGGGGAACAACTGAACAATCTTCTAAAAGGGAAGGTGCCAAGAAGAAAGAAGGTCAAAAAAGATCACGTAAACTTTCTGAATATGGTAAACAGTTGCATGAAAAGCAAAAAGTAAAAGAAATGTACGGTATGCGTGAAAAACAGTTTAGAAGGTTTTTTAATACAGCGGTAAAAAAAGTTGGTGCAACTGGTGATATTTTGCTTAGTTTGCTTGAGAGACGTTTGGATAATGTTATTTATCGGCTTAAATTGGCTACTACAAGAAGACAAGCAAGACAGATTATTGTTCATGGGCATGTTTTAGTTAACGGTAAAAAAGTTTATTCACCTTCGTATATTGTTTCCGTAAACGATCAGATATTCTTTGCTCATAATGTTTTTGAAAAAAAGGCATTTTTAGAGCAAGTAGTTGATAAGAGGTTAAACATTGGAATAAAAGTTCCAGAATGGCTCGAGCTTGACAAAAAAGACCGTAAGGGATTGGTTTTACGTGATCCAGTAAGATCAGATATAAAAGTACCTATTGAAGTACACTTGATTGTTGAGTTGTATTCTAAATAATTTATTTAGAAATTATTTAGCTTTTTTGATTATAATTGTTAGTAAAGATTTTCAGGAGAACCTATGGAAGGTGATAAAAGGGAATATCAGCCACTAATAATTCCACGTTTGAGTTGGGATAAAAAAAGTATTAGTGATAAATATGGCGAGTTAATAGCTCAGCCTTTGGAATCAGGTTTTGGCAATACATTGGGCAACGCATTAAGAAGAGTTTTGCTTGGCGCTGTAGAGGGTTCTGCTGTAACATCAGTTATAATAAAAGGCATCAACAATGAGTTTTCTTCAGTTCCTGGTATCATAGAAGATGCTATGCAGCTTGTTCTAAATATAAAAGAAATTGTCGTTAAAAGTAAGACTGGTCAGCCTGGCAAAATGTCTTTGAAGGTTGCTGGGGAAACTGTAGCACGAGTATCTGATATAAAAGCAGATGATCATCTTGAGCTTATTAATACGGATCATGTTATAGCACATGTTGCAAGTGGTGGTGAACTTGAGATTGAATTTTTTGTAGAGTCCGGAAGAGGTTATAAGCCTGCTCAGTGGCCTTTGGGCAAGGCATTACAAGAAGATAATAGAATACATATAGATGCCATGTTTTCCCCGATAAGAAAAGTTATGTTTGATGTTGAAAAAACTCGTGTGGGTAAAGAAATAGACTATGATAAGCTAACATTGAAAGTACATACAGATGGTTCTACAAATCCTGTAGATGCTATACATTATGCAGTGTCTGTTTTACGTTCACAGTTAGAGCGTTTTTTAATCAGCACAGAGATACCATTTAATGAAATTTCAGCTATGCCAGATGAAGAGGAAGAGGTAGAGCCTGTAGAGTTAGATCAGTTAGGCCTTAAAGGAGTTTCTCTTGAGCTTCTGATGAAGCCTATAGAAGAACTTGAGCTTTCTGTAAGAGCCCACAATTGCTTGATTAATGCTGGGGTGAAAAAAATTCTTGATTTAGTAAATCTTCAAGAAGAAGATGTTCTTAAGATTAAAAATTTTGGTCGCAAGTCATTAAATGAAGTTAAAGCAAGCATGAAGGCTTTTGGTTTAACATATGATATGGGCATCGATGAAGAAGATGTAAAGAAGATTCTTCAAAGTAGAATGAAGAAAGAGAAGAAAGATAAAAATAGTTAATTAGTTGTACCGGTGAGGTTTAGATAGTTATGAAACACCAGATTGGTAGAAAAAAATTAAATGTAAAGCCTTCTCATAAAAGAGCTTTATTAAGAAACCAGGTCATAAGTTTAATTACATATGGCCATTTGGTTACAACAAAAGCTAGGATTAAAGAAACCCAAAGACTAGCCGAGAAGCTTGTTACAATAGCAAGAAAAGGAAACAATTTTAATGCGAGGCGTAGAGCTAAGCAATTGCTTCCTTACAAAGAAGAAGCTTTACTTAAGTTATTTAAAGAAATAGCTCCTAAGTATATAAATAGACCTGGGGGCTACACAAGAATTATCCCTATGGGAAAAAGAACGAGCGACACAGCTACTATTGCAAGACTTGAGTGGGTGTAAGAGATAAAACTCTTATTTGTCAACAAGTTAAAACAGGTAAAAATTTGTTTGTGGCCCATTATAGATTAGTGGGCCATTTGCAATAGTATGGTTATGTTATAGAATTTGTAGATTTTTCTGCAATTTCTATTTATTTCACTATTTCAAAATTTAATTATGTTTTTCAGTTGATTCAAACTGAAAAACATATTTTTTTTTTACATTTTCAAATTTTTTAAAAAAGTAAAAATATAAGCAAAACACGCAAAATTATAGTTTACTATTTTTTTAATAGTATTTTTGTTATTATAAAGATGGTTATGGTTTTAAATGGTGGGTTTTCATTTGGGGACTATAGGATGAAGAAACGTATTCTGCTGTATATTATATTTCTTATACACTGTTCTATGTATTATTCTCTTTTATTTTCTATGGAAAAGAAAATTAAGTATAAAAATATTTTTTCTAAGATTTATGAAGAAGTGAAAATATATTGTTCGAAGCAAGGACTAGAGAAGCAATATCCTTGTTCCAAAGAACCAGATTTTTTTTTTCAAGAGATAATATCAAAACATTATTCTAAGCAAGATTTGGATAAAGTTTTATATTTTATATCGGCAATATCAACAGAATATTCTAAGCAGGAGTTAGGTAAAGTTTTATATTTTATAGATACAATATTAAAAAAAGATTCTAAGCGGGAGTTAGATAAAGTTTTGTATTTTATAAATACAATATTAAAAGAATATTCTAAGCAAGATTTGGACCGAGCTTTGTACTTTATAGAGGGAATATTTAAAGAGTATCTTAAGCAAGATTTAGTTAAGGCCTTGTCTATCTACAAGAAAAAGCTCTATTGGTCTGAGGAAGATAAAGTATTAACTAATTTTTTATTGTTATGCCCAAAAGAGCCAGAGATCTCCTTTGTAGAACAAATTCTAAAAGAGAATTCTCAGCAAGATCTAAGTATAGCATTATATACTTGCGGGAAAAAGCTGTATTGGAGCATTGTAGAATATTTGATCGATACTTTTTCAATAGAAGAATATGATTTAATAAATCTTTTGTATGTGACGGCTCGGCTTGGAGAATTAGGTCTTTTTAAAAAAGTTATTTTAAAAGATAACTTTTTTGATAAAGAACAAAACAAAATAAAAGATATTATTATGAATTCTTTTGTAGATACAAATGGGCGCTTTTTTAAAGATATATCTCTTTCTGCATGTATTATGCGATCTATTATAGAGAGGTCTGGCAGTAGGGATATTGCTGCTTTACTTATTGATTTAGGTGGATATTTTGATGAGAATTTGTTTTTTAAAGCAATAAAGGAAGGGCATTTAGAATTAGTTATATTATTTTTAGAGAAATTTCCTGATTTAAGCGAAGATGTTGCTGAAAATAAGGTATTTGGGTATGGTAATTCTAATGCACTTTGTTATGCAGTTAATAGCAAAAAAAATAAGTTAATACTCGTGAATTTTTTGCTTTACTATGGAGAAAGACCAGATATGAGAAATGATGATGGTCATAGTCCATTAGAGTTATTATTGCAGTCCAAAAGAGATTTTGATGAAGAAGACATTGCTGTTGTTAATGTATTATTTTCGATTTCTGGGTATTATGCTCATGAAATTGCTACTTATTTTATGAGAGAGAATAATACTATTTTCCTCTCTTTAGATATTATTTTAAATAAAATAGAGGAAAGACAACGAAGGGCAGAAAGCCAGAAATATACGTTAAGTAAATTTATTTGGGATAGTAAAGAATTAAAACAAGAAGGAGTTGACCAGTTACTTTTGGAAGAAAAAGAGCAGAATTATAAAAGAGCGTTTTTTTTTGCAGTAAAGAGAAAAAACTTTGATTTTGTTTGTTATTTTCTAAATAATCATGGTGAAAAAATTAATGATAAGCTTAGAATAAAGGGTATCAAGGCCGCGATTTCTATTGGGCGTCCGGGTATAGCATTTCAAATTATTAAGCTAAGTAAATGTAGTAAGAAAGAAAATTGGGAATGTTTTTTCCGTTATGCTGCCGACAATAATAGCATTCTCTTTATATATTTTTTTGTGATAAAATATGGTGCAGGGTATTTGAGTGATTTTTCTGATATTATCTTAAAAACGGCCCTTGCTAAGGGGCATCTTGATATTGTGAAATACGTAGATAAATATGACATTTTTTCTTTAAAGGCATTAAAAGAGGCATTATTTACAGCTATCAAAAAGGGTAATATCAAAATTGTAGATTTTCTTACAAGAGAATATTTTTCTAATAAAAAAATAATAGAGAAAGAGTATTTATTTGATATAATTTTAAATTCTAAAAAAATATTACGAGAAGATATTTTAGAACTTCTTATAGAAAGAAAAATGATTCCTTTTTCTCAATGCTTTTTGCAAGAGGAAGCTGAGAGCCTGGCAAAAAAAATAAAAGAAAAATCAGCTCATAAAGTTTTTGATTTTGAAAAAAAGAAATCCCCTCATAGTATTATAAAAAAAACATCTTCTCTTATAAAAAAGCGCGTAACATTTGAAGATGATAATATACGAGTAAATAGACTTGAGACTCTTGCTTTAGGTAGTAAGTGTGAGAGTGATGGATTTGGCTTTAGTGAAAGTGATGGTGATATAGAAGATGTAGACGATTTAGAAAATTTTTTTGCAAGATTAAATGTGAAGAAAAATACTGATGGTGGTTATGGGAAGGTCACGGTGAAACATATTTTGATATGACTCAAGTGGAAAAGATGCTATTCAAAATTTAAAAAAATTGTTAAAAGCATAAAGGGATTGCCAGGTTTTAAGTTAAACCTGCCAGTCCCTTTTATAATTTTTTAATGAAAAGTTTTGTTATGGGGATAGTAATATTGAAGTTATAGCAGATGTACCAGCTTTGAAGGACGATATCTTTTTCCAGGAACTTGTATCCCAAGCTTGAATTGTTCCATCTTCTAATCCACAGTACAGTATTTTTCCATCAGAGCTAAATACTAATGTACTTATATTATCAATAGGTAAGGTTATTGTAGGTTTCCACTCTTTTTCATCTTGATTTGAAATATCCCAAATGACAGCTTTTCCTTTTTCTCTTGTGACGAGGATGGTTGGATTTTTGAGGCTAAATAGGAGAGACTCTGTGTCACTATCTAAAGTTGTTTTTATGTTCCATTCTTTTGGATCTTGGCTTGAGATATCCCAAACTTGGATTTTATCATGTAATCCTGCGGCAAGATATTTTCTTCCATCAAGGAAAGTAATAAAAGTGAGTGAATATATTGAGTCACCAGCTCGTGGGGCCCTTACAAAGCTCCAATTTTTAGTTTCAAAAACTCTTATTAAATTGTCATCTGCTCCAAAGGCAAAATATTGCTCATCGGGGCTAAATGCGAAAGATAGAATACTTTGATTTTTTTTGACGTGTGATGTTTTGATTATTTTCCATGTTTTTGTATCAAAAATTATGATCGTATCTTTTTCTATGCCTTCATATATAGCTGCAAGAAAATTTCCATGGGGACTGAATAAGAAGGCATCACATTTTCTAGGGAAGGAATGTAGATAATTTTCCGCTTCATCTTTTAAATCTTTTTTTACTTTTAATGTTTTTGTATCCAGAATTTCTAATCCTATGCTTTTGTAATCGTAATCTTTATATGGAAATTCAAGCAATACTGTTTTTGTTTCTGGAAATTTTAACTCATCTTCCTCCTCGTCTTCTTCCTCATCTTCAGAAAGGTCGTAATCTTCTTCAACATACTTATAATATTTTAAAGGTATTATGGCGAGTTTTTTTCCATCAGGGCTTAATGCTATAGCTTTTCTACAGGAATAGGGAAAAGTTTTTACTAAGCCATTATTGGCCGGATCCCAGAATTGTACTTTACTTTTGCTTGATCTAGAAATAAGTAAGCGTTTTGGCCTATATGATTCAGGGAGAAACATTTTAGGTATCATGATCTTTTCTCCTTTAAGCATATCTAGAAGAAATAGTTTTCGCTCTTTTAGGTCTTCTTGGGACCATGGGAATGTTTTTTTGTGGATATCAGGCATAAATTTTGCTGTATAAACAGGATATTTAAATGTTCTATTCCATATCGGCTGGAGATTTTTTCTTTCCAGAACATTGACTCTTGCTTTTCCGGCTTGAGTTTTCCCATAATCGCTGGTTTTTACCCTTTCATCACTCATAACGACAGAAAGAAAATTGTTATCACTACTCAAAGAAAGAGAGTAGGTTTCAAAAAAATCAGTTTCTTTTTTGAGTTCTTTAGTTTTTATTTTTTTCCATGTTGAGGTATCCCAACTGCAGATTTTATTTGCACGGGGTGGAAAATGTCTGGTGCTTTGTCCGTCTACTCCTGCTATAAGTTGTTTTCCATCTGAAGTAAAGATTCCTGCTCGAAGGGAATAGGGGCCATATTGATCGACAGGGTGTTCGCTTCGTCTAAGAAAGATCTTTTTGATGACTTTATTTTTTTCAATATCATACACTCTTATTGCTGTACTATTGCTATATAAGGCAGGATAAGCAAAAATATTTGGATCTGTAGGGTGGAATATTACAAACTGAGGGCGGCCCTCGAACCACTTTATAAAAAACTTTTGATTCCAATCTTTGGTGTCATAAACGGAGATGTTTTTTCCGATAGCGATAGCAAAAGTACTTCCGTCGGAGTTAAATGCTACTGCTTGGCCAGCGCCTGCGACTTGTTTAATAACGGTGTCTTTTTCCCAATTGACAATTGTACCTCCAATGGCAAGTTGTTTTCCATCGGGACTAAAAGTTAAAGCTGTGTTGCTTTTCATTGCGTAGATCTTGTATGATGATAGAGAATCAGGTTGTTTAGACTCATCATAGATTTCTAGTGTTTTGTAAGCCTTATTGTTTGCTGGGAGAAAGGCAAGCCTCATATTTTTGGAGAAATTGAAAATTTTAAGAGAGCCTGGATCTAAAGGGGCTGCTTGACCTCGAGATAAAAAAGCAAACTTGATTATCTCATTTCCCTTTTTTTTGAATAGATCACAAATGACGACAATGCCTCTACATGAATATGCAAATATGTTTGGGTGGGCAGGGTTAAAAGCGATATGCTTTGTAATGTTTTCATAAGGAGAGCTGTAGTCGTTATCGCCTGTTTTTTCTTCTATGGGAAGGCGTATAGACTTCCAGAGTTTATTTTTTTTGATATCCCAGATTCTTACTCCATTTCTTATTCCAACAGTAAGATGAAGTGATTTCATAGCCATGATTTGGGGGATATATGACAAACAAGTCATAAAAGTGGCCAGTATTATGGTTTTTTTGAATATTTTATTCTTCATGTGCTCTCCTTATTATATATTTATATATTTATATACCTTTATTTCTTAACCTAGGATAGCAAAATTTCAAATAGAAAATCAACAGTTTTTTTTGAAAGTAAAGTTTTTGTTTGAGAAATGTCTTTTTAAAGGGGTTTTAGGGGGGAGGGTTTCTTTTATAGAGCAGTTTTTCGTGAGGAGCGTCTTTTGGTGAAGGTCTTTAGGGTTTAAAATCTTACTAGATGCTTGACAGTTTGAAAATATCTGGTATAATTATCATTGAGAGTGTCGAATACTAATAAGTATTTAAGTTTTATATGGTTAAACCATGGAGGTTGTCATAATGAATATTTTGAGAAGTAAGAAAATGAAGAAAATTTGTCTTGTTTTATCTATTTTTACCAGTTTTCCAACTTTTTCTATAGTTTTGAAGTCAAAAAAAGAGTTGTCTGGTATGTTTAGAAAACAGGTTGATTTATCTAAAATAAAGAAAATGAGCAGTGAGCAATTTTTAATTTCTAATTTGTTTAGTTTAAACTTAATGCTCAAAGTGTTAGATGCATCTAAAGGTAAAACAGTGAGTGTCCTGAAAAAAGAAGTAGCGATGGCACGTGAAACGTGTCTTCAGATTATATCTGGGCTATTGCTTAAATCTATTCAAAAAGAGCAAAACAAAAAAAATAGTCTAATGGGAATATTAGAAGCTTTGAGAAAGACTGTTAAGCAGATAGAGGAAAATGCTGGTTTTGCAATGTTTATATCTGGAACAGTAAAATTTCCGAGACTATTTATAAAAAATATTGAAAAAGAGCGTAGGCCTTTGTATGGAAAGGCAGTAGGATTAGAAAAAAGAATGGGTGAAAACTTGAAAAAGAACCTAGAAGAAATAGTCAAAATGGCTAAAAAGATTTCAACCATGATCCCTTCTATAAAAAATGAGGAGAAAGGCAATGAAATACTTGATATTATCACAGGTGATTCATTACAATTAATAAAAAAAATAGATAAAGAGTTAAATAAAAAAGATCAGAAAGAGGGTGAGTTTTCGAGTCTAGAAGAATTATACGAGTCTATAGAAAAAAAAATAGAAAAAAGTAACTTGAAAAGTGATTTTTCTCAAGATATAGATAAACTGGGGGCGTTTGTTTATGTAGATAAACAAAAGGGTATACTATCTTTTGTTCATGAAGAGTTTTTAAACAAAAATAGCGGTGAAGTAAAAACAGTAAAAAAAGAGCTTTTTGATCTGGATAGTAACCTAGACTTTAATCTTTTTAGACGTATGGAACAGCTTTCTTGTAATACGATAAAAAAAGATCTTTTAAAACAAATAAAAAAGAAAATTTCAAGTTTTAAGATAGAGTTTATCTATAAAAAATAATATATAATTTGATAGAGACATTTGTATAAAATAAAACTAAGACAAAATTAAATTTCTCTTTATACTTAAGTACTCATGTTACGCATGAACCTCCTGAAAAATATCATCAAAACTAAAGTTTGGGT
>Ga0180433_10008882_pt1 | contig 12419 bp, 12 predicted proteins | sample SS_ome_8_FD_132980 | JGI IMG/M metagenome (GOLD analysis project Ga0180433, IMG submission 132980) | Hypersaline lake sediment archaeal communities from the Salton Sea, California, USA - SS_1_D_1 metaG | ecosystem: Environmental > Aquatic > Non-marine Saline and Alkaline > Hypersaline >... | reverse complement strand
GCTGACCCAACGCACCAGCAGCAATCTCAGCCATCGCACCGGAACCCAGCCCTATCAGTGGCCAAGCTGCGGCAGTGTGTTCCGTAATCCGGAACCGTTGAAAGCCGGACGACTGATCGAAGCGCTCGGGCTCAAAGGCCAGCGCATCGGTGACGCCCAGGTGTCGCCGATGCATGCCAATTTCATTGTGAACCTGGGCCACGCCACGGCCGAACAGATCAGCGACCTGATCGAACTGGTGCAGACCACCGTGACCAAGCATCACGGCATCCATCTGCACCCGGAGGTGAAACGACTCGGTTTCCCCGAAGCCACTCCGCTCTGACCGCGTAACCTGCCTGTTCTTCCCAACGCGTCATGGCAGGGTTCGGACTCCCCAATTTCGGTCAGCTCACGGAAGCCTTCCGGAAGGCCCAGCAGATCCAGCAGGACGCCCAGAAGCTCCAAGAAGAACTGGATGCCATGGAAATCGAGGGGAGCTCTGAGGATGGCAAGGCCAGCATCTGGCTCTCGGGCAATCAACAGCCCCTGCGGGTGCGTCTCGACCCCGCCTTGCTCGCCGAAGGCCAGGCCGCTGCGGAGGCCGCTGTGCTCGCCGCCCTGCAATCCGCCTACGAACGCTCCACCGGCACCATGAAAGAGCGCATGGAGGAGCTCACCGGTGGGCTCAACCTCAACCTCCCCGGGATGGGCGGCTGACAGCCAGCAGGTCCTCCACGGCACGCCGGTAGACGGGGTAGCGATCCCAGTCGCGATCCACGCCACAACCGGGCTCATCCCGGTGGAGGCAATCACGGAAACGGCAGGGGTGCTGAGCGATCCGAGAGCGCAATTCCGGAAACAGCACCTCCAGGTTGTGCGCATCGGCTGGCAACTCCGGACGGTTGAACCCGGGAGTGTCAGCCACCCGCGCTCCGGAAGCCAAGGGATGTAACTCCACGTGCCGGGTGGTGTGACGGCCCCGTTGCAGGCGACCAGACACCGCTCCGACCCGGAGATCAAGCTGAGGAATGAGGGCATTGAGCAGGGAACTCTTGCCCACCCCCGAAGGCCCGCAGAGCACCGACAGCGGTTGGCAGGCCAACTGGGAACGCAGCGTGTCCAAGCCCATGCCGGTCTGGCTCGACACCGACAGCACGCCATAGCCCCAGCCCTGCAGACGCTGCACCAGCAAGCGCAACTGCTCCTCCGGGATCAGATCTGATTTGCTCAGCAACACCTGCACCGCCAATCCGGTCTGTTCGGCGGTGAGCAAAAACCGACTGGCCTGGTCGAGATCGAAAGCCGGTTGTTCCACCGCCAGCACCACCACCACCGCGGTGACGTTGGCCACCGGCGGTCGTGCCAACCAACTGCTGCGTGGTTCCACCGAGGCCACAACCGCCCGGGCCTGGCGTCGATCGATCGCCTCCACCCAAACGTGATCTCCCACATGCACCGCCGCACCCCGATGGGCGAGTCGGGAGCGACGGGTGCAGAGAAGACGCAGCCCCGACTCAATCCCTTCCAACTCCACCTCGAGGTAATTCGCCTGAAGCGCCACCACCACACCGGGCTGGCGCTCAGGCCGGTCCACGGGTCACCACAATCCGCAACCAATCCGCATCGTTGTGGAGCACCGAGACGGCGTGACCGTCCTGCTGCAGACCAGGAAGCACCATCGCCTCCGGCTCACCCCGATCGAGCGTCACCTGCAGCTGAGCGCCGCAAGGAAGCGTCTCCAGAGCCAGGCGACAACGGATGAAATTCACCGGACAGGGCGTGCCGCGCAGATCGAGGTTTGGATCGGCCCCAGACGACTCCACGGTCAGCGTTGCCCGAACAACCGGGCGAACAGGCCGCTCTTGTGGTGATGGTGTTGCTCACCACGGGCTGAATGGTGTCCGGCCAGATCCTCAAGCAGACGGCGTTCGTCGTCATTGAGCCGGGTGGGCAGCTGCACCGTGACGCTGATGCGTTGATTGCCGCGGGCCACCGGATTGCCCAGTTTGGGAATTCCCTTGTTCTCGAGGGTGAGCACGGCATTGGGTTGGGTCCCTGCCGGAATCTCGAGATTGGCGGGCCCATCCACGGTTTCCACCTCGATCGTGTCGCCGAGAATCGCCTGCAGGTAGCTGACCTTCACCTCGGAGAGCACGGTGAGGCCATCCCGACGTAGGCTGGGATGGGGTTTGACCGTGAGAAACACATAGAGATCGCCAGCGGGACCTCCCCGCAGGCCAGCATTGCCTTCACCGGCAACCCGCAGGCGCGTGCCCGTATCCACACCCGCAGGAATATTGATCCGCAGCTTCTTACGCACCTGCTGCACCCCCTGACCACCACAGGCGGTGCAGGGATCGGCGATCACCTGACCGCTGCCATTGCAGCTGGGGCATTCCGCCACCTGGGTGAAACTGCCGAAGGGGGTGCGGGTGGCGCGACGGACCTGGCCCACGCCACCACAGGTGGTGCAGGTGGTGGGACCACTGCCGCTTTTGGCACCGCTGCCATTGCAGGTGGTGCAAGTTTCGAGATGGGGAATCCGGATCTCCCGCTCCTGCCCGAAGACAGCCTGCTCGAAATCAATGGTGAGGTCGTAACGCAGATCGTCGCCCTGCTGGGGCCCACGACGGCGCTGTCGGCCGCCGCCACCTGCGCCGCCGAACCCACTGAAAAAGGTCTCGAACAAGTCGGCGAAGCCGCCCATGTCGCCCATATCGGGCATGCCGGCAGCACCACCGAGCCCCGCTTCCCCGAACTGGTCGTAACGGGCACGGGTCTGGGGATCGCTGAGCACTTCGTAGGCCCGGCCGATCTCCTTGAAGCGATCCTCCGCACCGGGATCCTTGTTCACATCCGGGTGGTACTGGCGAGCCAGACGCCGATAAGCCCGCTTCAGCGTGTCGGCATCGGCATCTCTACCGACGCCGAGCATGTCGTAATAATCGGCCATCAGCTCGTCATCCCTTCGTCACCCTAAGGGCCAACTTGTGCACCTCAGGGCTGGTCATGGTCGGGTTGTCCGCCCTCCGGCTCAGCGCTCTCGGCCGAGGCCTCCGTCGCCGGGGTTGCCCCGGCCTGATCCTGAGGACCCGGACCCATCGACACCTTCACCATGGCGTGACGAAGCACGCGGCCCTGCAGGTGGTAGCCGCGCTGAAGCTCCTCGATCACCACATCTTCGCCGTGCTCATCACTCGGTTCGCGGAGCACCGCTTCGTGCAGGGTCGGGTCGAACTCCTGACCCACCACCCGCATCGGCGCAACGCCCAGCTGCTTGAGCACATCCACCAGCTGTTTGTAGAGACCCTGATAGCTGCGATGCAGCGACTGGGCCTCCTCGCTTTCCGGGTTGAGTTGCTGGCGCGCCCGCTCAAAGTTGTCGACCACCGGCAGGATCTCGCTCAGGGTGCTGCAGGTGATCTGAAGCTTGAGATCGTCCTGATCCCGGCTCTGGCGCTTGCGGAAGTTGTCGAAATCGGCAGCGATACGCATGTATTGACTGCGCAGGGTCTCGTGCTCATCGCGCAGGGTGCTGTGCTCGCGTTCCAGCTGTTCCAGCCTGGCCTCGTTGTCCGCAGCGGGCTGGTTCGCAGCAGCTTGGTCCGCGGCCGCAGCATTGGCGTCGGCAGGCTCGACGACCGATGCCTGGGCCTCGCCTTCAGGCGCCGCATCACGGACGGGCTCTTGCGCGGGGGAGGAGGGATCACCACTCATGCTGACCGAAAGCGGATTCACGTTTAAACATGTTGATGGGTGGGGCTCACCTCCCACAAGCGGCGGAAGCCCGCACCTGCCGCTCCAGACACTGCCCCGGAGTGACGCTTGACCGTCCACGCACCTGCCGCCGCTGCACAGAACCCGTGGCACCAGCAGCGACTGGAGCTGGAGCTGCTGCTTCAGGTTCCTGTGCCGGAGCAGCTCGATGCCGCCGCTACTGCACAACTGCAGGAGGCGATGCGACAAAAGGATCTGACTCAGCAGCTGCAGCCCCTCCTCGCCCGGCGCGACGACAGCCGCGCCGACAGCCGCGACGACAGCCGCGACGCCCCAGCGCCATCCCTGCTCGATGGATTCGACCCGGAGGGAGTGCTTGAGGACGACGCCGACGAGAACGCTCGACTGGCAGGCCTGCACGAAGATCTGGAGCAGAGCCTGAGGGATTCCGAAACCTCACCGGTGGTGAATCTGGTGAACCGGATCCTGCTGCAGGCCCTGCAACTGGGTGCCAGCGACATTCATGTGGAGCCGCAGCAGGCAGGCCTGCAGGTGCGGTTCCGACAGGACGGCGTGTTGCAGAGCTACAGCGAACCGTTGCCGAGTCGGTTGGTGCCCGCCGTGACCTCCCGCTTCAAGATCATGGCCGACCTGGACATCGCCGAACGCCGCCAGGCACAGGACGGCCGCATCCGCAGGCGCTACCAGGAGCGCACAGTGGATTTCCGGGTCAACAGCCTGCCGAGCCGCTTCGGCGAAAAGATTGTGCTGCGCCTGCTCGACAGCTCCGCCACCCAGCTGGGGCTGGACACCTTGATCACCGACGCGGCGGCCCTGGAGCTGGTGCGCAATCTCGGCGCCAAACCCTTCGGGATGATCCTGGTGACCGGACCAACGGGCTCAGGAAAATCGACCACGCTGTATTCGCTGCTGGCGGAGCGCAACGACCCGGGCATCAACATCTCCACCGTTGAAGATCCGATCGAATACACCCTGCCGGGCATCACGCAGTGCCAGGTGAACCGCGACAAAGGCTTTGATTTCAGCACCGCCCTGCGCGCCTTCATGCGCCAGGACCCGGATGTGCTGCTGGTGGGGGAAACCCGTGATCTGGAGACCGCCAAGACAGCGATCGAAGCGGCGCTTACCGGTCACCTGGTGCTGACCACACTCCATTGCAACGATGCACCGAGTGCCATCGCCCGCCTGAGCGAGATGGGGGTGGAACCGTTCATGGTCAGCGCCTCCCTGATCGGCATCGTGTCGCAACGCCTGCTGCGCAAGGTGTGCCACCACTGCTGCGAGAGCTATCAGCCCGATGCCAGCGAACTGGGGCGGTTCGGACTGATGACCCACAACGAAGCGGATGTGCGCTTTGTGCGCGCCCATCACCACGATGGCGACGGCCAGGCCTGTCCCCACTGCCAGGGCAGTGGATATCGGGGCCGGGTGGGAGTTTATGAAGTGCTGCGGATGAATGAGGAGCTGGCGACGGCGGTGGCCCGTGGCGCCACCACCGACGTGATCCGGCGGCTCGCCCTGGAAAGCGGCATGACGACGCTGCTGGGCTACAGCCTGGAACTGGTGCGCCGCGGCCAGACCACCCTGGAGGAGGTGGGCCGGATGGTCCTCACCGATGCCGGTCTGGAATCGGAACGCCGCGCCCGAGCCCTGCACAGCCTCACCTGCGAGGGCTGCGGTGGCGGACTGCAGGAAGGCTGGCTGGAATGTCCGTACTGTCTGACCCCACGTCAGTGAGGCGCCCGCCATGGAGCTGATGATCGAAGACCTGATGGAGCAGCTGGTGCAGGGCAGCGGCAGCGACCTGCATCTGGCCAGCGGGCAGCCGCCCTACGGCCGCTTCAACGGACAGCTCCGCCCCCTCTCGGAAACGCCGCTCAGCGAAGAGAGCTGCAACCGGCTGATCTTTTCGATGCTCAACAACAGCCAGCGCAAGACCCTGGAGCAAACCTGGGAGCTGGATTGCGCCTATGGCCTCAAGGGGGTGGCCCGCTTCCGCGTCAATGTGTATCGGCAAAAGGGCAGCTACGCCGCCTGCCTGCGGGCCCTGGGCAACACAATCCCCAGCATCGCCTCGCTGGAACTGCCGCCGGTGGTGGTGGACACCTGCGCCCGACCACGGGGCCTGGTGCTGGTGACCGGCCCGACCGGATCGGGCAAAACCACCACCCTCGCCGCCCTGCTCGACCACATCAACCACAGCCGCAGCGAACACATCCTCACGATCGAAGACCCGATCGAGTTCGTGTATCGCAGCGACCGCAGCATGGTGCACCAGCGCCAGCTCAATGAAGACACCCGCAGCTTTGCCAATGCGCTGCGCGCCGCCTTGCGCGAAGACCCAGACGTGATCCTGGTGGGTGAAATGCGCGATCTCGAAACGATCCAGCTGGCGATCACCGCAGCGGAAACCGGTCATCTGGTGTTCGGAACCCTGCACACCAGCTCAGCCGCCCAGACGGTGGATCGGATGGTGGATGTGTTCCCGCCCGGCCAGCAGACCCAGATCCGGGTGCAACTCTCCGGCAGCCTGGTGGCCGTTTTCGCCCAGACCCTCTGCCATCGGCTCGATCCGAAACCGGGGCAGTTCGGCCGGGTGATGGCCCAGGAAATCCTGATCAACACACCGGCGATCGCCAACCTGATCCGTGAAGGCAAAACCGCCCAGCTCTATTCCCAGCTGCAAACCGGTGCGGATCTGGGCATGCAGACCCTCGAACGGGCCCTGGCCGATCTGGTGACGGCCGGCAGCATCAGCCGGGATGAGGCCATGGCCAAAGCGGGTAAACCGGGTGAACTGGACCGCTTGCTGAGCGGATCCTGATCCGACTGAGCCATGGCCAGCTTTGTTGCCACCTACTGCGGTCCTGCCGGCGACAACCGCAGCATTCGCATTCAGGCCAAAGACGTCACCAGCGCCCGCAAGCTGCTGCGCCGTCGCGGCATCCGCGCCAACAGCCTGGTGGCGGACCCAAGCGCCACGGGCGACAGCCCGCGCACTGGTGGTGGCTCACGCTCGTGGCTCTCCATCGATTGGAACGCAGCCCTGGAAAAAGCCCCGGGGGTGAAAGAGAAAGCGGTGTTTGCCAGCAAGCTGGCAGCCCTGGTGGATGCGGGCGTGCCGATCGTGCGCAGCCTCGATCTGATGGCCCGTCAGCAGCGCCTGCCGATGTTCAAACGGGCCTTGCTGCAGATCAGCCTTGAGGTCAACCAGGGCACAGCCATGGGGGCGGCCATGCGCCAGTGGCCCAAGGTGTTCGATCAGTTGAGCATCGCCATGGTGGAAGCCGGTGAAGCCGGTGGGGTGCTCGACGAATCCCTCAAACGGCTGGCCAAGCTGCTGGAAGACAACGCCCGTCTCCAGAACCAGATCAAAGGAGCCCTGGGATACCCGGTGGCCGTGCTGGTGATCGCGATTCTCGTCTTCCTGGGGATGACGATCTTTCTGATTCCCACCTTCGCAGGCATTTTCAAGGACCTCGGGGCCGAACTGCCCCTGTTCACCCAGTTGATGGTGGATCTCAGCGAGCTGCTGCGTTCACCCGTGTCCCTGCTTCTGGCTGGCGGCCTACTGATGGCAGTGTGGATGCTGAGCCGGTATTACGCCACCGCCAAGGGGCGACGCGCGATCGACCGTCTGCTGCTGCGCCTGCCCCTGTTCGGCGATCTGATCATGAAAACCGCCACAGCGCAGTTCTGCCGGATCTTCAGTTCCCTCACCCGAGCGGGTGTGCCGATCCTGATGTCGCTGGAGATTTCCAGTGACACAGCCGGCAATTCGATCATCTCCGATGCAATCCTCGCCTCCCGCGGCCTTGTGCAGGAAGGCGTGCTCCTCAGTGCTGCCCTGATTCGCCAGAACGTGCTGCCCGAGATGGCCCTGAGCATGCTCGCCATCGGCGAAGAAACGGGGGAGATGGATCAGATGCTCAGCAAAGTGGCCGACTTCTACGAAGACGAAGTCACCGCCTCGGTGAAAGCGCTCACCTCGATGCTCGAGCCGGCCATGATCGTGGTGGTGGGTGGCATTGTCGGCTCGATTCTGCTGGCGATGTATCTGCCGATGTTCACGGTCTTCGATCAGATCAAGTAGTGAGCGCTGCTGCGATCGCCTGACCCGCCAGCCAGCCACTGCTCCAGCAGTGCTGAAAATTGAAGCCGCCGGTGACGCCATCAACGTCGAGCAGCTCTCCGGCGAAATGCAACCCGGGCACCACACGACTTCCCATCGTGGCCAGATTCACATCGCCCAGATCGACGCCACCGGCGGTGACGAATTCTTCGCCGAATGGGCCACGGCCACGAATGCTGTAGTTGCTGCCGGTGAGCGCCTGCGCCAGAGCCCGTTCCCAGGCGGCGGGGCACTCCGCCCAACGGCGCTGAGGATCCGCCCCCACCTGCTCCAATAGAGCCAACCAGAGCCGGCGGGGCAGGCGATCGGGACAGGGCCTGGCCGCGGCAAGGGTGCGTCGGGCCTGGTCATGGCGGAGCGCTCGCACAACCGCCACCCCCTGCTCGGGGCTCAACCCGCCCAGCCAGCGCACCGTGAGGTCACCGCGATAACGCTCGGCATGGAGCGCCCGGGCTGCAAAAGCCGTGAGGCGCAAGGTCGCCGGCCCACTCAGTCCCCAGTGGGTGATCAACACCCTGCCGTGCTGCTGCCAGCGTCCACCGGGGAGACTGAGCTCCAGCTCCACATCATCAAGGGCGACGCCGGAACAGGCCGTCAAACCGGGGGCATCGAGGGCCAACGTGAACAGGGACGGCAGGGGCGCGATGATCCGGTGACCGAGGCCAGCAGCCAGCTTGCGGCCACTGGGATGCCCACCGGTGGCGAGGAGCACGCGTCGGGCCTGCCAGGACGAACGGGGCAGGGACGTCCGACCGGAACCCTCCAGCTGAAAGCCATCGGCACAGCGCACCAGCCCCCGCACCGGTGATCCGGTGTGCAGCTTCACACCGGCGTCCCGGGACGCCCGTTGCAGGCACTGAATCACCGCATCGGAACGATTGGCGCGGGGAAACATCCGGCCGTCGGCTTCCTCCACCAGCTCGAGGCCGCGCTCCGAAAACCAGGCCACCGCATCACCACAGGCAAAACGACTGAACGGGCCCCGCAACGGCCGACTTCCGCGTGGGTAATGGCGCACCAGGTCTGTGGGATCCCAGCAGGCATGGGTGACGTTGCAGCGCCCACCACCGCTGAGACGCACCTTGGTGAGGGGCTCGGGCGTGGCCTCCAGCACCGCAACCCGCTCCAGCCCCTGCTCCGCCGCCGTGATCGCCGCCAGATAACCAGCGGGACCACCCCCAACCACGATCAGATCATGCAGCGGGCTGGAACCGCAGGGCAACGCCGTTGTTGCAGTAGCGCTTTCCTGTGGGCTTTGGGCCGTCATTGAACACATGACCCTGATGTCCGCCGCATCGACGACAGTGGTATTCGGTGCGCGGAATGATCAATTTGAAATCTACTTTTGTGGCAATCGCGCCGGTGAGCGGTGCCCAGAAGCTCGGCCAGCCGGTGCCGCTGTCGAATTTCGCCTTGGCGGAGAACAGGGGGAGATCACAACCGGCACAGTGATAAGTGCCGGAACGTTTTTCCGCATTGAGCGGACTGCTGAAGGGTCGCTCCGTTCCCTCCCGCCGCAGCACCTGATAAGCCTCGGGAGACAAACGCTTCTTCCACTCCGCATCGGAGAGGTTCCAGGCAGACTCACCCGCCTTGGAGGCAGCGAGGACAGGCCTCGGCGCCGCGAGCCACGCCGCCACACCCGCCACACCGCTGAGCAGGAGCGACCGGCGGGGCAGAAGCCTGTCGGAGAGTCCCGATGTCATCACTGGACCTACAACCCAATGACTCCGTTTTAAAGGAGGCGGGAGCCGGTGCGAGGCAGCATGGGGACATGGAGCCGCCGATCAAGCCCGAACGGGAACCCCCATGGCGTTTCAGCGTGGCGCCGATGCTCGATTGCACCGACCGCCATTTCCGAATCTTGATGCGGCAGATCAGCCGCCGGGCTCTGCTCTACAGCGAAATGGTGGTGGCGCAGGCCCTGCACCACAGCGAGCGGCGGGAGCGGCTGCTGGACTTCGATCCCATGGAGCATCCCCTGGCTCTGCAGGTGGGAGGCGACGATCCCGCCCTCCTGGCGGAGGCGACGCGAATGGCGGCCGACTGGGGCTACGACGAAATCAACCTCAATGTGGGCTGTCCAAGCCCAAGGGTGCAGGCGGGCAACTTCGGAGCCTGCCTGATGGCCGAACCCGACACCGTAGCCCGCTGCGTCGAGGCCATGGTCAGAGCCTCGCCTCTGCCGGTGACGGTGAAACACCGCGTGGGCATCGATGACCTCGATAGCGATGCTCTGCTGCAGGCCTTTGTGGATCGGCTGGCCGACGCTGGCGCCAGCCGCTTCGCCGTGCATGCCCGCAAGGCCTGGCTCGACGGTCTGGATCCGAAACAGAACCGCACGATTCCACCACTTCAATATGAGCGGGTGTTCGCCCTGAAGCGACGCAGACCGGAGCTGTTGATCGAACTGAACGGAGGCCTGGAAACTCCAGACGATTGCCTTGAGGCTCTCCAGCATTGCGATGGCGCCATGGTGGGGCGCGCTATGTACGCCCATCCGCTGCGATGGACGGCCATCGATGCGTTGATCTATGGCGATCAAGCCCGAACCATCAGCGCCGCCGGCGTGGTGCGAGGGCTGCTTCCCCATGCCGAACGCCACCTCCAACGCGGCGGCCGCCTCTGGGATCTAGGCCGCCACCTGGTGCATCTGGTGGAAGGGGTGCCGGGAGCGCGGCACTGGCGCCGCGATCTTGGTCAGAACGCCCAGCGCAAGGGGGCCGACCTGAGCGTGCTCGAGGATGCCGCCCGACAACTGGAAGCTGCCGGGCTCTGAACACCCCACCATCTGAATACCGCGTCAGAGATGGCGATCAGCGCTCAGCCTTCGGCACCGCCGTAATCGCCGTAGTCATCACTCTGAGGCGCGGGAGCAGCTCCACCGCGACGGCGCCGGCTGCGGCCGTCGTCATCAGCACCGGCCTGAGGTGCGCCGCCGCCATAACTGCGGTCTTCCCAACCACGCGCACCGGAGCCGGCACCATCGCCGTAACCACCACCGCCGCCGTAGCCGCCGCGGTCAGCGCCACGACCACCGCCGCCATAGCCGCCACCGCCATAACCACCGCCACCGCCATAACCACCGCCGCCGCGACGGGGTGCGCTGCCGCGCGGTTCGGCTTTGTTGATCCGCAACGGACGACCCATCAGCTCCGCACCCTGAAGGGCTTCAATAGCTGCGGATTCTGCTGCCTCATCCGCCATTTCGACGAAGGCGAAACCACGCTTGCGGCCGGTGTCGCGCTCCAGAGGAAGGGCACAGTTGGTGACTTCGCCATGGGCGGCGAACAATTCAATGATGTCTTCCTGCTCAGCGCGGAAGGGCAAATTGCCGACGAAAATGCTCACTTTCCTGATGGACCGTTGATGAAAGGGACCGATGGGACCTGACCTGCCATCGGTTCATGGTCCGAAAGGGGATCAATGGCCTCTGGCCTGCTCAGCGTAGACCCAGTCAGACGGTTCGTTCAGCCGGCCGTGACGGGCAGTCGCTCCAACCAGAGCGCCAACTGCTCCTCCACCCGGACAAACGCCGTTCCACCCTCGCTGAGACGGGCCGCCACCACCTGACGCGGCACCAGAGCCTCCAGCAGATCCGCCTCGATCACCGGGTGAAAGGCGCGCCATTGCTCCAGGCTCAGATCCCGCAGCAATTGCCCCTCCTGTAAACACCGTTTCACCACGGCACCCACCAACTGATAAGCCTCTCGGAAGGGCACCCCCCGAGCCACGAGATAGTCGGCCACATCGGTGGCATTGGAAAAATCCGTGGCCACAGCCTGCTCAAGACGCTCCGGCTGGAAGACCAGACCTTCCTCGAGCAGGATCGCCATCGCTTCGAGGCAATCGCCCGTGGTGCGCACCACATCAAAGAGCGCTTCCTTGTCTTCCTGAAAGTCTTTGTTGTAAGCGAGCGGCAGGCCTTTGATCATCGTCAGCAGACCCTGGAGGTGACCGAAGACCCGGCCACACTTACCGCGCACCAGTTCAGGCACATCGGGATTTTTCTTCTGCGGCATCAGGCTGCTGCCCGTGGCGCAACGGTCGCTCAGGCGCACAAAGCCGCATTCTTCACTCGCCCAGAAAATCACCTCCTCCGCCAGTCGACTGAGATGGACCATCACCAGGGAGGCGGCAGCGCTGAACTCCACCGCGAAATCGCGGTCGCTCACGGCATCAAGACTGTTGGCATAGATCTGATCAAATCCGAGGGCCGCAGCGGTGCTGCGTCGGTTGATGGGTACCGGGGTTCCAGCCAGAGCAGCGGCACCGAGCGGACAGATGTTGACGCGAGTGCGCACATCAGCGAACCGCTGCCGATCGCGCTCGAGCATCTCCACGTAGGCCAGCAGGTGATGGGCCAGACACAGGGGTTGGGCCCGCTGCAGGTGGGTGTACCCGGGAATCAGGGTCTGACGATGGCGATCGGCCTGCACCAGCAGGGCACGCTGAAACCGCACGATCCCCTGCTCCAATTCCTCCATCCGCCGCCGCAACCAGAGGCGCAGATCCGTTCCCACCTGGTCATTACGGCTTTGATCGTTGAATAGCTCGGCGCCCACCG
>Ga0180433_10008881_pt1 | contig 12420 bp, 13 predicted proteins | sample SS_ome_8_FD_132980 | JGI IMG/M metagenome (GOLD analysis project Ga0180433, IMG submission 132980) | Hypersaline lake sediment archaeal communities from the Salton Sea, California, USA - SS_1_D_1 metaG | ecosystem: Environmental > Aquatic > Non-marine Saline and Alkaline > Hypersaline >... | reverse complement strand
TTTTAAGGGGTGGGATAGTGATGGAAAAACACGAATATGATTGGGTGAAACAAACAAGACAGATTTTACTAGACCAGTGTAAAGTATTGAATAAAAATGATTTTACAAAAGAGTTTGGATTTGGTTTTCAAAGTATAAGAGATTCTTTAGTTCATGTGGCTGGTTGTTATCATGCTTGGCTGGGTTCTTTTGTGCTTTCAAAAACAACTTCACCACTCATAACAAAGGAAGCACTCCATAATATGCAGATAGAAGATATTCAACGTTATTTTCAACAGGCTGATATATATGTGGATACTGTGTTTGAACAATTCACTGAGAAATTTGATAATTTTATCGAAAAAGAGCCTTCTTGGAAAGCGGGCAGTGGAATCGTAAAAAAAACACCACACCAATTACTAGTCCATTCTATTACGCATGAGTTTCATCATAAGGGGCAAATTGTAGCAATGTTACGGTTGCTTGGTTATATTCCTAATAATACAGATATTTTGGGACTCCCTGAAAAAGAATTTTCTATAGATCAATAATAGATAACAACTGCGTATCTGTTACGTTCAGGCCACTGTGTGGACCAAAAGATATGCTGGACGGCCTGAATATAGATCACGCCTTATCTCAATTTGTCAAACAACAAGAGGAATTCAATAAAATGATGCTGGAACGCATTGAACTTTTTGAGAAACGGCAGAAGGAAAGAGACGAAATGCTGATGAAATCCCTTCGTGAATCCCAGGAAACTCAAAAAATGCTGGCCGCCGTTCGCAAGAAAAAGTGGTGGCAATTCTGGAAATGATCTTCCTTGTTAAGTTTATTGATGAACTAGTGAAAATATGGGGTGAAACTTTAAAACAAAAAAGTGATAATAAGAGAAAAACTCCCATAATGGAAGGAAAACTATCTGAATGAAATTAAAGAAGTTAACAAATTTACCTCGGATATCTATAATAATTCCTTTCACACTCGTGATAACAGCGTCTTTAATTTTTTTTCTAAAAGCTTTTTCAATAATAAAGAAATACAAACTCTCTCTCAAAATTGCTTTAATTCAGGAGAGAATCCCACTGTAGAATTAGGGACTCTTAATTTAGATTATTCATTCGAATGTATAAAATAAAAGTTAAAACGCGCGACAAGGGATTGCGCAAGGAAGACAGTGCGCTGCTTCTTTCGACATGGACGGCCAGAGTATGCCGGCGTTATGGAGTTTATGCCTTAGGATGCGCGGCGGAAACTACACGCCGAGAGAAAAGACGTCGAAGAAACGGAGAAGTACGTTTATATTGAGCCGATTGGGTGCCGCGTCAAACACTGGGTCAAGACTGAAAACGGATTACTGCGGATTCCTTCGTTCCATGAATGGCGTTGAATTGAACGCACTATTGCCGCATTCTAATAGTTGGAGGTTGAGGCCGAATGGTTTACGAAACAAAAGGATACGACATAACGATTATATACGACTACAAGGAATATCCGGATGTTCATTATGGCCGCTGCGACAACTGTGATTATACGCTGTTTAAAAGCTCGGTGAAGGACGGAATTTTCCTTCGGGAGTGCCGCAGATGCGGTATGAAGAAGAGTATATGACGTAACGGGACCTTTTCCTGTGTTGGAAATTGTTTGGATTATATGCTATAATAAGTTAACAACTAAATAAAATTCAAGCAAGAAAGGATAGTCACAATGGGTGCATTATACTTATCGCTGTATTTTATTGGTGGCTTAACTTTGTCCGGCTTAATTACGGTTTACGGTTTGAAAAAACTTTTTAAAAGTCTTCAAGAGCTAGAGCTTATCAAAAAATAAGAGGGCAGTTTTACCGCCCTCTTATTTTTTTTTACCAATGCCCTGTTATTTTACATGCTTCTTTTATGCTTTTATGTTTTTTACCGAGGGCGTGGCATGCTTTATAAGCGCCATATTCATACATATCAGAAATAAATTGTTGAGCTAAAGTTACTCCGCAAAGTGTGACAAATACCGCGTACATAGCAGCAGTCAATTTTTCCTTAAAACCGGCAATCTCGAAAGTTGTAGTTTTTTCTTTTTTCGCTTGCTCCTTAGCTTGAGGCACTTCTTTTAACGTCTTTTCAATTTGTTGGCTTGAACTACTTTTTACAAATTCTTTTAAATTAGTAATTTCAATAGCATTTAGACCGAAGTCTTGAGCTACTTTAGTGTCGACTTCATAACCAGAACCCTTTTTCACAATAGAGTTCTCCAAAGCGTCTAAAATAGATATGTACTTATCCTTTTCAACACTTAATGTCCCCTTACTTGAAGCAAAAGCATAGCTAACTGACGGCATTGTAAAAGCTAAAAACAACACAAAACTTAAAACGGTCGCGACAATGCTCACTACTCTCTTACTCAAAACAAAAGTCCCCTTTCTATTATTTGTAACTTTATTCTAAACTAGAATACGATGATTTTCAACATTATTTCCCTTATTTTATATTTTTTGCTATTAATATATAATTGTTAAATGATTCATTTTCATGACTAGGCAGAATTTATTCTGGTCATTACTTTCACTTTTTACACACGCAAGTAACAGAGGAATTGAAAACTAATAAAGGCGCCATAATTGGCGCCCTCTTTTCGTTCATCTACGGCTTCTTCACGTTAAACATCGCAAGCAACGTCTTGTCAGGCGTCTTGGACTGTCGATAAAACACGTTAGGATTAAACGTGTAGCGTTCCGGCTCGCCACCGACCTTTATTCACAAAAACCTCCGCAAACTCTCGGCCACTTCATTCTTATCTAAATATAAATATTTAGTCGTTACCGAAAGATCACTATGTCCCAGTGCTCTTGAAATGTCAGTTAAATTTGCGCCTTTTTCAAGCAAGGATTTCGCAAAGCCCCTTCTTAATGCGTGCGGATTTATATTCTTTAATCCGTACTCACGCGCATACCTGTTCAACCGTTTTTGAATATTGTTATTCGACGGCCCTGTTGCTATTTGATTGCCGTACTTTGTTAAAAAAACAAATTTATTGTCCTTCTTATATGCTCGGCGGATTTCGGCGTTTTTATTCACCAGTACAGAGAGAAGTTGAGCGAGAGTCTCATCAAAGGGCAGTAGTAAAGGTTCTCGATTTTTAACGATTTCACCACTTAACCGAAGTAATTCTCCATTAAAATCGACATGTTCTTCTTTTAAGTTTGCGAGCGTCCCTACACGCATACCTGTTTTATACATAAGAAGCAATGCTGTCGCATCACGTAGCTGTACAAAGTCGGTCTAATAACGAAAGTAAGATTTTGATTTCCTGATCCGTCGCCCCCTCTTTAACTTTATTGTCGACCTTCACCTTTACGTTCTTCCAAAACTTCGATTCGAACCATCCATTATCGAAACAACGCGATAAAAATGCTTTGAGACATTTCAAACGCGTGAGCCTTGTTTGTGCACTGACATCCATGTTTCCAAGCCATGAATGAATCGACTTATATGTAATTTCATGTAGATATGTTAATTCTTCTGATTCCTTAAAATGTGATACATGAAGATGGTAATCGCTAATTGTCCGCTCCCTATTCCCGCTTACTTCCATCTGTCGGAGAATAATTGTAAGTGCTTTTTCAATTGTAATTTGCTTTGGGTTTGGCGATGCCGAGATATTATTAAACATTCCAGAGAGATCAGGAAGACTTTCTTCTACCGAGAAAATTTTTTTTCTTTTGAGTCACGATATTTCCTACCTTCCGTATTTTCTTTTTGTCTTCCTTGGCTTATTTAACCCATCTACCACTTGGTTTATTAGCGAATATTCACTCTGTTGCCTTGCGAGGGATTCTAATGACAGATGAGTATATCGTAATACCATACGTAAATCTTTATGGCCGATGATCGTCTGGAGGTGCCTAAGATCCCCTCCTGCCTGCAAAAACATGCTCGCCGCGGTGTGTCTAAATAAATGCGGATGGACTCTTTTATTTATTCCTGCCTGATGAGCGTAATCCGCAAGCCGTTTTCTAAAATTGTCGGTCGTTAGTCTTGTCCCTTCCTCCGTAATGAAGACATACTTGCTAGGCTTAAATCGCGTATTTCTTAACAATAACTTTTTAAGCAGCTGCATTGTATTTTTATCTAATGGAATCATACGGCCTTTTCTCGTTTTTGTTTTTTGAGCTTCAAGAATAATGTAGCTCAACTCAAAATTTATATTTTCGATCTCTAAAGTGGCGATTTCTCCGATTCTACACATAGAGTTAATTAAACACATCATAACCACGTAATCTCTAAACTCAGAGAACTTTCGCTTATTCGGTGTTTTTAAAAGCTGCTTCATCTCCTCTACAGATAATATTTGAATTATAGGTTCCGGCTGCTTGACTTTATTTATTTTTTGAAATGGATTTTCCGAAATCATATTTTCCTTTATACAGAAAGTAAAAACTGCTCTCATAGTTTTCAGGTGGTCATTTGCATATTTCGGAGAACACCCTGGAGTTTTCACACTTTCCGGTTTATAACGGTGTCCCTTAAACGTTTTCTTCTCGTGCAGTATATAGGTCATGTACTGCCTCGCAAACTCGACATCTATAGATTCAACATTGGTGGACAGTCCTTTAATTTCCGCGAATTCTTCCACACTCTCACAAACCCGGCGATAGCGATCAATTGTTTCTTTCGTAAGTCCTTCAGACATTTTTACGTTACAAATTTGTTTACACACATCAGACAGAGTCTTACTTTCGTATGTATTTTTCTCACTATGTTTAATCGCCGGTCTTCGTCTCCCCCGCATATACATCTCATCCCCTCCTCATTGTCAGAATAACTGAATTATTTAGTCACTTCAAGTGAAAACCGAAAAATAACTCTTTTAAAACGAGAATAAAGCAGTATTTTTCACTAATAAACGAACGAAACAAGACGAATAACTGTCGAAAATTAACGAAACCCCGAACGAAAGAGATCGCGAAGTTGGCGAACTAGCGAACGAAGACGTTAACGAGGCGAATGACGAAAAATATCCCCTTTCACTCTTCGATTAACGAATCGAATCTTGTCTCGTATAGGCGGTCTAGTATCCGGTCAAGCACGCCGTTGTAGTAGCCGGCCAGATTCCGAATATGCTTTCGTTTCGTTCCGATGAACGTTTGACGTACCGCATATAGGCCGATTTCTTCCAGCGTCTCGGAATCATAGACGCCTTTTAAAAACGACGTATGCGCAAGGTAAATACCGTAGGAACGTTCTACATGAAAAAAAAATAGACGTGCGTAATTGCACGTCTAGGTCACAAACATTTCTATCCCCTCGACCATTATTTCTATACAAAATACCGTATTTTCACGGGTCACACTTCGCTATTTTCGGGTCACACCCGAGTCACACTTTTACTGTCACTCCAGTCACACAACGATCACAAACCCTCACAAACCCTCACTTCTCCTGCACCTCTTACCGATTATCAATCGTCTCCGGATACAGATCATGATTCATCATCCGATACTCGGCCATTTTTTCATACTTTGTGCCGGGTTTGCCGTAGTTGGTGTACGGGTCGATTGAGATTCCGCCTCTCGGCGTGAATTTGCCCCAGACTTCGATGTAGCGCGGGTCCATCAGCTCAATTAAATCGTTCATGATGATGTTCATGCAGTCTTCGTGAAAATCGCCGTGATTTCGGAAACTGAAGAGATACAGTTTCAAAGACTTGCTTTCTACCATTTTTTTATCAGGGATGTAGCTGATATAGATCGTGGCAAAATCGGGCTGTCCGGTTTTCGGGCACAGGGATGTGAATTCAGGGCAGTTGAATTTCACGAAGTAGTCCCTGTTTTCGTGTTTATTCGGGAAAGACTCAAGCACTTCCGGAGAATAGTCAAACAAATAATTGGTGCCTTGATTTCCAAGAAGGGTTACGCCTTCGAGTTCTGAATCTTTTCTTGTGGTCATCATTCATCTTCCTTTCTTCAATCAAACGCCTCGTTTGTTACCCCAGATCAGGGTGTGGAGCTGCGGGAGAACGCGGACGCGGTTCAATTCAGGGTCGCGCGTGACCGCTTCTACCAGCTGTTCATACTTTTGAAGCAGCCGTTCGACGAGCCGCTCTTGGTCTTCTGTATGAACGTCGTCATTTCCGACTTGGAGAAAGAACGGGACATCAGGATAACGCTGGTGAACTTGCTTTGCAAATTGAAGGTCTTCCGCCGTGAATATGACGACCTTCAAACTTGCCGCTGCCGCCTGACCGTGCTCTTTCAGTTTTTCAACAATATGATCAAGCTTGTTAAAATCGGTTTTCATATTGGAGCTCGGCGGCTTTGGCGAAATTGTTAAATCATCGATTCCGGCAAACCAGTCTTGATAAAACGTCCCTTGCGTCTCAAGCGCTGTCCGTATACCGTTTTCTTTTAAAAGGGAAATCAGTCCGTCCAGCTGTTTTAAAAGCGCCGGGTTGCCTCCTGAAATCGTAACGTGCGAGAAGGCGTTTCCGCCGATGTCTTTAAGAGATTCGTATACTTCTTCAGCGGTCATCCATTTGATGTCTTTTTTCGCCGAACCGTCCCAGGTAAAAGCTGAATCGCACCAGCTGCACGAATAGTCGCAGCCGGCTGTTCTGACAAACATCGTTTTTTGCCCGATGACCATCCCCTCTCCCTGAACCGTCGGACCGAAAATTTCAAGTACGGGAATCGGCTTAGCCATTGTGAACACCCGGTTTTGGACGGTAGACGACATAGCTTGTCGGCGTTTCCCTGACAAACACCTGAACGCAATGCGGACGGTTTTTGAGATCTTTCAAATAAGCCTCTGTTTTATCGTAAATCGTTTTCGCCACCACTTCTGTCGAAGGGATCCGATCCGCGCTTTCACCCGAAAATTCCTGATGGTCATTTAAAAGCGTATGATCGTATTCCCCGTGGATCAATTTTTTAATGGTGCTGAAGTTGACAAGGAATCCTGATTCATTCAATTCATCCCCGGCAATCGTGATATTGATTGTATACGTATGGCCGTGGACTCTGCTGCATGCGCCCGCATCCTCTCTCGGAATAAAATGCGCGGCTGACATCTGCATATCTTTATTTAGTTCAAAAGAGTAAGGATGGCTTGGTTGCGGGTAAATTTGTGTAAGCACTGTTAAGCTCGCTCCTTTTTCATTTTCATATATTCATTGTAGCCATTCGCCCGAAGCTTGCAGGCCGGGCATTCGCCGCAGCCGTCGGCAATGATTCCGTTGTAGCACGTCAGCGTCTCGTTTTTCACGAAATCAAGCGCATCAAGCTCATCGGCGAGCTCCCACGTTTCCGCCTTGTTCAGCCACATCAGCGGCGTGTGGATGACAAACGGGCGCTCCATCGCCAAGTTGACAGTGACATTGCAGGATTTGACGAACTCATCCCGGCAATCCGGATAGCCGCTGAAATCCGTCTCGCATACACCTGTTATGATGTGCCGCGCGCCGACCTGGTAGGCGAGGATCGAAGCGAACGATAAAAACACGAGGTTGCGTCCCGGAACAAAAGTGGACGGAAGTTCGCCTTCTTTCGCCTCAATCTCGATATCATCCCTTGTCAAAGCATTCGGCGCGAGCTGATTTAACAGTTCCATATCAAGAAGGTGATGCTTGACGCCAAGCTTTTCAGCGATCTTTTTCGCGACTTCGATTTCCTCTCGGTGCCGCTGATTATATTGGAAGGTGACCGCTTCCACCTCCTGAAATTGCCGAAGCGCCCACAAAAGGCAAGTCGTACTGTCCTGACCGCCGCTGAATACGACGATCGCTTTTTCCTGTTTCATAATTCCTCCTTCTCCGCTTTCCGTCAGTATTTCATAAAAGAAGAGATTCACTGATATCTAAACGAAAAAACACCTTTCTCTGTGAGAAAAGTGTTCTAGCAAAAAAACAATAAAAAAGGCCATACCCCAAGGATACAGCTTTCCTTAGTTTTTTATAGAGGGTTTTGCTAGAACCTCTCCCGCAGTTTCAAGCGGATTTTGTTTCAATTTTCCTTCGCCATCTTATCACAAATCGCATGTTTCGCCAAGTGCAATGCCTGCCATTCAACGCTCAGGCACCCTTTTGACGATCAAAAAGAATATAAAGACGAGGCTCAGCTGGCCGAACAAAGGATAAATGGTCGATATCAGTTTTCCGTAGCCGATTTGTCCCGTCAAGTAGATTGTCAGCAGGATGAACATAAATACATACAGGCTTTTCATATGAAGATATTCATTAATCTGCTTTTCAAGACCATATAAATTGCCGATGACCGATGTGAAGACTTCCCCGAAAATGATAAACAGATAGATGATATGGACAGAATGTTGGACAATGAATACAACCTGTGCCATCGGAACTTCGTATAACAGGACATCAGGCAATGTTGAAAGAGACAGAAAGCTCGCGATCAACACAAGGGTAAGCAGACACCCTCCGATTAATGCTCCTTTTATAATGAGCTGTTCAGATTTCAGTTCAGAAGCGATCGGCACGAGAACCGCCTGTGCGAGCGACAAATTAAAAGCGCCGTACGAAACAGCGGATAAAATCCAATCGGGTTTTGCCGCCGAGAATGCCGCCAAATTGTGGATCTCCGGCCCTCTGAAAATAAACGAATCGAACAGGACGATGACTGTGAACAGAAGCAGCAGCGGAACGACAATGACATTGACGCCGAATATCCCTTTAACGCCCTTCATCATGACAAACAGACTCAAGGCAATCGTCGCAATCATCCCCGCTTGGTTTGAAAAGCCGAGCTGTTCCTCAAATATCGCCCCCGCTCCGGACAGCATGACAGACGTCACGCCGAGCAAAATCACGAGCATGAAGACATTGACAAATTTCCCGAGCGTATGGCCGAATAAATATTGATTCAGCTCCTGATAAGATTTGGCATTGATTCTGACCGCAATCAGCATCATTTTTGCGCCGAGAAATGTAAACATCAGTCCGCTGATCAAAATTCCGGCTAATCCCGGCCAGCCGAATCTTAAAAAAAACTCGACGATTTCTCTTCCAGTTGCAAATCCGGCTCCGACGACCGTTCCTACATAAACAAATGCCAGCTGAAAGGCTGATCCATGTGATTGACTCATACGACTCCTCCGTAAACGAATTCCCTTTCTACACCATATGAGCCATGTCCTTTAAAAAGAAGGACAACTTCTCACTCAGGAACAAAAAAGAAAAAGCATAGAACTTGAAAGTCAAAGAAGGTCAATGTATACTAATAGTCAGAAATGGTCAAATTGCAGACCATTTTTTAAAAGTCAATTGGTCAAAAAAGGTCAAATACAATAAAGGGGGTTTTGGCAAATGCGTTGTCAACATTGTCAAAAAAATGAGGCGACGATTCGCCTGAACATGCAAATCAACTTTACAAAAAAGCAAATGGATTTATGTGAAGACTGCTATAAAGAGCTGACTCAGCCTTCTATGTTTTCAGGAAATCATTTTTTTGGCGGAGGAGGTTCTTTCTTCAGCCAGCCATCACAAGCGCAGACGCAAACCACTGCCAAAAAAGGCTTGCTCGATGAACTTGCCGTCAACTTAACGAATGCCGCAAAGACAGGCTTGCTCGATCCGGTGATCGGCCGCGATGATGAAGTGGCCCGTGTAATCGAGATCTTAAACCGCAGAAATAAAAACAACCCTGTCTTAATCGGTGAACCGGGCGTTGGTAAAACAGCCGTTGCTGAAGGACTTGCTCTCAAAATCGCCGAAGGCGATGTTCCAAATAAATTGAAAAACAAAGAACTCTACCTGCTTGATGTCGCTTCCCTCGTAGCAAACACCGGCATCAGAGGACAATTTGAAGAAAGAATGAAACAGCTGATGAAAGAGCTGAAAGAACGCAAAAACGCGGTCTTGTTTATTGACGAAATTCACCTTCTTGTCGGAGCAGGCTCTGCCGAAGGCTCCATGGACGCCGGCAACATTTTAAAACCTGCGCTTGCCAGAGGCGAACTGCAAGTCATCGGCGCGACGACATTGAAAGAATATCGCCAAATCGAAAAAGATGCAGCATTAGAGCGGCGCTTCCAGCCGATCATGGTGCATGAACCGACAATTGAGCAGACCGCGGCGATTTTAAACGGGCTGAAAGAAAAATACGAAGCGTATCATGATGTAACTTACACGGATGAAGCGATCAAAGCCTGCGTCGTTCTGTCTAGCCGCTATATTCAGGACCGTCATCTTCCCGATAAGGCGATCGACCTTTTGGATGAAGCCGGTTCAAAAGCGAACTTGAAAATCGACACGGTCAGCGGTGAACAAGCTTCCCAACGCCTGAAAGAAATCGAAACGGAAAAAGCTAAAGCGCTGCAGGAAGAAAACTATGAGCTTGCAGCAAAGCTCCGCGATGAAGAAGAAGCACTGCACAAAAAAATGGAAAACCATGCGGAAGAAAAACGGGCAACCGTTAAAGCTGAAGACATTCAAGCGATCATCGAACAAAAAACCGGCATTCCGGTCGGCAAGCTTCAGCACGACGATCAGAAGAAAATGAAAGAGCTTGAAGCAAACCTTTCAAGCCGCGTGATCGGTCAAAAAGAAGCCGTAAAAAAAGTGGCAAAAGCCGTCAAAAGAAGCCGCGCCGGCCTGAAATCAAAAAACAGGCCAGTCGGTTCATTCCTGTTCGTCGGCCCGACAGGTGTCGGTAAAACAGAACTTTCTAAAAGGCTTGCGGAAGAACTGTTCGGCACGAAGGATGCCGTCATCCGCCTCGATATGAGCGAATACATGGAAAAACACGCCGTATCGAAGCTGATCGGTTCACCTCCTGGATATGTCGGCCACGAAGAAGCCGGACAGCTCACCGAAAAAGTCCGGAGGAACCCGTACAGCATCGTTTTGCTTGATGAAATCGAAAAAGCCCATCCCGATGTTCAGCACATGTTCCTGCAAATCATGGAAGACGGACGTCTGACAGACAGCCAGGGACGGACGGTCAGCTTTAAAGATACCGTCATCATTATGACAAGCAATGCCGGAGTATCTGAAAAGCGGACAACCGTCGGTTTTAACCGGGAAGAACAAGTAATGGGCGAACAATCAATGATCGATTCCCTAAGCAGCTACTTTAAGCCGGAATTCCTGAACAGATTTGACAGCATCATCGAGTTCCAGCCGCTCGAAAAAGAAGATCTGGTCAAGATCGTCACTCTCTTGCTGGAAGAGCTTGAAGAAACGTTAAAAGAGCAAAACATGACGCTTGAAGTTTCAGATGAAGCAAAAGAAAAAATTGCTGAAATCGGATACCATCCGGCCTTCGGCGCCCGCCCATTAAGACGAACCATTCAAACAGCAGTCGAAGATCAAATGACCGATCTGCTGCTTGAAGAAGAACACATCAACGGTTTTGCGGTTATCGTTGAAAACGATGAAATCTTGGTGAAACCAACCGCATAACACACATAACGGCCTCCAATTGCGGAGGCCGCTTTACATACAACGTAAGAATCACAAAAATTCTATTTTTTAACATTAAATAACCCTAAAGTCCCTTTTCACCATGATTTTGAAACAATTTAAGAAACACCCTAAAGTTCCTATCACGCAACACCGATATTAACGATAGAAAAGTTAGTTAAAGGAATTGGTGAAAAAATGGACAAAACATCGTTAATTGGAATCATCTTAGCTATCATCGGAGTAGGTGTCGGCATGGTCATGAAAGGTGTCAGCCCTTCCGTTCTCGTCAATCCCGCGGCATGGCTGATCATCCTTGTCGGGACAATCGCAGCAGTTGTGATCGCTTTTCCAATCCGCGAGATCAAAAAGGTTCCCAAACTCTTCGGCATCTTGTTCAAAGAGAAGAAGATGATCGAAATCAACGAATTGATCCCGATGTTTTCCGAGTGGGCACAAATCGCAAGACGTGAAGGACTTCTCGCTTTGGAAGCAAATTTGAATGAGATCGATGATGAATTTTTGAAAAACGGCATGAGCATGGCAGTAGACGGCCAAAGTGCCGAATTTATCAGGGACGTTTTAACTGAAGAAGTTGAAGCAATGGAAGAAAGACATCAAGTCGGAGCGGGCATTTTTACCCAGGCGGGCACATACGCGCCGACACTCGGCGTTTTGGGCGCTGTTGTCGGACTGATCGCAGCGCTTGCGGATATGAGCGACACTGAAGCGCTTGGACATGCGATCAGCGCCGCTTTTGTCGCGACCCTTCTCGGGATCTTCACCGGATATGTACTATGGCATCCTTTTGCCAATAAATTAAAGCGGAAATCCAAACAGGAAGTCAAAGTCCGCGAAGTCATGATTGAAGGCATCCTTTCGATCTTGGAAGGCCAGGCGCCAAAAGTCATTGAACAAAAGCTTTTGATGTATGTCTCTCCAAGCGAACGCTCCAGCATCGTCATCCCAGAAGGAGACAAAGGAGACAGCAGCAATGGCTAGAAAAAAGAAGCACAAAAAAGACCATGAAGAACA
>Ga0180433_10008879_pt1 | contig 12422 bp, 13 predicted proteins | sample SS_ome_8_FD_132980 | JGI IMG/M metagenome (GOLD analysis project Ga0180433, IMG submission 132980) | Hypersaline lake sediment archaeal communities from the Salton Sea, California, USA - SS_1_D_1 metaG | ecosystem: Environmental > Aquatic > Non-marine Saline and Alkaline > Hypersaline >... | reverse complement strand
TATTCACATGTATTATTACCTTTTTTAATACCACCAATGTATGATTTAAAAGGGGGTAATGGTTTTCCATTACATTTAATTGGTGATTCTTTATATTTATAATCAAGCTGTGCTAAATATGATTTTAAAGGTTCATCGTTTTCAATTGTTAATGTTTCATTTATATTTTTTGATTTAATAAAACATATAATAAAATATAAAAATAATAATAATATAAAATAACATATAAGGATTTTATTTTTCATATTTAAATAATTATTAAACTATAAAATATTAAAGAATATAAATTATGTCCAATAGCTAATATCCTCACATTCATTTTCTTTAGTTTCTTTATAAAAACGTTTCCATTCAATAGGTTTTAATTTCATGTAAATAAGACACTTGTCTGTAAAAATACGATGTACTTGTCCAAGACTAAAAATATCAATTACATTTAAAAAACCTAACATTTTAAAAAATACATCGTTACATAAAGAAAGAAACATAGAAGGTTTTTCATAATATGATACATATTTAAATATTGCGTATGAATACAAAGAAGATAAGTTATTATCATATTTTTTAATAGAATTAAAATCTTTTAATTCAACTAATTGAAAACCTAAATTCATTAATTGAAAAACAAGATTTTCTGAATCCACAACAGGTTCCTTTACAGCTGATATAGATGTTGGTAATTTTACATTTATATGAGATCTATTATCACATGAATATTTATAAAAAAGACCTACATTATTTGTAAATATATTAACCGGATCAACTGTATCATTTTTATTATCACAATAGTTATAATTATTATTAGTACTTGGATCAAATATTATAGGATCTTCGTTTGAATGTATTCTGCAAATACCTCCATTATTATTAATATTACAATTATTATTGGAAGATTTTTTTAGTTTTTTACCATCCATAAAAACAATTATTAATGTTCCATTTAATTTTAATAATTTTTTAATATTATTTAAACCATATTGTGTTTCATATGGGTCAAAAGCAAATTGTATTGCATTAGAACAAATAATTGTATCAAATTTATTTTGATAATAATTAAGTATATTTGTATCATTCATATCACCTTTTTTAATATTTATTTTACAATCCATACCAATAATATTATTACTACGTATCATGTTTGTAAAATCATACAAAGCTTCTGTTTGCATATCATCTTTTTCAAGACAACAAATTTCTGAAAACTTTTTATTTTTACTTAAAAGATATAATAACATAGTATCGCTACCACGTCCAGCACATATATCAAGAACACGACCAGGATTACTCCATCTATTATATATAATTCTTTTTATCTTCTTAGAATATTTTGTCCATTCATCTGTTTTTTTACTAGGTGGTATCCAATAATTATATATTGATTTTTTACCCAAAATTTCATCAAGACGAATTGGATTATACATAAGATTTAAAATATCATTAACATCTTTAATATTATCAGGATAGTTTTTATCATCTCTAAATCTCATAATTGAAAAATCTCCTTTTTCATGAAGATAAAAAGGGTCTTTACTAACAAAAAATTCTATGAATAAGTCATCACCTTCAACCCAATCTTTGCCAAAAAATTCAGCATATTTATTATAAAAAAGGTCATAATTAGAATTATCAATTTGATAGAGAATATCACCAAATAAAAATGTAGAATTATTTTTATTATTTACATAATCTCTTTCATAAAAATTATAATACCTTTTTTTAAATTGCTTTTTATGATTAGTATCTGAAAAATATGCTACATAATCATTATGTTTTTCAATATATTCAAATCCAACTGTAATAGTTGGATATGGTTTCCATCTAATACAATTATAGCCAGGTTTTCCATTTTTTAAAGTAAAAATAATTCCATCTTTACGGTGAAGTTTTGATGATATAATACGATAAATACTTTTAATAGGAACATAAGATTTTATTAAAATATAATTAAAAACATTAGTAAGTTTAAAATTTTTAATAATATCATTACAAATTAATAATCTTTCCGATAAGTTTTCTGAAAGATTATTAATTCCATATTCTAAAATATCAAAAAGTATTAAATACGGTTTAATTTTATTTCCAAAAATATCATAATTCATAAGTTCTCCACTACATATTATATTTCTATATAATGGATTCTCCATATAACCTATTTTATACAAACGTCTTGTTCGTGGATATAGGTAATATCCATTACCGTTATTGCTAATATACAATGCGGTAAAAATACCATCTGGTTTTATAGAAACAACATAATCATTTATGTTCATTTTAACTAAAGTAGATGGTATTGGTCTTAACGGTGCATGAAAAATTTTCATTTTTCTTCTAGGTAAATATTTTTTTTTTAAAACATTGATATTTAAATTAATAGAATTATTATCAGTAATCGTAATATCTAAATTAATAAATTTTTCTTCTTCGGAATGAGGCAACATTTTACGGAAAACTTTTATATATACTAGAATAATTAAATTATAAATTTTCAATTTTTTATGTACATTTATCCTGTGAAATTAACCTTAATTTTTTAGCCCAATTATTCATTTGAATAGTTGTTTTTATAATATCAATATTATTTTTTGATTCATATACTTTTAATCGATTACGACACTTGTTACATGGATATAATTTAATCAAATTTGAAGCTACTATTTTGCGTATTTGTAAAGGTTCGTTTGTTGTTTTTTCTATTATATACCTTATAAATTCACCTAATTTTTTATGATCAATATTTATTGTACCTTTTTTTAAATATAAATTTTTTACAGACGAATAAGTATATATTTTTTTATTTAATGAAGAATTTGTAATATTATGAATTTTTATAGTCCATTTAGCCATTAGTATACCAGAAGAATTATATTTATTTATAGGAAATCTTGATAATATTACTCTATAATGATTTTTACATGAAGGACATGGTATTAATTTTTGTAAATTGGTATAAAAATTAAGTAAATATTTTGATATATTTGGTGAAAGTTTTTCATAATTTTGTGGAAGTTCAAATGCAATTTTATGCATCATATACCATACATAGGGTCCCCATATTTTTGAATCACTCATATGTATAAATTTAAAATATATTTATTTTTCCTATAATAAATGTTCCATTTTTAGAAAATGTATGTTTGATATTAATTTTTAGTAGTCCATATGGTGATATACTATATGGTGTTTTAAATTCTATTAAAGAAAATTTATTATTTATTATATTTGTTTTTTGTTTATTAATAGTAAAATTGCATGTTTTATTATTATATTTAATAAATAATTCATTTTTAGATATAGAAACTATATATAAATTTAATTTATATTTTTGATTTGATAAAACAGGATAATATTTATATAAATTAAAATTATTGTAAATATTACCACTAATAATATTATTATTTATTTGAGGTTCAATTCCTATACTTTTAATACCAGTTTCTTTATAGATATCGTTACTATTTTTTTTTGGAAAATGTGAATACATAAAATTATAAAAACAATCTTTATATAAAATATTATTTTTTACTAAATTAATATTTTCAGAACATACATTACATGGTAATATATATTGTAATAAATCAATCATTTCTTCATAATATTTTTTATATAAAATATTATATGATACTTTCAATAATTTATTTAAAATATTTATAAATTTATATGTTATTTTATGATCTAATTTTTTTTTATATTTTTGTAAAATAGAATAATATTCTGTTTTTTTACCCAATAAAATATTAGTGTTATTATGAAAACGAAATGTCCATCTTAATAAATCAGAACTAGTATAACATATATTCGGATTATCTTTTTTAAGATATTCTACTGTATGATTAGAACATATATTACATGGTAATATATATGGAAGTATTAAATAAAATCTTTTAATTTTATTTATATTTTCATTTGTTATATTTTCAGAAAATTTATGAATAATATACCAAAAAATAGGACCCCACTCTTTTTTATCCATTTATATAAAATAAAATAAAAATATCTTATTCTTTAGTAATATTTCCTTTTTCATCAATTGTTCCAATACATCTTGCTGGGTTACCAACCATAACAGAATAATCTGGAACATCTTTTACCACAACACTTCCGGCACCTATAAGGGCATGTTTACCTATAGTAATCCCGGGAAGGATTGTTGCATTGCTACCAATACTTGCACCTGTTTTAATTAATGTTTTAATATATTTACCATTTTTAGGATAAGCGGCTCGTGGATTAATATCATTACAAAACACCATAGAAGGTCCTAAAAAAACATTGTCTTCACATGTAACACCGCTATAAATACTAACATTATTTTGTACCTTACACCCATCTCCCAATACAGCACCATCTGCCAAAAAACAATTTTGTCCAATTGAACAATTATTTCCAATTTTACCACCTAGAATATGTGTATAATGCCATATTTTTGAATTATTACCAATAATTGCTTTTTTATTTATAATAGTACTTTCATGTGAAAAATATTTTTTTTCTATGTTTTTATTTATAGAAAGTTTTTTACTACATTTATCTAAAATATTAAGAACTGCTAAACCTTCTTCACCATCTGTTATTGGCTTTATTCTTTTTTTACAACATGATACAAAATGTTCACATTCAAGTTGTAATGGATATTTATTTTCCCAATCACATTTAATATTTTTAAATTCAGTATTATTTATTTTTGGAAAAAATCCTGGTTTTTTATCTAAATATTTCTTACATAATGTAAGTTTTTCACCAATAGGTTTTTTATCATCAAAAACAATCATACCATCTGAACCAACTATTGTAGTTCTTTGTTCTTTAAAAGGATATAACCAATTAACACTTATCTGTGCAAAACAATTTCCTGGAAATTCTAAATAAGTATCTGTAACATCGTGTATATCTGGATGTAAATGTTTATGCCCAATACATGATATATTAATTGGTTCAGCTTTATTTACGAGTGATAATATTAAAGAAATATCATGTGGGGCAAAAGACCATAATACATTTTCTTTATTTCGAATCTTTCCTAAATTCTTTCTAGAACAATGAATATAATATAATGAACCAATTTCTCCATTTCTAACAAGTTCTTCTATTTTTTTAATACATGGGTGATATCTTAAAACATGTCCAACCATTAATATTTTATTATTTTTATCTGCAATTTCTATTAATTCTTTTGCAGTATTAACATCAAGAGATAATGGTTTTTCAACAAAAACATCTTTATTATTTTCAAGCGCTTCTTTTGCAAATTTATAATGCATTTCTGCTGGTAATGCTATTACAACAGCCGTAATTTGACTATCTTCTAATATATTTCTCCAATTATCTGTAATTTCAACATCAGGATATTTTTCTTTAATATCTAATTGAATATCTTTATTAATCTCACATACTTTTTTTAAAACACCTATCTTATTTAAATCCCTTAATAAATTTTTTCCCCAATAACCAGAGCCAATTAATGCAATAAATTTTTCAGACATTTCATAAAATATTCATATTCTTTATGTCTAAAATAAAATAAATATTATAAATTTAATTACTATTTTTTTTAATTATAGAAATTTATGAAAAAAAAGTTACTACAATTAAGTTGCAGTCTCTAACGACACCAACATTCTTTTTCATGTGGCAACCGCTACGGTTGCATGCGGAAAATTCTACCCATTTTTGTTTTTTTGTCTCAACCGAGACAAGTTTGTACATACCGTTAATGTACTTCGTAATGGGCTTACCATCTGTGGTAAGCCATTCGTTATTACGCATGATAAAGTGAAGAGTTTTCAGCTTGCCTGATTTGCCTGTTGGAACAGGGCAAGGGTTGGCCGGTTCGCCTGTTGAAACAGGGTAGTTGGGGGTGTTCGGTTCGCCTGTTGGAATAGGACAAGGGTTGGCCGGTTCGCCTGTTGAAACAGGGTAGTTGGGGGTGTTCGGTTTGCCTGTTGAAACAAGGTATTTGTTTTTACCAAAAAAATGCATTGATATAACCAGCTATTTTGAATCATAAGTTTCTTTGATTGTTTTGTTTACATTTTTTTATGTTAAAGATTTGTATTTGTGGTTCGTTATCTTTTTTAAGATATAATAGTTTATTTAATTTGATTTTAATTATATATAACTATAAATAATAATTAAAATTCTAGATAATTTTTACAATATTTTATATAATTTACTTTATGAATATTATCATAATAGTGTTTATATATAATATTTTTGATAAAGTATATTTTAAACTTCAAGATTTTCATAAAGAATATTCATATCTTTATTAGCATCGAGTTGTTAAAAGAGTTTATTTTTGCGTTCATGGTTTCTTTCTTTTTCACTTTGTTTTTTTTTTTAATTTTAAAGTTGATTTTGAAGCTATTATGACGTGATTATTATTAATTTTAACACTTATTTTTCAAGATTGTGTGCCAAATAAAGTAATAAAAAAGGTATAAACCTGAAAAGAAAAATGCAAATAAAACAACAACAATTTGAGATGCTTCACTTTTTTTATTATTACACTGGAATGCTATTTTTGCAGATAAAACTGAAATAAATAAAGCGATAATACCAGATACAAGATTTATAATATTAATATTTAAACTTTTTTTTGTTAAATAATTTACTATATTATCATCATTGTTAAATAATTCTTTTAAATATTTTTTTTCTCTTTCTTTATTGATATGTGCATTGTTAAAATAGTAAGTACTTATGAAATATTCAATCATAATTTTCTATAATAATAAACAAGAATTTATAGAAGAATAAAAATGTTAATATCTAAATTAATATATTTTTTGTTTATTATATTAATAATTATTTTATTAATAAATTATTATTGTAATAATAAAATAAATGAAAATTTTTTTAGTTCACAATTGTATTATCCTGACCATTGTAAAAATCTTAATAAAAATAAATGTTTACAAAAATCATATTGTGGTTGGTTAATAGATGATGTTTATAGTAGATGTGTTCAAGGAACTCCAATGGGCCCTCTAAATCCAAATTTGCAACCCGATGCTGAAAATTCTATTAAAAAAAATATTCAATATGATAGATGGATATATTCACATAAAAATCCATTTCTTTTTTGTTAAAAATAATTATAAATAATGAACCCATTCACTTATATTTCTAATATATCAAAAAATAATAAATCAAATATTGAAAAAATTAAAGAAGAACAATCTTTTTTTAAATCACCTGAAATAGTAGCAATTTTAGTATTTATTGGAATATATATTTTTATTAGAATTATTGAAACATATATTATTCCACTAATTCCTAATTTTATATCAACAGAAATTTCATCTTTATTTAGATGGGGACCAATATTAGTTCCAATTATTTTTAGTATTACTTATTTTTCAAACAAAGGTATAAATTATACTAATAAACCAATAAGTACTTCAGATGATGTGTTAAAAGAAAGAATGATGGCATGGGTAAAAAAATAAATTGTCTAAAATATCTTAAGATAAGCTTTTTTATTTAGCAAATGTCGTCTATTAATAATATTTCAAACTCAAATTTATCAAAAGCAATCAATAATATAAAATTTCATAAAGCTTTGAAAAAAACATTTAATGAGTCTCCCGCACAAACAAAAGTACTAATAGCACTTGTTCTTACATTTTTAATAGGATTACCCTTTTATTCTTTTCTATCAAATAATCCATTATGGCAAATAATAGGGTATTTAATAGTATCAATTATATTAAGTTTAATTGTATATAGTTTTACAAATTCTACAAATGAAAAATGGGTTGTTTTTATGTCACTCTTAGTAGGAATATTTTTTTGGTTATATATTTTTATAAATAATTATAGAAAAACAAATAAAGAAAAAAATGTAGGAAAAAAATCATTTATCTGTTCTCCCAATGGAATTTGTAAAACAGATGGAACACAAGGTCCTTATAATGGAATGGATGATTATGTTTTTAATCCACCAGATTATCCGGGTAAAAAAGAATATAGAATACCAGAAAGACAATTTGATATTAGAGTATCTGATAGATTTACATATATGTTTTGGTTAAAAATTAATTATAAAGAATGGAAAGAAAAAAGATTTTATAACAAGGACAAAATTATATTAATGAAAGGACAGAGTTTAGATAATAGTGATTTGGCCGTATGGGCTTTACAAAATGAAAATGCAATACAATTTGATGTTAATGCTGGTGATAATAGTAAAATAGTTTCTCTCAGTGTTGGATTTCCATTTGATAGATGGGTACATTATTCAATAGTTGTTAATGGTAAAGTTGTTGAACTTTATAAAAATGCTACACTTGAACAAACCGCTATTTTAGATAAAGTAATGTCTTTACGTAGAACACCTTTGTATTTGGGGAAAACCCCAGGTGAACCAACCCCAGGTAAACAAAAAAATACATACAAAAAATTTCCAGGACAAATGTTATATTTATCTTATAATAATGATAACCTAACACCCGGTGAGATATATGATATATATAAAAGTGAATATTCAAAAGTGTCAAATATGAGTATGGATTTACACGTTGTTGATAAAAAAATACCAGATAATTGTTCTGAAAATTGTACTAATGAAAATATTGATAGTGTATTAAAAAGTACAAATAATTTATCATTTAGTAATAATGAAAATACTATTCCACATTTAAAAGAAATAACATTTAATGATAATAAAAAATATCTTTCTAGTATTGAAAATACATTAGATAAAATAAAAAATTTTAAATAATTTTATAATATTTTTAATAAAATTTTTAGAAAAAAAATAAAATATGAGGTATAATATATTTGATATTTAAAATGTCTGCGAATACCAATCGTCCAAAAATGAATTTATCTCGCGCAGTTAATAAAACAAAGGGATATATGAATAAAAGTGTAAATTATCTAAAAAGTACAAATAAAATTGTTCTTGGTTTAGTTGCTTTATTTATATTGTTTGTTTTAGGAATTGTTGTATATTTTATTTATAAAGCAATTGTAAAATCAAAAAAAGGAGATACTGAAAATCCTATTTTAGTTTCAGATTCAATTGATGCTAGTGATAAAGACAATGCAAAATCTTGGTTTCTCCCCACATCTTCTGGTTCTAGTTCACCCAATATGGCATTTACAATAAGTTTTTGGATGTACATAGTAGATTGGAACTATCGCTATAAACATCATAAGGCAATATTAATTAAAAGTAATAAAAATAAGAAAAATAATCGTGTAAATTGGGAAAATTCTGCACCAGGAATTTGGCTTTCACCTATACAAAATAATCTTGTTGTTGCTACAAAAGTTATGGGGCGTGATGAATTACAAGTATGTGATGTAGCAAATATTCCTATTCAAAAATGGGTACATGTTGCATATGTTCTAGATAATAGAACAGTTGATGTATATGTTGATTGTAAATTAGAAAGAAGTTGTATTCTTACAGGGGTTCCATCACTAAATAATGGTAAATTACATTTGTTTCCAAATGGTGATGATAAAGATGTTGGATTTTTAGGACAATTATCAAGTTTAAGGTATTTTTCAAGTGCCTTAAGACCTGTTGATATTGCAAGATTATGTAATGAAGGACCACATGCCACAAAAGGTGAACAATCTAAAGATGATCATAAAGATGATAATGATGGAGAATGTCCACAAGATATTTCACGAGATTTACATGGTCTTCAGAAAATGTTTAAAGAAGTATCAAAAAAACTTGATGATGCAGTTGAAGAAGATGAAGATAATAAAAAGAATAGAAATAAATATAATTATCATGAAAAAATAGATTTCTATAGTAGATTTAAACCACTTATAAAAAAAACTACAGTAAATATAAAAGCTAATGATGATGAATATCCGAATAATGAAAGTAATGTACATAGTTCATTAAGTAAAAGAAGGGTATTAAATGAACATAATAATTTATATCCTGATTTTCCATACAAATTAAAGAATGTTGAAAATAATATATTTAATACTGATGTTTATTGTAATAAAGATGTAGAATCATCTAATGAATGTTTTGGATCTTCGAAAGATTTAAGTAATGCTTGTTATGTTGATAAAGAAAATAGAATAACTCCTGAATATAAGAATTTTTTTGATAGTAAACATTTTTATCCATGTTCACATGATTCTTTAAAAAAAAACTAAAAAATTCTTATAATACAAATACAATAGAAGATTTTACAAATAATAAATATAAATCTAAAGAATCTGATACTGGTTATAAAAAAATATATTTAGAAACACCTAAAAATATACCATCATCCACTATAAAATTTTTCACAGATACACCTCAATCTGTTACAACTGGGTCTAAAGATATTATCCTTGGTAAAATTAATTCTGATATTAAACTTAATAATATAAATGTTAATTTAATAGCAAAAGAACAAGGATGGGGTAATTTTTGTAGTATGATAAAAATTTATATTATTCGTAATGACAAAAAAATTATTGATGATATTAATATAAATATTATTACTTCTCCTAGAACATCAGAATATAAAAATTATATATTAAATAAAAAATACAATTCAGTTCATTTAAAAAATGGTGATATAGTAATGTTAAATTTATATGCTCCATATTCGGAATGTATGGTTGGTTTTAAGAATGTAACAGTTATATTAAATATACCTATATCTCAAGATAAACCAAAAAAACAATTACCAACATGTAATCTAAAAAAAGGACAAAATGTATATACTGGTTGTAATTATGTATATGCTCTAAAAGAAGAAAGAGATAAACAATGTAGTTGGGGACATGGAACTTCTAAATGGATAGGTGATGATTCGGATCCTTGTAAAATGAAAAAAGGACAAGATGTTTATTTAGGATGTAATTATGTATATGGAAACGAAAAACAACGTAATAAACAATGTAGTTGGGGACATGGAACTTCTAAATGGATAGGGGATGGTTTGACATATTAATTTATTTTTAATTATAAAATGAAGGACATACCTATTGAATTTATGCCTGGATTTTGGGTATCTTTACCATCTGGTTTAGAAGAAAAAGGTTCAGGATTTCTATTAGCAGAAAATATTAAATCTATTTTTTCAGTTAACTTTGAAATCCCACAGTCAAATGATTTACAAAGAAATTGGTCTGTTATTTCAATGACTGATAATGAATTAAAAAATACAAATTATATGAATGCTTTTATAAGAATAATATCAGAGTCATGGTTAGATAATAGGTCAATTATTATTGTAGGTTCTGCTTTATCTATTGTTTCTATACTAAAAACTTTTCTAATAAACGTTGGTGGAATTAAAGAAGAATATGTTATGAAAATTATAATGTCTAAAATTGGTTAAATTTGTAAATTTTATTTATTAATTAAAAAAAGTGATTAATAAATAAAGAATATTTTACAATATAATCAAACCAACTAGGATAGTTTATATCATGAATGAATTAGATAACAAGGTGGAACTAAAAAAACCTTTTACGATTAATGAATTTAAGATATTTATAGATGGTAGCAATACAGACCAAGCAAAAACATATCATAAAAAACACCTTAGACGTGGTGGGATAGGTATATACCATCCAGATAGTAATACTAAAATTTCAGAACCATTTCCACTATCAAACCCAACTAATATTAGAGCTGAATGGTGGGCAGGAATTAGAGCTCTAAAATGGGTATTACAAGAGACAGCAGAACGTAGTCAAGAAGAACAAGCTAAAATAAAAGTTATTTTATATTGTGATTGTCAAAATGTAATAGATTCTATAACTAAATGGGTTCCAGGGTGGAAAAGACGCGGGTGGAAAAAATCAGATGGTAATCCTGTTTTAAATAAGGAATTAATTATTGAACTTGATAATATAATTACAAACAAGTTACCTCTTACAAAATTTGTAAAAGTAAAAGCTCATCAAAATAAACCAAAAGATAAAGATAAATTATGGATTTGGGAAGGTAATTTTATTGCTGATAAATTAGCTGAAGAAGGAAGATTAAGTTCTATTATTTAGAATAAGATATAATAATATAAAATTTTATTTACATATTGCTCCAATAAATATCGAGATAAAACAAAAAAGTGGAAATATTAATATACTATGTATTAATATTTTATATGGTATATAACTTATTTTTTTTATAGTTTTAAAACATTTATTATTATTTTTATCATGTACAAGTTTTATATTTTCTTCTGGTGAAACATAATTTTCATTAAATATAAGATCTATTCCTTTATCCGTTATTTTATTACAATAATCATTTTTAAATACATTATCTAGGTTCATTAAAAATTCCATTGCTAAACAATTTAGGATTATATCTGTTATTTTATCTTCTACAAATATTATCCATATATTTGTAATATATGGTAATATTAAAAATACAATTTCATGATATGTATCAATAATTGAACATATTGAATTCATTTTATGTGTTTTATTAAAATAGATATTAT
>Ga0180433_10008877_pt1 | contig 12425 bp, 11 predicted proteins | sample SS_ome_8_FD_132980 | JGI IMG/M metagenome (GOLD analysis project Ga0180433, IMG submission 132980) | Hypersaline lake sediment archaeal communities from the Salton Sea, California, USA - SS_1_D_1 metaG | ecosystem: Environmental > Aquatic > Non-marine Saline and Alkaline > Hypersaline >... | reverse complement strand
TATTTCCACCGATTACTTCAAAATACGCTATGTTTATCTTAAATTGCATATCAGCCAGTTCTGACTTGTGCGAAAACCATCTTCTCGAAAGTAACCACTCTTTAAACTCACTGGTTTTCAATACTTCTGATATAATGTCCTTATCAATGTTATTATCCATCATTATCAAGCTTGATTTTCATGACTACTTTTGTCTTTCTCTTTTTCGCCTTCTACTTCCACTCATAATTTCCTGAACTTCGATTATGGTGCCAAAAGTCTCTTCAGTATCTAAATATACCCAATGAGAAGGACCTGTCTCGCCAGATTGAATGATATTTATACCCATTTTTTTTATTTCTTCAATGTATTTATCTAAATCTTGGACAAATAAACTTATATGGTGTAATCCTTCTCTTCCTTGATCCAAAAATTCTTTATAGAGGCACTCTCCTGAATTCCATTGTAATAATTCTAATTGAGTGTTAAAATACCTACTAATACTGAGCGACATGTGGACAAGCGATTCTTTGCCCCGATAAATGATGATTCCGGGGGCTCCTTCGGAGAATGCAAATGGTGGTATACCAAACAGCGATTCCATGATTTTAGCTTGCTTCTTGATGTCTTTAAACACATATCCTAATTGCATTATTTTCTGACTGCCAAATAACTTCTTAAAATCTTCCATTTTTCACCAATTCGTTTTTTTTATTATTGATGTAATTAATATTGAACGCTTTATTCTTAAGTTTTTAATATTTGTTTATTGATTTATTCGAAACCGTTATAAGTGAAAACATTAACTATATAGTGATGGGAATAATGATAACTTATGGTGATGGAAACGGAAACCAATACAGAATAGAACAGGATAGCATTGAGTATAATCCCGTCAAACCGAAATTTAGCTCAAGTGGAGTATACGATGGAGGAGAACCAGTGAAAAAAACGCTTGTTCCACACGAGGTCACCGAGATCGTTTCAATTTTTAAGAAAACTATGACAGATGAGGCGAGCCATATTGAATATCGGGTAAAAGGATCGGGTGTAATAACGATACGAGAAGGAGATGCCGTGACATCATGCATTCTAAGCCCTAGATCCGAAAAAATGAACAAAATTGAACAACTGTTAAATGAATTAATTTCTTGAAAGAGTTATTGGGGTTACTTAACTAATTTTTGCTCCAGGTTTAAAGCAAACTCTTCCGCATTTTTGAGGTCTTCCGCATTAGGTCGACCCTTATTCATACCCCCAAGATATTTCAAGAAACTATTCGTGTTAAAAGCTTTTCATTGAAATTCATTAATAATTATATAACCTTTTGATAGTAGTTTCTCCCTAAGTAGCAAGTGATCTTCAGCAAGTTTCTTCTCTCCTGTTAATGCCGCAGTTGAAAAAATAAATGCTTTCGTGTCGGTGACTCGGGGGAGGTTATCAGCAAGGTTAAGCAGGCTTATGTGGTGTTTTGCACTATATATCCCCGATCCAAAGCCAATTAGATCATATATTGGAAGGTCTTCTGGATTTATTTGATGTGGCATCTTTATTTGCGCATCAAGAACTTTTGCGAAGACCTATGCAATTTTCTCAGTATTATTATGATGGTACGAAAATAAAACCAATAGAGATTTCATTGATAAAAAAACATTCTCTTATTTTTAAGACTATCGAATTGTTATTATTACATTTCCCGTTTTGTGTCCTGTTTCAACATACTCATGAGCTTCAGCAACTTTTTGCAACGGATAGCGTCTATCTATGACCGTCTTTATCTTCCCCTCCTCAATAAGCTCTTTGAGAAAAGTTAATTGCTCAGTTCTCTCAGTTCTCGTTGCCATATTTCTATTTACTATTCTCTTGCCACTTTTTTTTGCCACTTTTTTGTCTCGATTAATCAATGAGACTTTTGGATTAGCTAATAAGTAGATCCCATTATGATTTAACGAGTCTACACAACTTGAAAACGGACTCTTGCCTATGATATCAAAGATAATGTCATAGGTCTCACCATTTTCGATAAAATTCTCTTTAGTATAATCTATTACATTATCAGCCCCGATAGATTTCATGATGTCTAAACTTTTAGGATTGCCTACAGCGGTAACATCTGCCCCATAGTACTTGGCAAGCTGAATCGCAATAGTACCTATACTTCCAGAGGCTCCGCTTATAAGAATCGACTGTCCATTCTGAATGTTTGCTTCTCTAAGGTAATGGACCGCTTCAAGGCCCCCAACAGGAATGGCAGCAGCTTCTTCATGGGTCATGTTATCTGGTTTTAATAATACAACCTCTTCCCCTCCTTCTTCAGCCAAGCATATGTACTCCGCATAAGCACCAAAACGAAATCCGGTAACTGCAAATACTTGGTCCCCTTTCTTAAACTTTTTCACGTTTTTACCTATTTCTTCAATCTCTCCGGCTAACTCCTGCCCCAATATAGAGTATTTTTTTCTTGGACCCTTGAAACCAACTACAAGACGCATGAGAACCTTTAACAAGCGAGGAAATTTGAGAGTTCGCATCTCACAATCTCCCATTGTTACTGTCCCAGCATGTATTTTAATCAGGATTTCATTGTCCTTTGGAGTCGGTTTTTCAACCTCTTTAAGCTGAAGAACATCTGGTGGACCGTACTTTGTGCATATAATCGCTTTCATTTTATTTTCCATTTTTTCACTATTTTAGTTTATATGAGTTTTCTTAATTGATTATTTCAAATTTTCATCTAAATTTGATCTAATTGAGCAATATTCTAACTAATCCTTATTAGTATACATTTTATATAAAAATTATCTTCCCAAAGATACAAATACTAATCAAACAAGCAGAGACATAAATGATTTACTTTAATAATTAGATTGAATTTATTCAAATATAATAGGAGTGATGATCATGAAATATTTTTTAGATAGCGCAAAAATAGACGAGATAAAATACGCATTAGAAAATTGGAAGATTGATGGAGTAACATCAAATCCCAAGCACGTGAAAACCTCTGGAAAACCCTTCTATACGGTGATAAAAGAGTTTGCCGAGGAATTTAAAGGCATCGATTTCCCAATATCAATAGAGATTGATCCTCACATCGAAAAAGTAGAAAAAATAATTTCAGCAGCGAAAGAAATTGCGAGTTTATCAGAAAATTTTGTCATAAAAATCCCGTGTAACGAACTAGGTTTGATCGCTGCGAAAAAACTGACTAAAGATGGGATAAAAGTTAACGTTACCCTAGTTTTTACCTCTTCGCAAGCATTACAAGTGGGAAGGATTGGTGCTGCTTATTGTTCTCCCTTTATAGGGTGGCAAGAATCTGCTGGCGTCGACTGTGGCCAATTTATTGGTGAGATCATGACTATTTATCAAAATTATGGATTTGAAACTGAAGTAATAGTGGCCGCTGTACGTACTGGAAAACAAATAGTTGAGGCGGCGATGTGGAACGCTGACATAGTGACAGCAGGTTTTGAAGTCTACAAGGCAAGTTTTGAACATCCATTTACGGGTAAAGGGTTAAAAATCTTTCAAGACGCATGGGACGATACTGAATTAGGAACCTTGTAATTTATAGCTCTTACCCTATTTTTATAATCAATCTTACCTGATGTAATTAATAAAATCGTTAAAAGAAATCTGTTATTATGGTACAAAAAGTTTTGGTATTTGAGCCAAATAAATGTATTGGCTGTAGATTATGCGAGCAATGGTGTAGTTTTTCGCATTTTGAAGTAACAAATCCTTCTAAATCATGTATTCATATTACTCGTAATCATGAGGTGCAACTTGATTTAGCTACTTATTGTCATCAATGTACTAAAGCACCTTGTATACTTTCATGTAAGTTTGACGCTCTTAGTAGGGACGAAAAGACTGGTGCCATTATCGTGGATAACGAAAAATGCGTAGGGTGTCGTGCGTGTATCCAAGATTGTCCTTTTGCTGCTCCTGTCATGCATCCTGAAGAGAGAATTGTCCTTATATGCGATCTGTGTGGAGGAAACCCCCAATGTGTAAGTCACTGTCCCGAATTCGCAATACAATATCTGGAAGTTGGAAAAGCGGATAGAATTTATCGTTCAATTTATTTAGAAAAGATGACAAATTTAATGAAAAAATTACGTGGAGGAAATTACAATGACTAAGATTTATGGAAGCCATGGAAAAATATTGCGCGTGAATTTATCATTGGGGAAAATTGATTCAGAGGCAATACCTATATCAATCTTAGAGAGCTATATTGGAGGACGTGGATTAGGTGCATATTACTTAGCGAAAGAAGTTCAACCAAATGCAAATGCATTTTCAAGAGAAAATAAGCTTATTTTTATGAATGGTCCCCTTTCTGGTACGTTAATACCAGGAAATAATAAAATTTGTGTTACGTTTAAATCACCGTTAACCAATAGTTATTCCTATTCTCTTTGTGGGGGTCATATTGGTCCTGAGCTTAAATTTGCAGGATATGATGGACTTATCATTGATGGAAAATCAGAAATACCCGTTTATCTATGGATTGATGACAAATCTATTGAATTAAGAGATGCTCAAGAGATTTGGGGAAGTTTTATTCCTGAAACAGAAGCATTGGTGAGGAATGATCTTAGTGGTGATCAATCAATACAGATGGCAGTTATAGGTCCTTCTGGTGAGAATTTAAATAAATACGCTTGTATTACCTCAAGCCTTTTTCGAGAATTTGGGCGTGGTGGTGCTGGTGCAGTAATGGGATCTAAAAATCTGAAAGCAATCGCAATAAGAGGATCAAAAGATGTAATCGTGGCCAATCCAAAAAAGGTAAAAGAGCTTTCTGAATTATTATCTGAAAATATTCGGAATTCAAATGGTGGAAGAATAAGGAGACAGTATGGTACGGCTGAACTTGTCGAAAAGATAAATAGTCGAGGATTCTTTGTCACCCGTAACTTTACCTCTGGATATTTCAAAGAGGGTGAGAAATTAGAAGGCCCCAAGATGAGAGAATCACTGGTTTTTGGTGATTCTTCATGCTTCATGTGTCCAATTGCATGTGGTAAACGAACAGCACTAACACTTCCTGGGGGGGAAGAACTCATAATGGAAGGACCTGAATTTGAAACAATCGGTTCTTTAGGGTCGAATTGTGGTATTAGCGATTGGCCAACACTTCTAAAAGCAACAAGTATTTGTGATAAATATGGCATGGATACAATGAACGCTGGATTCTGTGTTTCATTAGCAATGGAATGTTTCGAAAAGAACCTAATTGGTCTTGAAGAGACTAATGGTATTGAATTGAATTTCGGAAATGGAAAGGCATTAGTAGATATATTAGAGTTGATAGGAAAACGAGAAGGAATAGGAGATGTCCTTGCTGAAGGAACTAAGAATGCTGCAGAAAAGTTTAATGCACCTGAGTTAGCGATGGAATCCAAAGGGCAATCTCTTGCGGTATACGATCCTCGTGGAGCAAAAGCCATGGCACTTAGTTATGCAACCTCACCGAAAGGAGCTCATCACATGGTTGCTACTACTTTTGGAGCTGAGATTGGAATGGGAAATCGCTTTAAACTTGAGAATAAAGCAATGCTTCAGAGAAATCATCAATTCAGCATGTGTATAGTGGATTCTATTGGTATTTGTTCTACCATGAGGGCTGGTATTCCTTTAATACAACAAGTTGAAGCATATTCTGCAGTCACTGGATTTGAAGCTGATGTTAGTGTAATGAATCTGATTGCAGAGCGAATAATTAATCTTGAACGCTTATATAATGTAAAGAATGGATTTTCGAGAAAAGATGACACGCTACCAAAACGATTTATGGACGAAGAGATACCAGAAGGAGAAAGTAAAGGAGAAAAAGTTAATTTAGAGTTCTTACTTGATGAGTTTTATAAAGTTATGGGGTGGGATGATAATGGAATTCCATCAGAATCAAAAATTGATGAACTCGCGCTAACTGATTTTCTCTAAATCCTCAGGATTATCTAGTATACAAATTAAGAAAAAAAAAATATTAAATAGCTTTATAATTATCTTCTAAAGATTTTTTTCATCCACTTTGGAAGGATATATCCACCGTAAAAAGCAATTGAACTTGATGTAAGGAAAAACGACGATATTAATATTATCAACGCTGAACTTTCCAATATTGCTATTAATGCTCCAATCAAATATAGTAAAAAGGCCGCAAGCAATAGTTTCCCTTTTAAATTTACTTCATCATTAGAGGATTGCATCGATTTCCTAGCAAATAGAATCCCTGTGATTATGAATATTATCAAGAAGACTAATTGAAAGAGTTGAAAGAGAAGTGCATAATATATATTAAAAGGCGTGCTTACATATTCAGGAGGAGGACCTTGTTTATACACCGATTTACTGTCTGTGAACAAGAGAACGAAAAATACGGTTTCAAAAATAACACCGAAGGCAGCTGTGCAATAAATGATTATTTTTTTATGCTTCTCAATAACTAATTTAGTGAAGAGTAATATCCACATGAATAATCCGACTGGAAGAAACCAATTACCGATAATTACTAAGACCTCTAATGGAAGCGAATTGGGAAGGAAAAATGCTGCGATGAAACCTACTGTGGATGGCATCCAAGATTCGAACATTCCTACCCAAGCTAAACCTGCATATAAAAACAATTTATCCTTTGCTAGAAAATATTTCGACATTATTCTTATACTGATCAGAAGGCTCACTGAGACAAAAAATAACCTAATAGAGCAAATTAGAAAGTCAGTTTCAGGGATGATCATAAATTAATATTCGTGCTATTATAATATAAAGCTAACGATTGATTCAATAAATTTTTGAAGTGTCTCAACTTTTCTTTTTTAATTACTCTACTTAAAAAATATTGGTGAAATTAGCACATGAAACAAGTTGTTCGAATTGGAGTAGCGTGTTTGGCTCGTAAGACATTTGACTATAGCGCAGCTGAAGAGATCTATAGAATTATAATCCAAAAACTAAAAGTAATTGAAAATGTAGATTGGATTTTTGTTCCTGAATTAGTTATAGAAATTGAAGATGCTCAAAAAGTTTCCCGTGAATTGGTCTCTGAAAGAATAGATGCTTTAATTTGCATTAGTGGTACTTTTGCCTTGGGTCAATTGATATTGGAATTAAATAACGCTATTAATCGACCAATATTGCTATGGGGTTTGAATGAATTACCATACGATGGGGGGAAAATACGACTTAACTCCGTATGTGGTATTAACCTTAATACATCAATCCTTTACAAGACAGGTGTAAAAACCTATCACGCGATAATTGGTGATGAAATAGATCAAGACTGGTTAGACGCAATTAGGATATTGAAAGCCTTTTCTAAAGCTCGAATTGGCCTCATTGGTGGTCGAGCTTACGGTTTTTTTAATTTAGATTTTGACGAGTCAGATTTAAAGAAACAACTCGGAGTGTCTGTTGATCGATTTGAGCTCGAAGCAATCTACGATCAAGAGACTAGTGACGAAAAGGTAGAAGAAAGAAAAAAGCAAATCGAATCAACATTCGATATAGGTACTATTTCTACTGATCAATTAGACAAGCTCAGTCAACTTGTTGAGAAGTTCGATATTTTCTTAAGGAAGAGTAATTTAACTGCTTTAGCCGTGAGATGTTGGCCAGAGTTTGCGGCAGATTACGGAATATCTCCTTGTGCAGCAATGTCAATTCTTCAATCCGAAGGAAAAATAATTGCTTGCGAAGGAGATGTATTTGGATGCTTATCAATGCTCGCCCACGAGGCGATTGGAGGCGAGACTCCTTATTTTGCTGACTTATCACAGGTTAATTTTGAAGAAGATTTTGCTCTTCTGTGGCATTGCGGGGTTGCTCCTTGTAATCTATGGGATGGTAAGTGCGTCCGGTCTTTAGATACATATTTTGCAGGAGGAAAAGGAATAACAGCTGATTTCGTATTGAAATCTGGAAACCTTTCGATTTTGCGCATTGACTATGCTCCAGGTGAATATCGCGTCTTTTTACAATCCGCTGAAGCAATTCCCATGCTAAAAGAGTTGAAGGGGACGTATGCAAAAGTTAAATTTAATGAAGGCGTAAAGGAAGTATTAGATAAAGTAATATATAATGGAATAGCGCATCACATTTCCGTGGTTTACGGAGATTTTATGCGACCTCTAGAAATTTTTGCTAAAATTAAGGGATGGAAGATTATAATATGATTAAAAATGACAATAAGAATGTAGAGATAATTAAAAATGAATGATAGAAATTTAATAGTAATTAAACAAAATGCACAAAAAAATGGATTTGATTTGGAATTTAAAGGACGTCTCATTCTCCATCATGAAAAGGGTAATCCCTGTGTCTTTCTTGGACAAAGTGAACCAAATATTCAAATGGCTCCACGATACGTGGGATTTTATAAAAAGATCAAAAATAGAGTGACTCAGATATATTCATTTAACAAAGTAGTATTAGAGGAAAAAGCTCAAAATAAATCTTATCTCATAAAATTTGGAGAGGAATTGGAAATTAATGTGGAAATCCTTGATGAGCGTTTAATATTGGAACCAAAATTACTTCCAGAATCAAGAGAGCAATGGACTTACTTTTCACTAAAACTTATTGCAAATTCTAAAGAAGCCATCTATGGAGGGGGAGAGCAATTTTCATATCTCAATCTTCGGGGACGCAATTTAAGATTATGGGTTCAAGAACCAGGCTTTGTTAAAAATAAAAAATCGATAGCAAAATACATTGCTGATGCTTTGGTTGGAGCAGGAGGAGATTGGTGGACGACATATTTTCCTCAAGCCACTTTTGTATCATCCGATAATTATTTTGTGCACGTAGAATCTTATGCCTATGGAGAACTCGATTTCCGAAACAAGAATTATCATCAAATTAAGTTTAATGAAATTCCATCTAGAATTATTCTTGATGTCCAAGATAGTGCAATTAAAACCTTAACTTCTCTAACGGAATATCTCGGAAGACAACGTCCATTACCTGATTGGACTCTTGATGGTTTATGGCTTGGAATTATTGGAGGATTAAACAAATCAGATCCAAATAGTATTCAGGCTAAATTGGCAAAAGCAAAAGAAGCAAATACTAAAGTGGCTGCAATATGGGCAGAAGATTGGTCTGGGCTCAGAAAGTTCAAGGCTCAAACAAGATTATTCTGGAACTGGAAATATAGTCAGAAACTCTATACAGACTTACCTAATTATATAGAGAAACTCCATGCTGAAGGAATTCGTTTTCTCGGTTATAATAATTGCTTTTTGATGAAAGATGGAGATTATTATAAAGAGGCAGAAGAAAATGGATATTTAGTTAAGAATCAACAAGGGGATACTTATGACCTCCGCATGTATTCCTTTTCTGCACCAATGCTGGATTTAACCAATCCAAAAACCTGGGAATGGTTTAAAGGAATGATTAAAGAACACATGATTGGTATAGGAATGGACGGATGGATGTGTGATTTTGCCGAATATATTCCAATTGATGCGATGATACATGATGGCAGCGATCCATATAAACATCATAACGAGTATCCCGTATTATGGGCAAAACTCAATGCCGAAGCTGTCAAAGAAATGGGGAGAGATACTGGAGAGGATTCGATTGTCTTCTTTTCTCGCTCTGGAAATTATAATTCTACAAAATATTCTCCATTAACATGGGCCGGTGATCAATTAATGAGTTTCAGCTTAGATATAGGGCTGGCATCGCAAATAGTGTCTGCCATTTCTTTTGGTTTTATTGGAGTGGGATTTACACATGCAGATATTGCAGGAGAATTATTATTTCCTTGGAGGAAAAGGACTAAAGAATTGTTCATGCGTGGAACAGAATTCTGTGCCTTTACCACTATAATGCGAACCCATGAATCTAAGGGTCTTTCAGGATGGAGTTGGTATTCTGATCAGGAAACATTGGACCATTTTGCTAAATTTTCACGAGTGCACGCTCATTTGAAACCTTACTTAAAGAATGCAATTCAAGAATACTCAGAAATGGGAACGCCTATAGTTCGGCATCCTTATCTTCACTATGAAAATGACACCACATTCCATAAACAAAAACCTCGGATAATACAATATGAATTCTTGTTGGGTAGAGATTTACTCGTCGCTCCTGTATATAAAAAGGGTGCTAAGAAGAGGAAACTATATCTTCCAAATGATGATTGGATTCATATTTGGACGGGTAAGGAATATCAGGGAGGTTGGATAAATATTGAAGCACCATTATGGCAGCCTCCTGTATTTTACCGAAAATCTACGAATTACATTGAATTATTCCAAGAGATAAAATCCATATAGATATCTCTTGAGTAAGCGAAGAGAGATTCCTTTTTTCTCTAAATTATTATGAATTATTCAAATTATATCAATTCTCGCTAAAAAAAAAGTTAACTTTTAAATACAAAAAAGTCAAATTATGATTTGTTATAGTAAATTTTAGGTGAAAAGTTGTCAGATAGATTTGAAGTAGAAGAAAGCTTGAGAACATCGTTTTGTTGCGGTTCTTGTTGCTCAGTATGCTTTGTAGCATTCATGCTATTCATTTCAATAGGTTTTTTCTTAAGGCCCCCTCCTGGATTTGATCCGGCCATGTTACCGCTCCTCCTCATAATAATATGGCCAATTGTGATTGCATTCGTTATCTGGGTCATATTCTTATTACGAGGAACAACAAAAACAAGAATTTTTCTAATTTCGAATCAAGAAATCAAAATTTTCGTCCCAACTAAAAGACCCTTTCAAATACAATGGTCAGAATTTGATAATATAGAAATAAAAAAAAGAAGAACACACAGTGTTGTTTTAGACACTATCACCGTGTATTACACCCTGATTTTTGAAGGACAAGGTGAGCGAGAATTTACGATCGAATCTGGAAAGGATTTTAAAACTAAAACTGTAAAAAAAATCCTGAAGAACTTAGAGGACTTTTCTTACAAGATGAACAAGCGGTATTTTGGGCCATAAACCTTTAATAGGGAGGCAACCATTGAGTCTCCCCAATAATCGTCGTGTTAACAATGCTATTGAGGTCACTCAATATTTGACCAATGCGATTTCGACCATTATATAGCATGGATGGATGATCGCAATAGATGTATCGCTCTCCAACAATATTACCCACAATTATTTGAAATTCTGTCTTCAGATTAGTAAGTTGTATAGCGTCAATTAATCCTGGATTTTTTGTTAGGTATCCTAAAGTTGCGTTTAAAAGCCATAGATATTCGTAATCTTCTTGACCATCTAAATAATTCTCCCATCGGAGCGAATCGTATAGACTGCCATCTCGCTCATATAGAAACCACCCATCACCGTAGCCATTAGCTCCAAAACCTTGACTAGCATGGGCATAAGCTTGAGATTGCCAATAGAGATATCCATGAATGCCATATAACCATGTTTGCCACATTAAAACGCGGCATTCGTAGAGACGATTATACACGTGAGAATTCGGCCACGGCGCAAACGGCCCCACACAAGGATAATACCAGAACTCCCTACCTTCTGCCATCAACGAATCCCAGATTTTCCGGTCGTAAGTTTCGCTAACTGGGCAATAGATATCAAAATAGGGATCTAGATTATAGTACTCGTCCCTGGGTGGCACGGTCGCCGTGATCTTTATCATTGGCGCCGAAGTGTTTATAATTTCGAGGTATTCTTCTAAATGTGTAAAATATTGTTGTCGCGAATATCCAGCTGGAATATTCAGGTTGAACTCGTCAATGAAATAGAAATAGCTATAACTAAGCCAACTTTTATTTTGAAGATGATCTTGAACTCCCTGAAGATATCGCTTGAGTTTATGTACTGTTTCATTTTCATTAATGTCAGGAAGACGATGATTGTTCCAATCAATTGGATCTCTTATTCCAAATGCGTTCATGGAATTTTTTAACTTGTATTCTGTCAAGTTATCCCACCACGTCCAATTAAACACCCAATCTTTCGTTGTAGGATTGTAATAGCACGTGTATTCTTCTTCTGTTTGTAATTGAGAGTATGTTGCGGCTTCTCTTATTCTCACCCCGTAATCGTTCATTCTGTGATAAATATAATTTTGAATTTTCTCGGTATCCTCTGAGAAACTACCTACAGAAGTTCTTAGATGCCTCATTTCGGGTATCGTGAAATTCCATACAGTTAAATTAATATCAATTACCTCAGAATCTTCACCGTTAATATTAAAAGTTATATTCCCTCGATATTCGCCCTCTAAAGCATTATAGGGAGTTTTCAATGAAAACCAGAATATGTAGTTTTCTATCTTATTTAAGCTTATCGATGTAAAAGGAACTAGAATATCAGGAATCGTTCCTTCAATAATATAATCTTCATATCTCAAAGAGCATTCACTTGCGTAAATCACGCTCGATGGGCTTCCCACACAAGTGAAATTACTAATTGAATAAGTTAAAGTATTGATATATTGTTTTA